>Ga0208156_1000400_pt1 | contig 17606 bp, 20 predicted proteins | sample 1_EtaG_FD_184073 | JGI IMG/M metagenome (GOLD analysis project Ga0208156, IMG submission 184073) | Marine viral communities from the Subarctic Pacific Ocean - 1_ETSP_OMZ_AT15124 metaG (SPAdes) (version 2) | ecosystem: Environmental > Aquatic > Marine > Oceanic | place: Pacific Ocean | collected...
TATATAAGTATTATTTCTGATTTTACCTCTTCTAAAATAGTTTGGGTAGTACCAGTTCTTTTTACCTTTAGAAATTCTGATGAAATTTTCACCACAATTTCCTCCAGTAGTTAGGTTAATAAAATATCCATTATTAACCACCTCATTTTTTCTATAACGAGTTGGTTTGATACCTCTCATTTGGAAATTCCAAAAGTGAAAAGCATAAACCTTTACTTTGTTTATTAATTTATTAAACATTAAACCTCCATTAGTTATTTGTTTAATTGTACTTCATCCTTAACTTTTTGTCAAGAATTCTTTTTATATTTTTTCTTCTATCTTATCTACTTTATTTTTAATCTCATTTATTTCATCAAGTAAATCAACATTGCTTAATGTATATTTACTATAAACTCTAACAAAATGAGTTATATCCATGTCACCTATTCTTACATATTCTTTTTTAGATTTAGACCAATATTCTTGTTCTAAAATTTCTGGAATATCGCAAGGTGTTTTTCTCTCATCTAGTACAGATTGTACTTCAAAGATTTTATCTAGTTTCATTTTTAACCTCCTTTCATTTTTAATTTTTTATTTATTCTGGTTTAAATTTTCCTTTAAATTTAATACCCTCCTTTTGTTCTATTTCTTTAAAAAATTTCTTACATTTTTTTATATATTCTTTTGATAAATCTTTGTTATCATATAAAAAATAATTTAATAAATTATTATGCTTACTTCTTATTGTCATTTTTTTACTCCATTACAAATCCACTCTCATCTTTTTTGGCTTTGCCCTTTGCTTTTAATCCTACTACTACATTTTTTTTATCTAAATATCGCAAGTCGTGTTCATCACCATTTATAACTTTATACCCGCTAAAAGTTTTTGGTAAATCTTTACGAAATACCACCGCCACATTTCCGCCATTTTTTAGTACTTTTATAGCCTTGTTATAATTGTCTTCATTTAGACTATAAGTCAAGTGATAATTCGGAGGATATTCACCTCTTGCGAATTTCATTGCTCGTTTTTGTATCTTTGTATAGTCATAAAATTGTAGTGTTGGAAACTTCTCAAATATTTCAAAAATCTCCCATGAAATATCGGAAGTTGTATTTAATCTAACAACACCAATTTTATTATTTTTCTTACACCATTTTACAAAATTTTCTAGTTCTCGTACTAGTTGTCTCATAAAATTAGGTCTATCTTGCATATAAAATCTAGCCCGATTAATTCTACCCTTATCTTTTTGGGCTTGAAAAACTGGATTTCCCGCAGTATGAAGACAAGCTTTTTTACAACCTAGACTTGCCATTGGACACACATTATAACCGCTTAAATCACTTGGAGCAAGATTTAAATGTAATATTACAATATTCTCTAGCCCACTTATAGACTGATTTTTGTCAGTTTTTGGGTTGCCAGTTTTAAACATTAATCGGATAGGTTTTTTATATGGTAGATTTAACTTACCACTCATAATATAAACCACCTTTTTTTTGTTTATTTTTTTAGGTGGATTTGGCTCAAGCGACTTATATAATTTTTTAAATTATAAATATATGCAATGCCAATTTTAAAGACTACTATCTCATCTTATTCTACATTTAGTTGTAGATTGGTCTTCCACCTATGCTTTTAAACCATTGTCAGTTGGTATTATAAAAAGTCTTTTTTTTATTTACTCAATAAAAATACTCTAACATACTTTAAAAACTTTGTCAAGTCTTTTTATTATATTATTTTCTTGAATTTCTTTAATATGTAAAAATGCAGATTTTCTTGACATCCCGCCAAAAAATGAAACGCCTATTCCATTATATAAAGAACTTCGAGGAAAATATAAATTTCTTGAAATTAAGTTTTTTCTTGCTTTTAATTTCAATCTTTTATTTTTTTCTAGTCTCATAATAAAACTAGAATAGCAGGTTTTTTTTATAAGTCAAGTAATATTTTAAATTATTTTAATTTTTATTTTTAGGATATAAAAAAAGCCCGAAAACAAGTATTAGTTGAAATCGGGCTTTTTAGACTTATTTTAATTTATAGCGTATAAGTTGTTTTTTCAATTAGATTATATTCTATATTTTTACGATTATTACTAATTTTATAAAATATAGCATAATTAAATTGGTTTGCTTTTTTAGTTAGTTTATTAATAAAATCTCTACAAAAAGTCTCATTAGTAAAGTTTTTATTTTTTATCTTACTCAACTTTATTAATTTAATCATATATATATATCCTTTGTTTAATTTATATTTTTAAATTATTTATATAAAATACTATAAATTTTTAATTGTCAATAGTTATTTTAAAATTTATTTTATAAATTATTATTTACATTGATTTTATTAAGTAATTGAGTTTTTAAAAGTGAATGAAATATATTATATATATAAATGCTTTATATATTAAATGTTAACTAGTTAGATGCGACAATATGACATATTTATTTAAAATTTTTTAGTTGACTTTTTAAAAAATTTATGCTATTGACATATATCATATAATGGATAAGTATTTTTAAAATCTAAATAAGGCAAATAAGGCAATTGTGTCGACCATAGGGCAAGTGCCATAGGGGGTCGGGTGGGTATTAATATAATACTCATACAAAATTAATAGATTTAGGTGTTAACTAGTTCGGGGTGCGTTACAGGCATAAAAAAACCCCACCAATTTTGGCAGGGTTGAGCAATCTAAATATATAAATAAGTGATATAGGGGTGTTATAGCCCGGGGTATATCTATATATATTATACACCCCTCTGCGGATTTGTCAAGGATAAAAAAAAGCTTGACAGATGTTAACTAGAGGTGTATAATAGGATTTATGAGTTTTTTACAAACACAAAATCAAAATCAAAAAAGAGAATTAACCGATAAACAGCAGAAATTCCTAGATACTCTAGGTTCTGAATCTAAAGGTGACCTTAAACATGCACTAAAGGTCGCAGGTTACGAGGATACTAGTTATTATGCTGTTGTTAAAAGTCTCCGACAGGAGATTATTGACACAGCTAATACGATATTAGCCCATTCAGCTCCAAAGGCGGCAGCTAAATTAGTTGAGGTGTTGGAAAGTGATGCACCTATTCCTCAAGTCAATGCAAAATTACAAGCAGCACAAACATTACTAGATAGAGTTGGTGTTGCAAAACGAGAACACATAAGTGTTAGTCATAATCATCAAGGTGGAATCTTTATTCTTCCAGATAAAAAGGAAACTACTATAGATGCAGAGTATGCAGAGGTAAAAGATGACTAAAGTAATATTTTTATTAATGTTCTTAAGCAGTACAAATAACCCACAATATTTTTATAAGGGTATGTACTTTCTTTCTATGGCAGAGTGTGAAAATAATAAGCAGAGTCAAATACTAAAGATGACCATGGAAGCCGAAATTGCAGGTTTTAAAGATGTTCATATAGATGCTAGATGTTTAGAAGTAGATGCTAAAAAGTTTGTACCTAGTACTGGGGTATAAAAAAAATTATGTTAAAAAAAAGAACAACCTCCACAATACCTTTTGGATATAAGGAGTCAGATGAAAAGGGTTTCTTAGAACCTATAGAATCAGAGTTAGATGCTTTAAAAGAAACTAAGCAACATATTCTAAATGGTTCTTTATCTCTTCGAGGTGCATCTGAACAACTTGAGCATAAGACTGGGCGAAAATTATCTTTCGTTGGTTTAAAAAAAATAGTGGATAAGGAAAGAACAAAGGGTATATTGGATAGAAGAGAATGATTCCTAATTTTATAGGGGAGTATCATGTACCGGAGAGTATATGTACAAAGCTCATAGATTTTTTTCATGGTGATGATGCCACTAGAAGTGAAGGTCAGATAGGTGGCGGTAGAGTTGATGCATCCATAAAAAGTTCAACGGATGTTGTTCTGATGAAAGATGAATGGAAGACTATTCCCGTTATCAAAGAATACATTAATGAACTGGAAAAATGTACCGGCAAATACATAGAGGAATATCCTTTTTGTTTGCAACCGGGATACAAATTTCAACTAAGTGAACCAATAAGGATTCAACATTATAAACCAAGTGAAGCTTTTTATGATTATCATTGTGAACGCTCTAACTTATCCCATAGACATTTAACTTTTGTAACCTATTTAAATACAGTAAAGGATGAGGGGGAGACTGAATTTTATTATCAGAAAGTCAAAGTATCTCCCGTCATAGGCAAGACAGCCATATTTCCTGCGGAGTGGATGCATACGCACAGGGGAGTGCCTTCATCAACGGAAGAAAAATATATTATTACGGGATGGTATGAGTTTATTACAAATACTCAAACTTTTTTTAAGAATAATAAATTAAAAGTATGGAGGAAGTAACTACTAAACGAAAAGCGGGTAGACCTAAAGGTTCTTCTGCACCAAGACATTTGTCAATGGAAACAAAGGCAAAACTTCAAGCAAGAAAAGAATTAAGAGATAAAGAAAAAGAATTAAAAAAATTAGAAAAGAAAGTTTCTAAAGCTAGAATTAACTTAGCAGATAAAAAGGGTGTACTTAAAAAAGTTGAGTTAGCAGTTGACCCAAAGGAACAACAATCAACTATTAAGAATACAGTTCTAACTGAATCAGAATTTGATAAAGCTCCAAAAAAAGTAAGAGACTTTATAAAAGAAAACAAAGAGTCCATAGTATTTAAACCTAATGATGGACCTCAAACAGATTTTTTAGCCTCGGGTGAACAAGATGTTCTATATGGCGGTGCAGCAGGGGGTGGTAAATCTTTTGCTATGCTTGTTGACCCTCTTAGATTCATGCATAAGAAAGAGCATAGAGCATTACTTTTAAGAAGAAGTATGCCGGAATTAAGAGAATTAATAGATAAATCAAGAGAATTATATGTCAAAGCTTTTCCGGGTGCTAGATTCAGAGAAGTAGAAAAGGTATGGAAATTTCCTTCGGGTGCTACATTAGAGTTTGGATACCTTGATAGAGATGCAGATGTCTATAGATATCAAGGACAATCATATAGTTGGATAGGTATTGATGAATTAACACAGTATCCAACAGAGTTTCCACTTCAATACTTGCAATCACGATTAAGAACAACTAATCCAGAAATAAAAACTTATATCAGGTGTACTGCAAATCCCGGTGGAGTTGGTGGACATTGGGTAAGAAAAAGATATCTTAACCCTGCTCCTCCTCACGAAGCATTCAAAGGTCCAGATGGATTAAGTAGAAAATTTATTCCAGCTAGACTTGAAGATAATCCTTATTTGTCACAAGATGGTAGATACCAAAAGATGTTGGAATCTTTACCACCAGTACAAAGAAAACAATTGCTTGAAGGTAATTGGGATGTTGCTGAAGGTGCGGCATTTGTAGAATTTAATTCAGAGATACATGTTATTCCTCCTTTTAAAATTCCTATTCATTGGGCAAAGTACAAGGGAGTTGATTATGGATATGCAGCAGAGTCATGTTGTGTTTGGGCTACAATAGACCCAGATGATGATACATTACTTATTTATCGAGAACTTTATAGAAAAGGTCTTACAGGTAAAGCTCTTGCTGAAATGTTAACTGAGTATGAAAAGGATGACCACAAAAGTATTCAAGGTGTATTAGATACTTCATCTTGGAATAAGACTGGCGTGGGAGGACCAACAGTTGGCGAAACATTGGTTCGAGCAGGACATAAGTTAAGACCTGCAGATAAAAATAGAATTCAAGGAAAGATACAAATACATGAATATCTTAAACAACATAAAACAACAGGAAGACCAAAACTACAAATATTTTCTAACTGTGTAAATCTTATAAGAGAATTACAAAGTATTCCTGTTGACCCTAATAAGCCGGAAGATGTTGATACAAAAGCATCAGACCATGCATATGATGCACTTAGATATTTAATTATGTCAAGACCATCTAAACCTTCTGCTTATAGTCAGATGAAAGAGATTAAAAGATTTACTCCATCTGACCCTACATTTGGATATTAAGATGAATGACAAAAAAACATATGATAGCTACAAAGAACATAGTAGTGACATGTCATATGAGAATGAAGTGAGGATAGAAAATAAAATGTTTTTAGCAAATAATAAAATGAAACAAAAAATACTTGAAGCTCTTATTACTCATGCTAATGGTAATATCAAAAAGCATGTAACTAATATAGATATATTCTTAGAAAATCCTGCAGGTGTTGGTGACCATGCAGATTTATTAGGAACTGTTTTAAAGGAAGTAAAAGAAATATCAGATAACGAAGAAGTTATTAATGTATTGAAAAAATATTTTTAATGCCCACCTATACATTCAGAAATAAAAAGACTGATGAGAAGTATGATAAAATTATGTCATATGAAGAAATGCTTAAATATAAGAAACAATCAAATATTGAACAAGTTTTTGTTGCTCCAAAAATATTTAAATTAAATGATGTAGGCGGAGCAGAAGATAATTTTAGACAATGGTGCGGACAACCTGCTGATAATATAGATATAAGTAAGTCAAGAAATTTTAGACAATCTAAAAAAGAATATATGTATGGAGATAAAAAAGATACAGATAAAGATTAGAGAATGAATAAAAAACCTAGTGAGCCATTAGTTGTTGGGACTAAGAAATATTATAAATATAAAATAATTTGGGAAGATATCGTTGGAGATTCCACACTAGCTACAATTAATGAATTTTCAAAAATGACTTGTGCTGATATTCATACTGAGTGTTGGGTTTTTGATAAGACATTCGATTATGTTTATTCATTTGCAAGTTACTATGAATCTAATGGAGAAATAGAGTTTGGGGATAGAAATGTATATCCTCGAAGTGTTATTAAAAAAATGACAAGAATATAACTGGTTAACAAAAGAATTTACTTGACAAAAACCACAAGTAGATGTATAATAAAAGGTATAACTAAATATGGTAGATATTACTAATAAATCCGATTCTGAAAAGAAAGCACAGGAACAACAGGAACAAAATGCTAATAGATTAGCATCTTTAGTAAACCTGAAGTTCCAAGCTTCTGAACGAGCAAGACAATCTGATGAAGATAGATGGCTTGAAGCTTTTCATAATTATAGAGGAAAATATTATAAAAATGTTCACTTTAGAGAACATGAGAAATCAAGAGTATTTGTTAAGATAACGAAAACAAAAGTTCTTGCTGCTTATGGTCAAATAGTAAATGTTTTATTTTCTGCTAATAAATTTCCAATTTCAGTAGAAGCTACTAAAGTTCCAGAAGGTGTAGCAGAATATGCTCATCTTAATCCAGTTACAGAAAATTTACAAAATGTAGGTCCTTCTATTGAAGGAGGTATGACAGTTCCAAGTCAACCGGAACAACAACAACAACAACAAGAATCTCTTGTTGGTTTTGATGGAGATGGTAGAGAGCTACCTCCGGGTGCAACTTTTGGTGGTCTATCAGAAGATAAAGAATTTTTAGGTTCTCTTAAAAAAGAATTAGGAGACGATTCAGTCCAAGAAGGGTCTGCTCCAATGCCAGAGATGGCACAAATAAAACCAGCTACTAAACTAGCAAGAAGAATGGAAAAGTTAATCCATGACCAAATTGATGAGTCTAGTGGTTCACAAGAATTAAGAAGTTCAATTTTTGAATCTGTTTTATTAGGAACAGGAATTGTAAAAGGACCTTTTACTTTTAATAAAACTTTACATAGATATATTAAAAATGAAGATGGTTCAAGAGGTTATCAACCAGAAACAGTTAAAGTTCCTAGATTAGAATTTGTTAGTGCATGGGATTTTTATCCAGACCCTAACGCAAAGAATTTAGAAGAGTGTGAGTATGTAGTTCATAGACATAAGTTTAATAGAAAACAACTTATGGAATTACTTGATAAACCTTTCTTTGATAAAGACCAAGTTATTGAAACTCTTAAAGATGGTCCTAATTATCGTAATAGAACTTACGAAGCAGAGATAAGACAAGAAGATAGTGCTTACAAAAGTGAAAATGATAGATTTGAAGTATTAGAATATTGGGGTTGTATAGATAAAAAAGTTTTAGAAGATGCTCAGATTCCTGTACCAGAAGGTATGGAAACTGAAGATATCTTACAAATAAATGCATGGGCAACAGATAAGAGAATTTTAAGAATGGTTATTAATCCATTTAAGCCTTATAGAATACCCTACAATGCATTTCCTTATGAGAAGAATCCATACAGTTTCTTTGGTATAGGTGTACCAGAAAATATGAGTGATGCTCAACAAATTATGAATGGTCATGCAAGAATGGCTATTGATAATTTAGCTTTATCAGGTTCACTTGTATTTGATGTTGATGAGTCAGCATTAGTTTCAGGTCAAAACATGGATGTATATCCGGGCAAAATATTTAGAAGACAAGCAGGTATGCCGGGTCAAGCTATTCATGGATTAAAATTTCCAAACACATCAACTGAAAATATGATGATGTTTGATAAGTTTAGACAGTTGGCAGATGAGTCAACAGGAATACCATCATACTCTCATGGACAAACAGGTGTTCAAAGTATGACAAGAACAGCTTCTGGTATGTCTATGTTACTTAGTGCAGCGAACTTAAATATAAAAACTGTCGTTAAAAATTTAGATGATTTCTTATTAAAACCTTTAGGCGAAGCATATTTCCAATGGAACATGCAGTTTTATCAAGGAGACCTAGCAGTAGAGGGAGACCTTGAAATTAAAGCAACAGGTACTTCTTCACTTATGCAAAAAGAAGTAAGGTCTCAAAGATTAACCATGTTCTTACAAAGTGTTCAGAATCCTTCAATTGCTCCATTTGTTAAGATTCCAGCACTTGTAAAAGAACTAGCATATACATTAGACCTTGACCCAGAAACAATTATCAATGACCCTAATGAAGCAGAAATATATGCGAAAATTATAGGATTACAGAATGCAAGACAACAACAAACAGGACCGGATACTGGTGGAGCAAATAGTCCAGAGTCCCCTATGGAAGTCCCTGAAGCAGTACCTCCAAAACAACCAAGACCAGATAACTCGGGCATTGGCAATGGCACAATCGGAACAGGCGGTGTACCGCAATCAGGGGAAGTGGACTTTACTGGAACAGTTAATCCGGCTTGACGATACTAATAAGTTAAACAAACAGGATTAATACTATGGCGACAGTACCATTAAAAGGTCAGATGAATAAGTTTTTGACACCTTCTTCAGATGAAGTACCAACACTTAATGCTTATGATGTAAATACACCTCAAGCAGCAAGAGAAGGATTACCTTTAAGATTGTTTGATAAAAGCAGAGCAAGGTATAATCAAGGTGATGTTGTTAATGAAGATACAAAAAATTATAATCAAGCATTAAATATTTTTCATTTAATGTCAAGAGAAAATAAAACACCTCAAGAAATTAAAAGTCGAATAGGGGAAAACATGTACAATAAAATAATTATGAATAAAAAAAATGTAAGACAAGCAGCAACAGGTGGAGTAATGCCAACTGAACCATTACTTGACCCTAGATTTAGTAAATATTATGAACAACCAGAATACAGAGCTTATAGTACTGGTGGTTTAACAGATTATGAATTATTACAATTAAAAAACATGAAATATGATGTTAAGAAATATGGTGTTAAACACTATGGCGGAGTAAAAGTTTTAAAAGATATTTTAAAAGTAAATCACTATGCTGAAGGTGGAGAAGTAGAAGGTCCTATGGAAGTACCAGAACTTACACCAGAGCAAGAAACAAATTTAGATATGCAAATGGAAGAAGCAATTCCTCCTATGGAAGAAGGTGAAATGGATGTATCTGCACAAGTTGATACTTCTGTTTTAGATTCAGATGAAGAAGCATTATTAGAAGAAGTTATTGAAATGCATCCGGGAATAGTGGATGTTATTGTCAAATTAACTACAAAAGAATTTACCGGTCAAGGTGAAGTTGATGGACCGGGAACAGGAACTTCAGACGATATCCCTGCAATGTTATCAGATGGAGAGTTTGTCTTTACAGCAAAAGCTACTAAGCAACTTGGTGTAGATAAACTTAGAAAACAAATGAAAACAGCAGAGGATGAGTATGATAACAGTATGGCAGTTCAAGATTCTCAACAAATAGAATATGAACAACCCATGATGTACAAAGGTGGACTAATGTCTGTCAATAAGTACAAAATATAGAGCTACCCGGGTCATCACCTAGGCACTCTATATCGGCTACTTTTGCAATAATGCAAAACCCCAATAACAAGAAAGGTGATTAAAAATGGTAAAAAGTGATGAGAACCCTTTACTAAGTAAAGCAACTTCTCAGGAAAATAAAGAGCAAGAGCCAAATCCATATAACATGAAAAAGGATTATCTTGATTATGATAAGATGGATAAGGCAGCAGAAAGTTCGTTTGCTGATGCAAACACTCTAGCGGTTAAACAGGACCGACCTAAAGTTGTAGTTGATACAATGGAAAAGGAAGATACTCCGAATGAACCAAAAGAACCAGAAGACCAACCTTATAAAAAGGTTGATTATAAAAAAAGATATGATGACCTCAAGAAACATTATGATGGTCGGGTTAATTCTTTTAAAGCAAGAGAAGATGAACTCTTAGCTGAAGTTAGGTCAAACAGACCTAAGTATAAAGCTCCAAAGAGTACTGAACAACTTGAAGCTTTTAAAAGAGAATACCCAGATGTTTATGGTGTTGTTGAATCAGTATCACATCTTCAAGCATCCAAGGAGACAGAAGATTTAAAATCAGAGATTAATAGTCTTAAGAAATTAAATACTTCTATTAACAAGGAAAAAGCTGAAGCTAAATTAGCGAGACTACATCCAGACTTTGAAGAAATTCGTGAGTCAGATAATTTTCATAATTGGGCTAATAATCAACCAGAAGATATTAAGAAGTGGATATATGGGAATGCTGTTGATGCAGATTTAGCATCTCGAGCAATTGACCTTTTCAAACAAGATACCGGCAAGTCTAAACAAAAATCAGAAGTATCTGGTGATACTGTTCCTGCGTCAGAAATGATACAGGTAAGAAGCAGTAAAGATATTGGATATGGTACGAAAAAAATTTGGACTCGTTCACAAATAGCAGCTATGTCTCAATCAGAATTTGCTAAGAATGAGAAAGCTATTGAAGAAGCACAAAGAGAAGGTCGTATCGTTAATGATACGAGCAAATCTTATGCTAGTTCAGGTAATCCAACTTATTAAATAAGAAAAAAGATAGAGCTGTAATCACAACAACTACAACACAAGGAGGTCGTAATGGGAACATTACAGAATAGTGGTGGTAGTAGTAGTTCTAACTTTGATGTAAGTACTTCAGGACAAACAAATGAATTTTGGGTCCCGGAAATATTTTCGAAGAAGATACAAAACTTCTTTAGAAAATCATCTGTCATTGAAGCGATAACTAATACAGATTATGCTGGTGAAATTAATGCTTTTGGCGATACTGTCAAAATTATTAAAGAACCAACAGTAACTGTTGCAGCTTATACTAGAGCATCTACTCCATCCAAACAGTACCTTGGAGACCAAGAACTTTCTCTTGTTATTGATAAAGCAAATGCATTTAAATTTGTTATTGATGATATTGAGGAAAAAATGTCACATGTTAATTGGGCTTCAATAGGTGCGTCAAGTGCGGCTTATACGCTAAAAGATACAATGGATTCAGAAGTTATTACTGCTTTATTTAGCGGTGTATCTTCTTCTAGTCCAGACCATGTTATTGGTGCAGACTCAGCTACTGCTAATGCAGGACTGAATATCGCCAATGATGCAATTGATGTCGGTTTCGGCTCAGGGGAGATTACTCCTTTGGCAGTAATGGCTAGATTGTCAAGATTACTAGATGAACAAAATGTGCCAGAAGAAGGCAGATGGTTCTTAGCTAATCCACAATGGTATGAAGAGTTAGCAAGTGAGTCATCTAAACTAATGACTTCTGATTACAATCAGGGTGATGGTGGTGTAAGAAATGGCTTAGTAGCAGCAGGTATGGTTAGAGGATTTAAAATGTATAAATCCAATAATATGCCTTCAGTCTCAAATGCAAGTGGTAAAGTCATTTGCGGTCATATTTCTTCTACAGCAACTGCACAGTCAATCCTTAATATTGAAACTCTTAGAGACCACGATACTTTCGGGGATATTGTAAGAGGACTTCATGTTTATGGAAGACAAGTTCTTAGAGACAATGCTCTTGCAGCAGCGTTCTATGTAATTGACTAATAACTAACTAAGGGGGGCGAATTTCGGTTCGCCTCCTTTCTTATATAGGAAGTAAAATAAAAGGAAGGAAAATAATATGGCAACTATAAAAAAAGGATTAAATTTTGAAGAGGTAATTACTAGACATCAACCTAGTGTAATGGAAGGTAAAAATGTAGCATCTGTGGACCATGGAAAAGATAAGTATCCTAGAAGTTACTATAAAAAAGATTTGAGAAGAGAAGTTGATAAATCTGAAAATGGAACTAAAGGTGATACTAAATTATATGCTGACCAAGAAATTCAAATAGTTTAATTAATAATAAATAAAAATAGAATAGATAAATAATAATGGCAGCTCCATTTCGTACATATCTGGATTTAACGAATACAATTCTTAGAGAACTGAATGAAGTTGAATTAACTTCTGCAAGTTTTGCTAGTAGTGCTAAAGGTATACAAAAATTAGTTAAAGACCAAATTAACAGAGCATATTTTGATATATGTAATGCTGAAGATACATGGAGTTTTTTAGCTCTAGGAGACCCAGCAAATAATTATTATGGAAACACTACCATTGATACAGTTGCCGGAACAAGATGGTATAATTTTTTAAGTGGAACAAGTAATGTTACTACTTGGTATTCTCATGTTGATTATAATAATATAACATTAACAGAAGAAGGTATAAGTGGAAAGTCTGCACCTTATGAAATTAGAAAGTTACATCCAGTAACAATTGAATACTGGAATAAACATTATGCAATTTCAGAAGCAACAGATAAAAGTGATGCACAAAATTATGGAATACCACAACGAATAATTCGTAGTCCAAAGAATGATAAGTTTGGATTGTCACCCATTCCAGATGGAGTTTATTCTATTTACTTTTTTGCTTATAATCAACCAACAGAATTATCAGGTCAAGGAGATACAGTTGTATTTCCTCAACAATATACAACAGTTCTTTTAGCAAGAGCAAGATATTATATGCATCAGTTTAAAGATAATATTTCTCAGGCACAATTAGCAGATGCAGAATATAAAAAAGGTTTAAGAAATATGAGAGAACAATTAATTGAACCATTTCCAGATAGTATGGTAGATGATAGAATAGCAGTAGTTTAATATGGCAGAACAAGGTGTATCAGTTATATGCGAAGGTGGATTAGATAAGGTAGGAACAACACATACTTTATTTAGAACTCCCGGTGTCGCAACACAATTACAGAATTTTGAATCCTCTATTCATGGTGGATATCGAAGAATAAATGGCTTTGCAAAATTTGGTAGTAATCAACCAAATGGTAGTGCAGATGATATAGAGGGTATTTTTCGATATGCAAAAGGTGTTGTAGCTTGTCAAGGTTCTCATATTTATTATAGCACAGATGGTATAACATGGTCACAAGTTAATAAAAATACTTATATTGCTAAGACAGGAACAGTTGCAGTATCGTCAGGTTCGGCAACAATAACAGGAACAAGTACAGTTTTTAGTTCAGAATTTTCTGCGGGTGATGATATTAGAGTTAATGGAGAAGAATATAATGTTCTTTCTATAGCAAGTAATACATCAATGACAGTTGATGAAAATTTTGCAGTAACAGCTTCAAGTCAAACTATTTATAAGAATGGAGCTAGTGCAGCACAATTATCAAGTGCGTCAGCAGTAGCAAGAACAAGTCAAAGTAATTGTCAGTTTGCCCTGTATGAAGGAGAAGCTCAATATGGTGAACTATTCATTACGGATGGAACAAATGAGATTGGACAATTAAAGATAACAATTGCCTCTGGAGTATATACTTATGCCTTTAAAGAAATTGAAGCAAGGTCAGCTCCTTCCGACCCTTCACTTTGTACAATTTTTGGAGAACGATTAATTGTTGCAGGACAATCTGATAATCCACAAGTTATTGCTTATAGTACAAGATTAATACCAGAAGATTTTACTGGTTCAAGTGCTGGAACAATTGATGTTGGAGACCAGATACGAGCAATAAAATCTTTTCGTAATAAATTAATTATCTTTTGTAAAGATAGTATTTATCAATTATCTAATTTAGATAGTACAGCATTATTATCATCTGTTACAAAAAATATAGGATGTTTAGATGGTAATACTGTTCAGGAAATGGGTGGTGATTTAATTTTTCTTGCACCTGATGGTTTAAGAACAATTGCAGGTACAGCTCGTATTGATGATATTGAACTTAGTTCTATTAGTAGAAAAATTTTACCAATATTTAGAGATAATGTTTTACCAAATTTATCAACAATTACTTTTTCAAGTTTAGTTATAAGAGAAAAAAGTCAATATAGATTATTTTATTATAACTCAGCTAAAGCAAGTAGTCTTCAATTAGGAATTATAGGAACATTTAAAATTTCTTCTACTGGTGCAGCAATTTATGAGTGGAGTGAAACAAAAGGAATACCTGCTCGAAGAATACATTCTGGTACGGATGAGAATGATTCAGAAGTTTTATATCATGCATCAGATGATGGTTATGTTTATACACATGATTCAGGAGATGATTTTGGTGGTTCTAAAATTTCGGCAATTTATAAGACACCAGATATGGATTATGGTGATTCAGGTGTTCGAAAAACTTTATATTATATCAAGACAAGTATAAGAGCAGAAGGAACAAACGATAATTTAAAACTTTTATGTAGATATGATTTTGAAGATAATAATGTTCCACAACCTGATGAAATAAGTATTGGTTCTTTAGCAAACCCAGCAGTATTTGGAACAGCAGTTTTTGGAACAGCGATTTTTGGAGCAACATTATATCCACAACAAAAATCAACATTGACAGGAAGTGGATTTACAAGTAATTTTAAAATGAGAAGTAATGGTACAGCTTCACCTTATACTGTCTCAGGTTTTTATGTAGATTTTATCCCCGGAGGAAGAATATAATAATGAAAAAAGAAAAAGGAATATACAGGAGCATAATCAATGGCAACATATACTAGACAAAGTTCATTTTCAGATGGTGATACGATTACCGCAGCATTACTGAATAATGAATATGACCAACTATTATCGGCATTTCATGTCTCATCAGGTCATACGCATGATGGTTCAACAACCGGAGATGGCGGACCTTTATCAACACTTTACAGTAATGCGATAAGTTTTGGTACAGGTGATGATACTGATATTGTTGTTACCTTTAGTGCCAATACAAATAGTGGTGTACTAACATGGATGGAAGATGAGGATTTATTTAAATTTACTGATGTCATTAATGTTGGTGGTACAGAACGATTAAATTTTCAAGATACTGGAACATATATTTATTCATCAACAGATGGACAATTAGATTTAGTAGCTGATACAGAAATACAAATAGCGGCAACTACAATAGATATTAATGGTGCAGTTGCAATGGATGGTGCTATTACAGGTGCTACTAATATTACTTTATCAGGTGAATTAGATGCTGCAACTCTGGATATTTCTGGTGATGCAGATATAGATGGTACTTTAGAAGCAGATGCAATTACAATAAATGGAACTGCAATAGGTTCACTTTATGGTGCTGTAGCAGGTAGTTCTAGTATTGTTACTACTGGTGCATTAAATTCTGGTTCAATTACTTCTGGATTTGGAACTATTGATACAGGGTCATCAGCTATTACAACAACAGGAACAGTTACTTATGGAAGTTTATCAGATGGTTCAATAACAGTTACAGCATTTGTTGATGAAGATAATATGTCTTCTGATTCAGCAACTCTTATTCCAACACAACAATCAGTTAAAGCTTATGTAGATTCACAAATAGCAACAGAAGATACTTTAGCAGAATTAAATGATACAAATATTACAAGTCCGGGTGATGCTGCTTTATTAATTTATGATACAGGAACATCAACTTGGAGAGATTATGTAGTATCAGGAGATATTACAATTTCAGATGCAGGTGTTGCAGCAATTGCAAGTGATGTTATTGTCAACGCAGATATTAATACAAGTGCGGCAATAGCCGATTCTAAACTTGCTACAATTTCTACAGCAGGTAAAGTTGATATAGGAGCATTAGAAATAGATGGAGCATCTGAAATGGGTGCTGGTCTTGCTGATGCTGATTTATTTATTGTTGATGATGGTGCAGGTGGTACAGAAAAATCCATGTTGGCATCTCGTCTTCCGACATATTTATTTGCGAAAGTAAGCGGTGATATTACAGTTAATTCAAGTGGTGTTGGTGCTATTGCAAGTGATGTTATTGTTAATGCAGATATAAATTCTTCAGCAGCAATTGCGGATTCAAAATTAGCAACAATTTCAACTGCTGATAAAGTTGCAGGTGGTGCTATTCAAATTGATAGTGGTACTGATGGAACTAGTATTACATTAGCAGATACTGATAAATTTTTAGTAGATGATGGTGGTACAACAAAATATATTAATGCTTCTCAACTTAATACTTATACAAGTGCAAGTATTTTATTAGATGATGTTGGAACAGGTGATGCAGCAGTTACTCTTGCAACTTCTACTGGTAACATTACAGTAGATGCTCAAGGTGATGATACTGATATCATATTTAAGGGAACTGACGGAACTGTAGACACGACATTCTTAACCATTGATGGAAGTGAAGCAGGTGCGGCAACCTTTAATGATAAAATTGTTGCAACAGAACTGGACATATCCGGTAATGTAGATATTGATGGTACACTTGAAGCTGATGCAATTACTATAGATGGTACAACTTTAGCAGAAACAATTGCTGATACTGTTGGTGCTATGGTCACTTCTAATACGGAATCTGGTATTACAGTAGCATATGATGATGCTGATAACACATTAGACTTTACAGTAGGAACACTTAATCAAAATACAACAGGTACTGCGGCTATAGCAACAACAGTTACTATAACAGATAATGAATCTACAGACGAAAGTAATGCACTTATATTTACTTCCGGTGGAGATGTTGATGGTGGTAATTTAGGGTTAGAATCAGACGGAACATTAACATATAATCCTAGTACGGGTAAAGTAACTGCTACAGGATTTGTAGGAACACTAGAAGGAAATGTTACAGGTGATGTAACAGGAAACGCTTCCGGTACTGCGGCTACAGTAACTACTGCGGCACAATCAAACATAACAAGTCTTGGTACTTTAACAACTTTAACAGTTGATAATGTAAATGTTAACGGCACTACCATTGGTCATACATCTGATACAGATTTATTAACTTTTGCTGATGGTCTTTTAACAGTAGCAGGAGAAGTTTCATTAACTACTCTTGATATCGGTGGAACGAATATAACATCAACGGCGGCAGAATTAAATATTCTTGACGGGGTAACCTCAACGGCAACGGAACTGAACTATTCGGATTTAACGACACTGGGAACAAGTGCGGCATCAAA
>Ga0208156_1000402_pt1 | contig 17557 bp, 17 predicted proteins | sample 1_EtaG_FD_184073 | JGI IMG/M metagenome (GOLD analysis project Ga0208156, IMG submission 184073) | Marine viral communities from the Subarctic Pacific Ocean - 1_ETSP_OMZ_AT15124 metaG (SPAdes) (version 2) | ecosystem: Environmental > Aquatic > Marine > Oceanic | place: Pacific Ocean | collected...
GGACGTAACATCTTTTGCTTTATCTTGTGCATTGACGTAATCGATAATTTTGGAAGGGTCTTTTTTAATGGTTTCAGGTATTTTTGGGTAACTTTCAAATATGTTTTTAAACATTCTAGTGAAAACAATTAATTTAACCTGATTAAGAGAAAGATCAAAAAGAGGCTTGTTGTAAAAATTCATCACATTATCAGAAAAAGGAAAATAAGGACTATAAAAATCTTGCAATACTATTGTTTGAATGTTTTCGTCAGTGAACGCAAAAATCTTTTTATTATAACTCTGTATAATCCTTAAAAGATCCTCTTTGCCCAGCTCGTCAATCTCCTCTTCTGAGTATGTAGGTTTTGTTAACGCCTCGTTTTTGTAAAAAGATTTTAAAATATAATGATCACTCACACGACTTTTTGCGTATTTTTCAGAGGTTTGCCCTATGAGCTCCTCTTTGGCCATTGTCAGTTGGACGACCTTTAGATGTGCTTTTTTGGTTTGCTCGATATTGTCGTCAATTTCGTGTTTGATAAAAAGCTGTTTTCGAGCGTTTTTTAAACTCTCTACATATTTTTCTTGTTCGGTTAGCTCTGCTATATCGGCCGCGGTCCACATCCCCTCTTCCTTGAGGCGCGTAAGTGTTTCCTCTTGGGTGGGGAGTCCTCTTTTGACGGCCTTAGTAACAAAATGCTCCTCTAGTTCCTCCAAGTCAACTTGGTCTAGAGCAGAAAGGTGTTTAATGTAGAGGGCTACACCCTCAAAGTGTACTTCTGAAAATCCGTGGACAATGTCTTTGAATAAATATCTAAAATTGACTTTCTCATCAGTCGAGATCATTGATTATATTGTCAAAGTCCGCTTGGGTGGGCGTTTCACTAAAGTACCAATAACTTACGATAGCCGCAAGTTTTCGGTGAATTAACCCAAATAATTCATCTTCACCTTCATCCTTTTGATAGTAGCTATCTACCTTTGCTTCAAAATCTTTCCCCTCAAAAAGTGCTACAGGATCTCCCTTTCCCTCAGGCTGGGTAAGGTGGGCCAAGTGAACAATATACCATAAAATAACTCTGTTTTGAGCTTTAATGTCGGCCGTATGATTAAACAAGCTTTGATAAGAAGATTCCAGATTAACAATCTCCCTTCGAGTCATCGCAATTTTACCCCCCAATCCCTTCGCCTTAGGATCTTCCTTTTTAGCGTTAGGGGTCGCCCCTCTCTTGGACATTTCAAGCTCTAGCTCGGAAAGATCAGTATAAAGATCTACCAGTCGCTGCGCGTCTTTTTCCGTAAGAATCCCTCCTGTATCGGAATATTTTTTTGCCAACATGGCTTTTGTGAGAATCCCCTTCTTAACGCAACGGCTGATCTCAATGGAATACTCCATGTCCGCCTCCTCCAATTGTCGCCGTCCGGGTCGCTTAAGGGTTATTTCGTGAGGAATCTTTTTCTTGACTTTCTTGGAAACCTCCACCTCTTCTTGTTTGCCGGTTTCCTTGTTTTTTCGCTTTTCTTTGGTTTTCTGTTCAACTTCCTTAACTAAATCAACTTTGAAACTATAAATAGACTTCATATCTTATAAATTATGCTTTTAAAATAAGTTTTTTCTAAAAAAAAATTAAAAAGTGTATATTAATGGTATGGCAAGTCTTTTAACAAATGCAGAAAAAACCACCTGCAATAACGCAATGAACGACCTACATGACACCTTTGCCCGGGACGTCAGCGTCTACAAAGACGCTGTTATCACCGTTTCGACGCCAAGCCAGTCCTACAATACTATTTATGGCAATGCTGGCGCCACAACACCTATTAGTTATACACCACAATCGTCAACAGTTTCCGCCCGAATTCTATATGGTAGAGATTATACCAGCGATTTTTTTGCCAGTAGCCAGTCAGACTCGCAGCTCAAAATATTTCTTCCCGAGGGCCAAGTAAGGATGATCTTTAAGGCCGCCGATTACTCTACGGTTTCACAGGCAAAGCGTATAGAGTTTGATAGCCAAAAGTTTGCAATTAACAGTGACTTTAGGGCCCACGGGGTTTTTGGCGTGAAATTTTACACTATTTTCTTAAAATCCGTCAGCTAATATGGCCCGAAGCAAATCCGTAATCAGTCGCAAAACCTTAAAAGAGGTGCAAAAAGCCCTCCCTCGCGAAGCTTCGTACACGAAGGGGCTTAAAAGGGCGGTGGAAGGAAAAATAAAAAGCGCCCAACAAAAACTTTTAGAAAACTTTGAACAACACCCTGTAACCGTTGAAATAGCAGGAGGATCATCATCCACCAACGTTAGCGGAACTCTTAACGGGGTTGGAAACCTTTTTAGCTACATTGGCTTTCAATCAGGCGATAGGCCGCTAGACCCCATTCGCACGATGCTCCACAAATACGAAGTAAGATACCAACATACCAAAACCAAAACCATTATCAATATAACCGTTCCGACCACCAAAGAAATCTTTAGAATGACCCCCCTTCCTTGGGCAACAGGACGAAGCTGGGCCAAGGGCATCGAAACGGGAATAGGGGGATTGGGCAGATATCTCAATATTGCATCCGCACGCTCACGTTCCGGGCGCGGAGTACAAGTAAAATCCAAACTAAGGGCCGGAAAATTTAACAACACAACTTATTTAAGTTCTCTCCTTAATGAATATTATAAAGAAATAAGGAAGATCGAAAAAAGCTCATTATCATGAAACCAACCTATCAACATAGACTCTTAACCAGTTTTTATATGTGGTTTGACAATTATTTACTCTTAAAAGGGGATGCCTATAAAAACTTTCAAGGCACAGATTTTTATAATTACGCAGACGAACAAATCACAAATAAAACCGTATTTGGTTCCCCCTATAAACAATGGGTATACGACAAAAGCATCGCCAGTGCCGAAGCTGTTCCTTCTATAAGTGGCGATGATGGAGCCCTTGCCGCAGGAGAAAGTGGCATGATAGTGGACTACGAAAACGGACGGGTATTGTTTGACGACAGCGTCTCTACGTCCGCCAACATTAGCGGGGGCTATTCTGTTAAAAATTTCAACACCTATGTTTCTAACCAAAACGAAGAAAGCCTAATTATTGAAGGAAAATATAAGCTCAACGCAAGATATACTCGCGAATTAACCTATGTACAACCATACGAAGAAGTGGTACCTGCGGTTTTTCTTTCAACGACAACCACCACCAACGAACCGTTTGCCTTTGGGGGAACGGATAATACCATCACCCAAATAACCGCTGTCGCTTTCGCGGAAAATACCTACCAACTGGATGGAGTTTTGTCTATTTTTGCAGACTCCTCTAAAGAGGTTTTTAAAAACGTTCCTTATACCGGAGCCCCTTTGGACGAGTTTGGAGACGTGAAAAGCTCCTATTCCACCGGCTACGATTATAATAATGTAGCAAACAACTATCCGACAGACATTTGCTTTATACAAAACACTACAGTTTCTAAGATTTCTGACCGAATGGACAAGTTTATACCCCTTCCTTTATATGTGGGTTTTATGGACTTTGAAATCAACAAATACCGTAATCCACGACAATAAAAGTTCTCAAACGCCTGTTTTGATTGTAACTATTTTTAATAAAACTTTAAAATAGTATGGCTACATCAAGAAACAGAATTATTTATCAGAGTCAGGCGCTGTTTATAGCCCCTAGCTCCTCAGGCTACCATATCCAAACCGGCGCTTTCGGAGGTCTGCCGCTTGGGAGCGGTCATGGTAGCGGCATGGTACTAAGCCGAGACGAACCCTATAACCTTAAATGGTCAGGTTCCCCGGCTCGTGTTTACAATAGCGGCATTTACAATAGAAGCCTTCTAGAGCCTCTGGAAAGAATTCAATCTGCTAACTTTAATTTTACAATTAATAGGCAAGATATTAACGAATTCGGCCAGTTGGCCCGACTGGATTCCATCGTAATGGAATCGCCTACTGTAGGATTGGATTTTAACTACTATCTTACTGACGGTGGAAACGAAAGAAAGATGGGCTTTAATGTGCCCACTTCTACCCCTAATAACGCTAGCATGGGGCGTCCTAATGCTACCACTGCCTATTGGAGTGGAGACGGTTGTATATCCGGATACTCAGCCCTTTCAGGTGTACTGAATGACCCTCAAGGAAACAATTACTTCATTACGGTTGTTCCAGATGGTGAGGATGTAGAGGGGCAAAAAAATATTGGTGGCGTCACTGATTTTGATGTGGTTGCCATTGGTAATGGTTTTGTAAGCGATTACACTGTTGAAGCGTCGGTAGGATCAATTCCAACGGCCAGTGTTACAGTGGAAGGCTTCAACATTAAGGTTGACGACAGGCTTTCTGGTGCTGCGGCAACATTTGTAAACACCACTACTCAGCAGCTCGGTGCTGTAGGAGGGAACATCATCAACGACGAAGGAGTTCCGGGTGTAACCTTGGCGGGTAACAGCGGCACAAATCGTTACGTTTTCCAAACAGGTGTTGGAAATACAGGTGCACAATATGGAGCACAAGGATGGACAACCAAAGGTAAATCCTTTAATGTCTCGGGTGACGCTGGTGTAGCGGCCTTGAGGCCCGGTGATTTGACCTTTACCATGGGTTCCTCCGGCAGTTATATCGGTTTGACCGATATGGATGGTGATGGCGCAGCTCATGTTCAAAGCTTCACTATTAGTGTGCCTTTGAGTCGTACCGTTTTGCAACGGTTGGGCAGTACCTTTGGTTATGCTCGTGTGGTTGATCTTCCTGTGGATATCAGCTGTACGGTATCTGCAATTGTTTCTGAGCTTCAGAAAAAGAATCTCTTTTCTGATCTTTGTTCCAAACAAACGACTTCACGTTGAGGTTGGCAGATTCTACATGTACCTCTTCAGGTAAAACCAAATTGTCATTTACGGTCAAAAACGCGAGGTTAGACAGCGAAACCTTCACCAACGCAATAGGAGATAACGAGTCCGTTGATATGGCATTTACCGCTCAAATTGGTGGCGCAAATGACGTAAGCAATGGTTTGTTTATGGATGGTTCTTACCCTCGTTTCCGCACATTGCCTTACTGGCCCTTGGGACAAGTAAAGGATGATGACTCCGCTTATAAGGGCGACTCTGTATCAACCAATCCTTATTAAAGCCTAGTTCTTAATAGTTCAAAAGCCGCCAAGGTTTTCCTTGGCGGCTTTTTGTTGGCTTTGAGTCTAATTGTTTGGCTTAAGGCCAATAAACATAATTAGCAGCAGTCCCCGTAGGGCCCGCAGGAGCGTCTGTACCGGCCACTTGAAGAGGGGTGGCCCCATAGATATTATATTTGGCTGTAAGTAGCTTGAGGTGCTCTTGTGCGTCATTAGCGAGCCCTCTGTATGTCTTGGCTATTTCGTTTTTATTGGTACGGGTTATCATAGAGTCGCCGTCCCTCAACGTAATAAAATCAACCGAACTATCAATGTTTTTAAGTACACTTCTGGTTTTCTTTTTGTAGTATTCTACTAGATAGACCTGCTTGAATATTTCGGCCTCTTCGAATTTGAAACCCCCTGTGGGTACTAAGGCTGTATCCCCGAAATTTGCTCCGTCGGTCATCCCAGAGCCAGAAAAAGAGGTATAAATTTCAGTATTTAAAAGCCCAACATTGTTTTCCAGCCACCCAGAAATAGCAGATAGCGCTTGATAGCCGGTATCGCTATCAAATTCGTCGCGATAGATGCCCGTTGCAATCGTGCTGACAAAATAAGGGGTCTGTTGTCGATTAGAGTTCCATGCCATGGTAACCTAATTTACACTTAAAAACCTTCGCTTAGAATCTTTTTGGCTGCTGCATGGTTGGGATGATCCGGATTACAGACTGACGCCTCCTGCTGGAGCACAATGCTTTTATTACCTTTGGTTACTCTAGTAAACTCTTTTCGGAGCTTTTCTTTCAGCTCTCTAGTGTTGCCGCTGGCAAATAACCTAACTTTACCGCAGAGATTTTGAAGGTCCGCCAAAGTCATTTCTTTTAGATTTTTTTCAAAAATTACATCATCATTGGTTCCAAAATGATTAACCTCATGAACCCCTAAAATATCCTCAAGCTCTTCAATGTGAGCGACGGTCTTGTCGTCCAGTTTTCCACTAGAATAGCGCAATTCACTAAGTTCGAGCTTCTTTTTCTTGGTGGATGCCGTGGCTGTTTTTCTAGGTGCGACCTTCTTCGTCGCCTTCTTTTTGGTACTTTTTCTTTTTGCTGCCATATATAATGATAGTATACACAGGATTTTTTCAAAAAAAAACTCCACCCCAAAACGGGGTGGAGCTGAATTTTTATAGGAAAGGTCTGATTACATAATCAAACCAACCAAAGCGCGGTTGTCAAGAACCATGCGGCCCTCTTCAAGAGCACCATAGTAACCGATTCGCTGTTGCCTAATGGAGAACTGATCGTCCGCCGTTAAGTTGAACTCAGAACCCGTGTCCGAATCCACAGCAATGGCACGCACCAGCGCATCACGACTGCGATCCAAACCAACTATGATCTGTTCCGTAGCTCCAGCAAACTGACTCGAAGCGCTTGTGGAACCGTTATTAAGATAATCGGTAGTGCCCGCCACAGTGTCAAACACTGTGTTGTAACGCTTGCCGTCACCAAGTTCAAGGATTTCCATGATATTGATACCGAAGAATTCGGTAATACCACTCGACTTCCAAACCTCATTACGCACATTCTCGGGCGCACCAAGGACCGTAGATTCCGTAGTATCCGGAACCGCACGCGTGTTCATGGGCTGATAGGCGATAGAACGAATCTGTTCTACAACCTCTGGAGAAACCAGAAGATCAGTAATCCCATGACGAGCTCCCGTAGGAGTACCACCGGACCAAGAAGCATTAACACGCTTGGCCTTGGTGATCAGCTTGTTGATATCATCCATCTGGAAAACATCAGCTGTGGCTGTACGGAAAACGTTACGGTTTAAAGCCGAAAACGCAGCTTTTCCGTTTGTCGCCTCAGCAAGAGCTGTCATCAACAGGTTAGAAGAAGTTCTCTCCTGTTTCAAAAGCACCTCTTGGGCCACTCGTGTGAATGTTTTTCCGATCACGTCCAACCGTGAACGAGAGGCATACTTTCTGTCGAAAGCAACCGCACTGTCCAAGGTGTAGGTTGTGAACTTGAGCTCTGAAGCTGTAGGCTGTACCATATTGGTAGGAAGACCTCCAGCAACAGACTGGCTATAAACCTTGATATAATCTTCGTCAAAAACGTTATAATACAGATCTAACGGAAGAGAAGGGTTGTCATCAGCGTTGTACTGAAGCGGGGTGAATAGGTTGCTGAGGGTCGGAGCGTTATTAATAACTTCCGACACAACGGGACCAATAAACTCCGCTAAAGCAACTTGCGCAGCATAAGCGGTATCGCGATTCTTAGAGGCCATAGCCTTAATAAGCTCGACTTGCTCAGGCGTTCTTTTTAATGTAATTTTCATTTTATTATAATTCCTTTGCGTTGCTATTAGCCATTGTCTGATACGCCCCATGATGCGGCAGCATCAATGTGAACCATCGCGTACTGTGCCGTACCCGTGCCTGCAAACTCATCAGTCTGCCCATTTTGAGAGGTTCTGTTGCCTGTGGCAACAATATGCCCAACTATACGCTGCAAATTCAAAAGATCTGCACTAACTCCGTCCATGGTACCCGCTGTTGAACTAACAACAGCTAAACCACCCGGAATAAATGAAGCGCTTTCTGTATACGCACTGTTCGAAAAGGTAAATAAACCTCGTGTGGCGACCGGAACGGCTTGACCGCTCAGAACCGCTTGTAACTCGTCAGCTTTAATCGGATTATAGATGAGCTTCTCACCGTTCTCATCGTTTGCTATAGTCTGATTAAGCGTAACGCCTAATACGGGAGCTCCGGTTGTGGCGGCGATACACCGTAGAGGGACTTGAGGGTATTTGTCGGCTCCCAAAAAGGGATAGTCCGTCTTACCAAGATAACTAGAGGAAGACGCGAACTCAACCACATCTTTCTTCAGATTACCACTCAACACCTTTACGAGCACACCTGCACTACCGTTCCCATCGGTTGATGGATTGTCGTCGACAATCTGGTTGGCAAACAGGTTGATCACATCGTGATCACTGTATTGCCGGAATGGATATAGTCTTAATGCCATAATATTTTAATAAGTTACTGAAACTGTTTCAGGGTTAAAAGCCTTTACGAATTTGTCCCTAAGAGACTCTTCCTTCGAAGAAGCTTCATTGTTGTTTACAAGTGCAGACTCTTCGGGAACTTCAACGTTCTCGACCAAGTCTTCAACTGTTGCCTCTTCCTTTTCGGAAGCTTTTACTTCGTCAAAGGTGGCTAAACGCTTTTGGAGCTCTTCTTCTACCTTCGTCTGAAAGGCCGCTTCCTGCTCTTCCTTGTAGGCTTTACCCTTATGTTTAAGGATGACCCCAAGTTTTTGCTGATAGCTTTCAAAAGCAGCCTCCGAAGACTCGAGCACAGCTACCTCCTTGGCAAGGACAGCGCGATCGCTATCATCCAAGTCGTAGTGGGAATCGATGTTTTCCATTCTGCTGTTGAACAACTCCTCTGCCTTAGCAGAAGTGATAGTAGCTTCTAAAGAGGATATCTTTTCTTGAGCCTCTTCGAGCTGCTTCTTAAAGTCCTCAATATTAGCTTTGGCTTCCTCAGTGCGAGCAACCGCTTCGGCCTTCTCATTTTCGGCCTCTTCTTTCTCTAGCTTCCACTCAGCATCCTTCTCACGGATCTTATCCATAATATGGGTTGCCATGTTAGCTACAGACTCTTGCGTATACTCGGACTTTTTGCCTAACCTAGAATCGAGGATCTTTTCGAACTCTGTTGTTAATTCTTTTGTGTCCATAGTTTTAAAACTGTTACCCTTTTTTACATTAATTTCTTCGTTTTGGGAAATTTTTAAAATATTATTTTTAATTTTTCTTAAATCGCTTTTTAGGACAGAAGCCTCTTGTTTGTCTGATTCGAGCTCCAAGCCCTCTTGAATGGCGATTCCTTGTACGTCTGCCGCAGGTTTGGTCGTAAAGCCAATACCTAACGGAAAGACTTCTCCGGCCACCAAACGATAAACGGGGGTTCCGTCCTCTAAGGTACCATTTCCGTCAAAAGCTCGCAAGTATTTTTCAAATTCTTTAATTTTCTGAGGATCGGTGATAATCTCGGCTTCGCTCAAGTTCTGAGAGCCAACTGCAATATTATAATCATTAAAACCAAGCTCCCAGCTTGCTGCAACTTTATTATAATCCACATCGTTCGGGTCACTAGCCTTTAATAACAGCTCAGCAAACTCGGGGTTCACAGTCTTGTAGATTACGGCTGCGAGCGAAATATAAAAAGGATCTACCTTATCTTCAAGTTTACGGGTATTGAGAATTTTTTCATTTTCCATATCAGTAAATGCTGCATTTACGATATGCCCCACCACCTTGTTTTTCTTGTGTTCGATGTTCGTAGGCTTGTGGACAAAGTAATCCACAAGGTCTTTTGCGGTAGCTGAATTAATTCCATCGCCGTTTCTGTTGAATCTATTAACAATAGCTGCATTAAAAGCAGCTCCCACCAAATCAATATTGCGATCCAAATTTATACCCTTTGGGATCAAGGGTTTTAAATTATCCAGAGAAGCGACGCTGATACTTAAATCTTCTTCTAAATCATCTGTTGCGAAAACTTCGAAGTTAAACTCCGTTTTAAATCTGTAGGGGCCACTCATACCTTGTATGTTACACTTTTTTAATCTTTTGGTGAATTCTTCAAGCTGTGATATAAAATCGCTGACGCATATTCGTCTAACGAATGCTCTACGCTAATATCCGCTACCCCTCTCAAGGTCTTGAGTTGTAAAAGCTGTTGGCTGTTTTTCAGGCAATTGACGCCCGTTTTCTTCCAATCGGCCCTATCACACGCCGAAACAACAAGCTCACAAACCTTTTCTAAAACATTCTTTTGGGCTTTGCTTAACCGTTTCTTTTTGAAAACCTTCTTAGCTTCGATTGTTAGATCCGCATGAAACTTGGTAGTGGCGTCAATAACTTCCTTGATGGTATCGACCGCGTAGGTTTTCTTGATGCGTGCCTTGGATCCTAGTGGGCGACCCGGCGATTTGGGGGTTTTGGTCTTTTGTTCCTCCATCATTTTCATGCTGCGCGGGTGTTTAATTTCCTCTAATTCCACTTCTTCGGATTCTTCGAAGACCGGCACCCCTCCCACCATAGGATTATACCATCCCTTTTTTCGATCCGCTAAAAATTTCTCTTGGGCAGTTTCTAGCTCTCCCTCAGAAGGAAAGACTCCCGTGTCGATAACCTTCATCCCTTCTTCCGGAGGTAAAATGCCCAGCTCCATCATGCGCGTGATAACGCGCTGGACTTGGTTTTCATCTTTCATATCGATGTCTTCAAAATGCGCCTTAGGTGACTTCCTAAAGCCAAAATTCTTGCAAATTTGATTTATTTCCGGCTGTAAAAACTCATTTAGAAAAGCCTCTCGCGACTCTCGGAGCCGTTGCAAAAATAACTGGGCCTTAATCGTAGCATTCGCGAACTTTTCTTCTCCAAGTATAACATTCTGAAGACCTTCTTTAATATCTTGGTTCACTATCTCATACTTGGATGGACCAATTACCTTTTGGAGATCCGGGATAATGAAATCTGCTTTTGTGGTATAATCACTGACTAATACACGCCCCACGCTCTGATTGGTAAACAAAGACTGCATAGCTCGCACGTTACGTGGGTTAATGCCCCCCTTATCTGGAGTTGTTCCCATCGTAATCATTAACACTACATTTTCCACTGTACGACAAATAGCTTGATCAATTTTTTTCATCTCCATCTTGAAATTAATATCATCAAGTACCGCAAAGCCAAAGGGGACGCCAAAAGGCTCGTAGTCTTGTTTTTTGTAGAAAGCGAATCTTAATTTAGCTGGATCCAAAACAATCATCATCCCCGACGGGGTCCAAGCATTTTCCCGAATGCGCTTTTTAATGTTTGAAGGCAAAGCGTTATACAACTCCCTATCAGCATCGTTCTTGGGATTCTTCAATCTCTCGATTTCGTATTCGCTGAGTATTTTAGAAAAAAAGCGCACATCAAACGACGTCGTTCTTTGGGCGACCACATCAAAGGGATTTAACAGAATGTATTTAATAGGAATCTTATTTGTTTGAGCCACAAGTCCCAAATTTCTAATTTTCGCAAACTCGTCAGCTTTAAATTTTCCATCTACAGTAAAAAGAAAAATATTACCACTTCTATAATACTCTCTAAAAAATTGGTCCTTCAACCCCCAAACCCCTATTTTTTTAAACCACGAATTAATAAACCGTCTAGACGTTTCGTTCCCCCCCTCTAGATAAAGAGGAGAGTTGGCAAAATCAGCCATCATGTCAATAGAGTTGCGAAAAATAGCTACATTACAATATGCTTTTTGGCACAACTCAATAGCATCCCTAACATTAACCCCGTCGAACGCATACTCATAAGGGAGCATCCCCGACCGAATATTGTTGTACGCATAAAGTTTCGGATTGATAGCGATTTGATTTCTACGTCGATCAGTAGACCCGCTGCCGCCCCCCATAGGGTTAGAGTTACGGTTGTACGCTTCTGACGTATAATCGTAAAAAGAATCTCCCAGTAGCTGGGGTTCACAATCCTCCTTTCCAGCGAGGCTTTCGTAAGGATTGTTGGGATACTGAAAGTTTTTCTCAAACTTTTTCCAATAGTCTGATCTTTTTGTATATTTCCGCGTGGCCATGTTAAATTTTACACTGATTTAATTAAAAGTGACTTTCAAAAGTCAAAAAGTTAGTTTACGAACATTGGTTCGAATGTTTCTATTATAGTCGATTTGGGTTGTTTTTGCGAATCAAAATAGATTTTTGTCATCCAGTTAGCTAAGACCAAAGCTGAATAGGAGTCTTTTCGGGCTTTATCGGGGCCCGTCTGCCTCCTTAGATTAGAAGGTAAATCAAAAGTTTGAGTGCCTTGTGCGGTGGTGGTGATTTGTATTAGGGCGCATTCGTTTTTTGTCATGTTCATCATGTCGGCTTGATGTTCGATAAAATCGATCATTCTAGCCCCTTTGTTTTGCTTATCGTATTCCGAGGTGCGCAAGAACTTTAATTCCTCGATAGGTATCATTTTGCTCTTTTGCGCTGTATATTGATCATCAATAGCTTGACTGGCAAAAAGTAACCGACGGTGATCAAAGTTGGCTTGTAGTAATTCGTTTGCTTGGCGTATCCAGCTGCTCGTAGGTTTTCTTAGGATGACGTGCTTGTTGTCTCCTTTGTTGTATTGCTGTTTATACTGGCGCAGGTTCTCCTGATACTCCTCAGGTTTATCGAAAGGCACTTCTATTTGCTTTAGTTTGATTTCTTTTTGTTTAAAAGCTTCACTTTCATTGCACGCCTGTAAAAACTGTACCCCACCATTGTAGTCGCCGCATATAGCCACAATATTAAAATTCTCCAAGCAGAATAAAAAATATCTAATATGATGCTTTAAAGATGTGCCCGCCAAGGCATAACTGTGAACCAACGTAGCTCTTTGTTGCTCTTCGTTTAATTTTAATATTTGTATTGCAAAATCATCAGAGCTTTCCGTTTGGGACCACGACGGGTCAAAGGCTAATATATATTCAGAGTCAATCCCCCCTTTGACTTCAATAGAGGGTAGTTCTCCGTCCGGCACAGTGCAAAGGGCCATTTTACTTGTCTTGAAGTATCCAGCGCTATCATCTGTGAATGTAGCCCCAAACTCTCTCTCAAACTGAGATTGGCTCATTGTGGATTTGGCTTGGTTGAGTAAATTTTGATCGTATAACTGCTGAGGGGCGCAATCATATGAAAAGTGCATAATGCACCTAGACGCACCATCCTTTTGTTCTTCACGTGTAATATTAAACTCAAATTGCTGATACAGTTTATAAAGATACTCAAATTTATAAGAAGCCGAAGAAAGTGCAATTAATTTGTTGCCGGGCCATATGTGTCTTTCGTGTTCTTCCATGCGACCTTCCTCTATCAGCTGGGTTTCAAGTTTATCTAAATCGTCACGTTGCGTTGGGTTGGTAACTACAGACAAAAATGGAACAATAACTTCGTTATAAATTCTTTCAGGCATGAGCGCAAACTCGTCAATAATAATTCTATGAAAACGAAACCCCCGAAGTTTTTCACCGTCTCCCAAAGGTAAGGCGCGAATACGGCTCGTACCGATTTCCATTAACCACTCATCGTTAGTTTTAGAGACTTTGGTTATGCACTGTTTAAAAAAGTGGGCGTCTGGGTGCATAGAGATATCTTCAATTTTCTTGAAAATCATTTTGGCTTGTCGAAAAGATTTCGACAGAATACCGATTTCAACGCCTTGATTCAAAATTGCATCTAGCGCAGCAAAAATACCCGTAGTAAAAGACTTTGACATCCCCCTAGACCAAACCCCGAGAAAATAATCCGTCTCAAACATCCCCTTAACAGCCATATGCTGAAACGGAAATAATTTAATCCCCATCAAAAGTTCGGTCGCAAACGTAATATTATTTCTAAGAAACTCATACAATGCAAGTTTTGCTTCCTCCTCTTCAAGAAAACCTTCCATTTTTGCCAGTTCGCCATTAGAGCGAAATCGCTGAGGAGGTCTACGCTGCGTTCCTTCTATCCAACTCATGATCTAAAAAATATTGCATATCCGTGCCCCACACTTCTTTGCCCTTGTAAAGCAACCTAGGAATGATTTCCTCAGAGATTTTCCGGTTCCCGCTAAATAAAAACTGGCAGTGCCCCTGAAACTCATAGCTTAAATCCCTAACCCTCTTCAAGATAAAATCAATATTCGCGGCGCGCTTAAACGCCCTGCTTGCCTTAATCATTTTTTGCGGAGTCGATTCAATAACTACAAATAAATAAGAATCTAGCTCTTTAACCCTTTGTAACTCTCTTTGAAAACGTTCATAGTTTTGGTTGCTTAAAGTAGCATGTAGATCAGAGCCTGACTTGCGATCTACATAAGTATAAGAGTAATGATCGCCAAAAAGAGTATAATCCCCTACGTCTAACTTATGCGCATCAGTCCGAAAAGAAAAGCTAAGAGGGGACTGCTCTCTAGTATCGATAGCAATTCTTAGATCCTCAGGGAGCGTAAAAGTAAAAAATTTCTTAGGTAGCCTCTCTCCGTATAAAGGGCACAAGCCAATCTTTTTTACAGCTTCATTATAGCTACCAAATATTTTTCTGTAAGTATCTATGTCTGGCAAAAAACAACTTTTGGCCTCCAAGTGGAAGGGGGCGTAGTGTCTGTCTTTTTTGAGTTGCCTTTTTTCAATCAACCCTAAAATATATTTTCCTACTTCTGGCGCAGGAGCCTTAGCGCACCATTTTTTAAGCTGTTGCTTTGTGGAAAAATCTCTCTCAAAATACTCTTCAAATTTTTTAAACGGTAATGGCTCCCCAGTGAGTTTATTCGCCCGCGGATAATGAAGGGTATAATATTCTGCTAAAGATAGGCCGTGCTGCTTTAGGTGTTTATGCAACGACCCCCTCCCCTCAAACTCCTTCTTGCACTCCGCACAGCGAAACATTTTTTTGCAGACTCTTTCCATTATATTACCTCTCGTTTAGTGATTCCTAAAACTCGAGACTTCCAATCAACCATTTCTTCTAGCTGATCCGCCTCCTTTTTAACTAACGTTTTTTGCATATCCGCCATTTTAATCATCAGTTTTCTTTCGTCCTCCTCTTGGAACAAGTGTACCAACGATAAAACAGAAGCGTTTCTTTGTTGTTGGTTAGATATTCTTTTGGCCCTTTCTCCATTGAGCTTTGCAATCATTTTATCTATCCGGTTTGTACATTGGTTGTACTCTTCGGATTTGGTTTTAAGCATTTCGGTCAAGCGCATGGTCAAATCATTCTGAGCCTCCGTATCGTCGAACATTAAATTAAGTTTTTGTTTTTGTTGTTCGATCTCTTTGAGATTGATATAATCCATGCATACATTAATATATAAATTTAATTCATCTGAAGTCAAATCAGGCTTGTCCCACGTAGACCGGATAAACTCTGATTCTAAAAGTTCACGATTTTGTTTTGTAGGATAGGCGTTGATTACCTGTATAAACCTAGGGGCGGAAAGATAGGTCAATAATCTTTCAAGACATTTTTTATCCCCCACACTTATTTTGTCTATTTCAAACTCCTTGAAAACAACCTTATTAACCTTTTTAATGACAGTGGTCATAATCTTAGGAGGGGCATAACGATCTCCCGTTATCTCGTCTCGCAGATTGGTCATATTGGGAAATTCTTTATTAACAAAATCAGACAGCGCGATAAATTTTGCGCTCTCATAAAAACCTCTATGGTTGGTTTCGTCGGTCCACAACAATTGCGCAATTTCTCTTTTTGTCATTTCAGCGCAATAGTGCCTATGTACAAAATCCTTTTCATGCTCTTGTAAAAAATACTTGCTGCTTTTTTTCTTAACCTTGGTACGATACTCAAAGCCTTTTTCTACCCAAAATTTTCTTAAAACGCGTCCTCTAATAGTGCTCCCTTTTTCATTTGGATCTTCAAATAACTTTTTGGCAGCTTCGTTCAAATCACCATCAAGTTCCTTGAATAGCTCAATCGCCCTCTCTTTTTCCTTTTTAGATAAAATATATTTATTCATAAAAAATATCCTCTTTTTGAATGATTTTTTTTGCTATGTTTTTGTATTGATTTTTTAAATTTTTAATTTGCTTATAGCCCGCCTTCCTGCCTTTTTCGTTGCTCTTATATCCTAATATCCTTGCTACCTCTTCTTCGCTAATCCCATCTATAAAAAGCATCTTGTAAACCAAATAGTGCTTGGGGTTCAAGGCGGCTTTAATTCTAACATGAAGTGTGTCGGTGGCTCTGCTAATGTCAAAATGATCTTCAGGGTTGGTGTTTTTTGTATAAGCGTGAAACTCGAGTGAAAGGGGCATTTTTATATCATATGCATTTTTTTTAGTTTTTTCCCATTTAGCAAATAAATCACACTCGTTACACTGAAGGCCGCTCGGGGTGAAGGCGCACAAATTGGCAATCTGCCCCGTTCCTTGTTCTGCAGATTGATTGTATTCACAATTTAGACAAGGTCGGGCAAAATTAGAATAATGGTTTCGTAAAATATTTTTTAACTGATTGGAAATAATTTTGTTCACCCACGGTTCCAGTGCGCGCGACTGGTCCCATAAACCCCATTTTTTAAAAATATGGGCCCTAATAATTTGGGCTACATCATCAAAATCAAACCAAGCGATGGCATGTAGGTGCCACTTGTAATATCTTTTACGAATCTCATTATCTATTATATCAACCCGGTCTTCGTACGTGGCATCTTTTTTATCCTCCATCCTCGGGCACCTGAGCTTGTTGTCGTGACGCACATTCTGCCATAGATTGGGCGAGAAACTCTTCTTTGCTTAGCGGCTTAGAAGGAGCGGCTGAATCTCGAGGGGTCATATCTGTAGGATTTAAAGGATTATTTAACAAATCTCCTAATGTAGTTTTTGAATTTTCCATGTCTATTGAATAATCTAATTTCCCCAGCGTAACAGCTTGTTCTGAGGTTTCCTCTGTACCCTCTACAGAAGCGTCTGTCGCCATCCCCTTAAACTTCTCACCGCAGCCTTGACAAAACTTTGGTTTGTTAAGAGTATAGGTAGCTTTCGCTCCACAGTCTGGACAAAATATACTAGCCATTTTTTATAATTTTGATTTTTGGGATATTTTCAATTTTATTTACTATAAATTTAAGAATTTCACTTCTCATTATATCGTCCTTAGTGAACTCAAAACAATGGATTCCGTTGCTAGCGCTCTCCTCATCATCGAATGCATGCCACATTGTGCGGAAGCCTGTTTTACCATTAATGTCCGACTGAAGGGGGTCGCCACAAATAAACATTTTGGTATTTTTGCCAATACGGGTAACCAGCGTAACCAGCTCTTTCAATGTAAAGTTCTGTGACTCGTCAGCAATAATAAGCTTATTAGACCAATTAGCTCCCCTCAAATAATTAACAGGAGCGGCTGAGATAATCTTCTCTTCTGTCAACATTTTAATTTGATCATTTGCTAAAATCTCCTGCATCTTATCGGTCAAGGGCATCATAAACGGGTGGAACTTTTCTTCTACGTCGCCGGGCAAATGCCCCAAACCCCTGTCTGCACTCTCTACAATTGTTCTCACATAAAAAATATCCAAATCATTGTTTTCCTGAAAGAGCCTCAAGGCCGAATATACTGACATAAATGTTTTAGAACATCCCGCGGGCCCCGCTATGAACATTATTTTTGTTTTTTTGTCAAACGCTTTGTGTAAAAAATCTTTTTGTTTGTCTGTTAAATCAAAATGTTTAAAGTTTAACTTATACTTGCTTTCTGTTATGGGCAAAATTTTTTCCGTTACCTTAGGTTTCTTACGCCTAGTTGCCATATGTTACTAATGATTACACCTGTTAGAGCAGGAGGCACTTTTTTAGTGTAAAATTTGGCGAATCTTTTTA
>Ga0208156_1000405_pt1 | contig 17457 bp, 27 predicted proteins | sample 1_EtaG_FD_184073 | JGI IMG/M metagenome (GOLD analysis project Ga0208156, IMG submission 184073) | Marine viral communities from the Subarctic Pacific Ocean - 1_ETSP_OMZ_AT15124 metaG (SPAdes) (version 2) | ecosystem: Environmental > Aquatic > Marine > Oceanic | place: Pacific Ocean | collected...
TGTCTTGCATAATGGTTTTTGGCACACCGACACGATGGGTTGGTCACTGCACCGATAAGTGTATTTTATGGAGCCATCCGCCTTGTTCTGCCTTACTTGTTTTTGGATGGTCGTGACCTCGCTTACGTTCAAGGGTGGATCCATATACTGTAAATTATATTTTTCTATTAAGTTTTCCCATTCATCAGGGTTGGATTTACGGTAAAAAATTCCTATGTTGAATAAGCCGTTATTCCTTGTCCCTTCAGGATACCCTTTATCAGTTAAGAATTGCAGGCACGGAGGACCACTCTTAATAACCTCTTGTTTAATCTTAATTTTAATAGTCGCAATGTCTTCACAAACGAACTTGTCATACAGGGTGAAAAAGTCATCCAAAGACGCGCCTTCACCATTGTCAAGAAACGCGTATCGTGTGTCGCCGTGATAAGGTAAGTTCAGCCACGAACCCGTATCTTTCTCATTAGCAAGTTGTGTTTGCTTGGGAAATACTTCTGAATTCGCGTATCCCAGATATGCCGCGCATTCTTTTAATTTTTGTTGAAAAAGACTGGCTGGTTGGGGTTGTTTTGAGAAAAGAAAAAGATGCGCCCCAAAAGATTTGGATGAACACATTATTAAAGGTAATTTTAATTCCCTTATTCTGGTTAATATTTTTTTATGATCAAGTGGGTACTCATCAATATCAATGCATCCCCAGGATGCCGTACCATCATCCCTAATGGGAATAATACCCAAAGCGGGCATCTTGCCTTCCAAATGATCCTTGTACATTTGCAAGGTAGGTGCTTCGTGTTTCGTGAACATTTTACCTTCACGTTTTCCGTTAACTTTCGTTTCGGAATATCGATATTCTCCATGCGCACGATCAAGTCCACTGAATATATGTTTAAATTTTTCTACTTTCATACACAACTAATAATAATAAAATGGGCGGACATTGCCGCCCATCTCTCATAGGATAGTAAGGAGCATCTATGAACCTAAAACAGCATCCTCCTTTGAAGGAGTGATGTTTTTCATTTCTTGGTTGTCACTTTCATTAATGACCTCAGGACTAGGATCAATCTCGCCGGACACAACTAATTTATAAAAATTTTGCGCCTCTTCCACAATGTTTTTAGGGTTTGGATAACCATTAACGGATTTCTCCAGTTTAATATTCCACCCCCACCAATCATTTTTTTTATTTGCTTCACGTACCGCTTTCATATTGTACACATTAGCAAATACTGGCAATGTCACGAGAGCCCCATCTTTTCTATTGGTTTTTTGATTCATCATCATAGTATTCCAATATCTAGATTTTTTGTATTGAGTTTTTTGCATAATGATTTGAGCTCTTTCAAAAGAACCATCATCATTCAAACGTAAAACAAAATACTCAGCCGTTCTTACTACGTAAGTTTTACTAAGCTGACCATTGATCATATAATGATCCTCCCCGTCGTGTTCCGACCTAGTTAAAGGTGGAACGTCTTCAGGTGTGTAAATTTTAACGGGAGCGCCAGTGCCTTCGCCTAGTTTCTCCCATTCTACAAAACGTGAACGAAAAAAACAAGGAACGGTCATAATTCCATTATAAAATTCTTTTGTAACAGAATTAAAAATCATTCCTTCTTCTAGTCCTTCAACATGCTTTGTATTACCTTTCTTTACTTCAGGTGTTTGTGAACTTGCAATTTTCAAAAATGGAATTGCTAATTCACTTGCATTGACATTCTCAAATCCTGCTCCCACCATGGAAGGGGATGTGAAATCAACGACATTCGTACTTATTTCACTTTTCTTTTTCTTCGCTACTTCATTCATCGTTCATTTTCCTCGTTTAATTTTCACTTTGTTTCCCATATAGACACTAAATAATTCTAATGGGAAGGCTTTGCCATCGTTTATTTGTTCGCCGATTAAAGCATTCAAGGTCATTGGCTCGACCTTGCGTTTTTGGTCAGGAGAAAGTCCTTGCTTTTCTAGATCTTGTATAAGATCCGTCGCAACTACATTATCCCCTTTCCCAAACCTTACTGAAACAATGTTTTTTATGATGTCCCCTAAATTGTTACTTTCTAACCATTCAAAAGCCTCTCTTTCATTGTCCTTAGTGATGCTGCCTTTAAAAAAAGGTTTAAAGCTTACTGCATCACCATTCATTAACTTTATTTCCTTGACCCCCCTTTGCTCCATCAATTGAACAATAGAATCATTCGCTTGTTGCAGCGCAGCTTTTTTAGTTTTAATTTGATTTTCTAAAGCGAGTATATCGCTTTCGAGTTTTAGATAATTATTAGAGGCCGTAGATACGTCTTTGACCTCTGTTATTTTTACTTCTTTTTTATCGTCATCGTTTAGATCTCTTAATACGTCTAAAAAATCAACTTTCTCGCTCATCTCTAGTATTCCTTTCATTCAAGTCTATCTGTATAGGAAAATATTTAAAGGAACGACGATCATATTTCAACACTTTATATTTACCTCTATTATTATCAGAAGCCACCGCGCAAGCTAAACCTATCATGCTCGGATCCCCTATTAATAATAAAAAATCATCATCGCTAAAGTTTCTCAACTTTTCCTTTGCTTTTCGTATCGCAGGCGCAGGAGATAACATTATCTGTTTACCTTCCTCAAATAGGGGAACTAACTCACCATATTCGTTAGCAGGTATAACATTAAATTTTGCCACTTCCTGGATTACGTATACTTTACCTTTATTTTCCGACATTCTGATCTTTCTTTCACACCATATATATTTTTTATTTAAATATATCAATTAAAATGTTAAAAGAATGCTGAATTTAACAAGAATTGCAGAAAGTATGAATAAATTACATTATAAATTTAAGACTTCTCCCTATAAACATCAATTAACTGGAATGGGGTTAATGCTCAATCACTTCCGTCGTGGTGAAAAAGAATTCGCATTGTTGATGGAAATGGGGTGTGGAAAAACCAAAGTTCTTTTGGATAGTTCCTCTTATTTGTATGACAATGGGTACATCAATGGTATCCTTGTTATCTGTCCTAATGGTGTCAAAGGGACATGGAAAAAAGAGATTGAGATCCATATGGCTGATCATGTAGATCGTAATGTCATTATTTGGACAGGACAAAAAACAAAAAAACACGAAGAAGAATTAAGTACTTTATTCATTGCCGACAAAGTTCATTTCAATATTTTAATAATGAACGTGGATGCTTTTGCTACAGAACGTGGGCGTAGGGTTGCGGATCGATATCTAATGACACGTCGCGCCTTAATGGTGGTGGATGAAAGTACAATGATTAAAAATCCTACTGCCATTAGAACTAAAGCCATTACAAAATTAGGTAATTTAGCGCGTTATAGGGTTATTATGACAGGTTCTCCTGTTACAAAGTCTCCTGAAGATCTTTACGCGCAATGTAATTTCCTTAATCATGAACTTTTAGGATTCAGTTCCATTTACACTTTTCGCAACCGACACTGCCAATTGCAGCGCTTGTCGTTCGGAGGTCGATCCTTCAATAAAGTGACAGGATACAAGAATCTGGAAGAACTTAATCATAAATTAAAACAGTTCTCCTACCGGGTATTAAAAAAAGAGGCTTTGGATCTTCCTGATCAAGTATGGATGAAACGCATTGTCAGTCTTACAACAGAACAATTGGACGCCTATATGCAGATGAAAAAATTTGCATTGGTTGAGCTCCAGAAAGAGACATTGACGACAACGTCAGTGCTCGCCCAGATGGTGAGACTTCACCAAATTGTTTGTGGTCATTTACCAACCGATAACGGTCGTGTTATAGGCTTGGCGAATAACCGTATCAAGGAATTATTGGCTATTCTAGAAGAGCATGGTGGAAAAGCCATCATCTGGGCTAATTATCGCCATGACATCAAGGAGATTGAAAAAACATTACTAAAGAACTATGGTCCTCGATCCGTGGTCACTTATTATGGGGATACTCCTGAAAAAATGCGTCAAGAAAATATTCAAAATTTTCAAGAAAAAGAAGAACCTCGATTTTTCATAGGTCAACCTATGACAGGGGGAAGAGGAATTACCGTAACAGCCGCTAGCCTTGCAATTTTTTACTCCAACAGTTATGACTTAGAGATAAGAGAGCAGGCAGAAGCACGTAATCACCGAATTGGAACTGATGACAAGGTCACTTACATTGATCTCATCGCAGAGGGAACAGTGGATGAAAAAATTATTTATGCATTACGGAACAAGATTAATCTTGCCTCCTCCGTTCTAGAGGAAGAGGTCAAAGAATGGCTCATCTAAAACGCATCCATATTAATATGCATAAGATCAAGCACAACGCCAAATGGGGAACAAACGACCCCGTCATTACAGTTGATTCTTGACGTGTTACAGGTGGCTCTTCTGGCCTTCATCGCCGTGATGGTGTGGGGGATAGGGGAGAAAATGGCTGAAAAGGAGAAGGACGAATGACGGAGTGGGAACGACACGAAAGGAGAAAGCAGAAGACGGAACACATGCTTTCACTGGAGAACGAGGTCAGGGTGCTCTCAAAAAGGGTGAGACCCAACGCCACCGGCCGCATCATAATCACGATCGGCGTGCTCAACGAGCGGGTCAAGGAGTTGAAGCTTGAAATGATAAGGGACGGGGACCGGAAAAGGCTGACGGAGAAGATATGGGCGGCCGTCGGAGACGACCAGTTGCAGAAGGACGACCCCAACAACCACGTGAAGAAGCATGATCAGTCCTACTGGCGGGACGATTAATGGTAGTGACATGCCCGAAATGCGGAACTGTAATTAACAGAAAAGAATGGGACGAAGTGAAGAATAAATGGAAAGAGGGCAATAAGATTACGAACGTCCGTCCTCCAACCACCATTCAAAGCAAGCGTCCAAGGTTGTCTGAGGTAAAAATAAAATGACAGGGCCAAGACACTACTCGACCAAAAGAAGAAAATCGTATCCACGAGGAGCACAGCCCAACAAGAATTTTCCAGGACGAGAAGGACTCGGCACTTTTAAGTGTAATGTTTGCAGCAGGGACTACACACGTCACAGCAAGTTTGACCGTTTCTGTAGCGAATGCCGAAGCAGGCTCTGATGCCGTGGAACCCCGAACATTACAATAGGAAAGATATGGAAGGATTTAAAGTATGTCCCAATTGTGGTGGAGATGGCTTTACGCGCCATGAATTCGAGGCTGAAAAAGTTGAACTTCAATGCAAGGCTTGTAGTTCCCAAGAAAAAATTCCCGATGACAAGTTTGTCTTGCAAACATATGAAGATACGAATTGGTTGGGGAAGCCGAGTACGACCTACTACCACGGACCATGCCTAGATCATACCTTGTTTCGCAAATTGAGAATCGTTCTTGACTAGTTTCCTTCAATCTTGAAGGAGAAGCCTAGGTGGCTTATTTCCTCCTACTGAATCCCCGCCACCTAGGTATTGAATTTTAAAAAATAAGATGTATATTAACTAGTGAAGATACTTGCCACCAAGTATCTTCATTGGACGCCATAATGGGTCCTAATAAATCTTGCTTTAAAAGGAGATAAACATGAATAAAGCATTATCTATTTTCAACCAACTAAGACCAGTGTCCGTTGGTTTCGACCACCTCTTTGACCATTTTGAACGTATATTTGATCAAGCAGATCAACCTTGGTCAATACCGAACTATCCTCCGTATAACATCGTTAAGACGGGATCAGCCACATATGACATTGAATTAGCTCTCGCCGGTTACGGCAAGGAGGACATTTCCGTGGAATTCGCTGATGGTTTATTGAATGTAAGATCAGCTAAGCCAGAATATATTAACACATCCAAGGAACCAAATTACAAACCAAAAACTTCTGAGGCAAAAAAAGCCCAGCATATAGGAATAGCAAAAAGATTTTTTTCTAAAGTTTTTACTATCGCGGATGACGTTGAAATAAAAGGAGCTGAGCTTAAAGACGGTCTTCTTAAAATTTCATTGGAAAAAATTATTCCAGAAGGAAAAAAGCCAAGAACTATTGAGATAAAATAGCAGATTGTGAATCCTTTCATTAAGTTATGCGGCTTTCACTTGAAAAATGGAATCAGGATCACCCCATTGGTAGTAAAAGTTTACTCGTTGATTTTTTGGAGTACTGTAGTTCATGACTTCATCAATGCGTTGAAGATAAAGACCCACTGTTGAGCAGTCATACAAACGATCTCTCACCAATCCAAGTTTTTTCATGAATGTTCTGTGATTGTAACGGCCATCATGAAAAACACGGATCATCGCCTGGATGAAGGCGCGACGCTTGTAATTGGCGTAAAAAGGTTTTACATCCATAATACGGCGGGCGAATTTTTTTCCTTCTTCCATCGTTTCAATTTTCAGAGCTCCAGTTTCAAAAGCTTTTTTAAGGCTTCCTCGTCCTCTCACTCCTTTGGTACGGCACAGTAAAAAGATGGTACTCCAGTGATCAAATCCCCACACTTCATAGAAATGCTTATAGATTTTATATTCCTGGAAATTGTAATCAGCATAACGGTTCATCCATTGTGTGAAACCCCAGTTTTTCCTGTTTTGATTAACAATCGTTACTTCTCTAATACTAGCACCATTTAAGATGTAATAGTGGATAGGAAGTTTCAATATTTTTGCCACTTCAATACGATGCTGACCATCGATGACGCCAAATTTTTCATTAATAATGATAGGGCATGGAATATAACCATTTTCTTCAATGCTCCTAACAAGGTTTTTTAAATGCGCTTCATTAATTTCTCGGTTTCCCCGAATAGTTTTAAACTGCGCATAGTCAGTAGTTTGTAAAATTTTTGAAGATATCGTTTTCATATCATCCTCTCTTTCTGTGTATTCTGTAGTGCGTTTGTTAATGTGGATCGAGTAGGATATTAGGCATCCGTTGTCAAGTGAAAAATAGGTAGTAAATGTTATAAAATACCCCTATAATTCGTGTCGTAATTAACTGAAGGAGTTGTGTATGCATTTACCCAATAGTCCTGTCCGTAAAGTTCACGAATGTAGGAAATGCGGTGATGTATCATTAAAATTTTGGAACCCCACTCTTGACCGAGTTTATACGAAAGAAGAGTGGGAATCCGTTAAAATAGAGGGAAGTGAGGCCTTAAAAAGAATTTTAAAGCCCCTGGAGGATGCACCTATTTTTTTTCTTGAGTAGCCTTAATGAGTACATGTTCCAATTCCTTGGGACGTGAACGCATGCTTTTCTTGCATAATTTATCCAACAATCGTCTGGACTTAACCGTCATTTGCTGCGCTATGTATTTTGCCATTTTTATCTCCTTTCCTTCAGTTAATTGTTCAGTTTTCATTTCTTTCTCCTTTTTAATGGTTTCTGTTTTCAATGTACGTTTCCTCTTGATCCTATGTCATTTTCTCGGTGATAGGCATCAATAACGGTATGTATCTCTTTTAAAAAATTCTTACAAATTCTTATATCTCTCTCTAATGAGGCAATGCCAAAAAACAATTCTTTAGGTTCATATGTTTCTTTTACAGCCTCCATAACCACATTATAGACATGTTTATCACTAATTTTATTTTCTAGATCTTTACAACGTTTGGAAAACTCTTTTAAAAGTTCTCTTTCCGTCATGTTCAAATCAAGTTTTATGATCATTTCTGTCATTTCTTTCTCCTTTTTAATGGTTTTTTTAGTGCTTTAGCCAAGTGTCTTTTTCCTGTTCCTTCTGACATGTTATATTGCATGGGGCCCGTTCCTTTTTGGTTTGGTAAATCCATTAATGTTGCTCTAGGTTCATTATCTCCTGATATCATTTCAATAGGTCTGCCATCTGAGGCGTGCGTTTTAGCTATTCTACCGTCATGACTAAAAGGGTTTAAAATTTTTTCAACTTGTTTTTTTCTTCTTCCTAAATGCACGCCCATACTTTTTCCCCCTTATTCATTTTATCTCCTTTTTCGATTCCATCGTGGAATTGAATATTGTTTTCTTATCAATCTGTTTGGAGAGTTCCTTGAGCTTGTCTCTCCACATTGTTCGGTAGACTTTGTTTTCCTCACCGGGCAGCCTTTTGATCATTTTCTTCAGCCGCCCGATGCGTTTATCCAAGAGTTCTTCCATTGGAGTGAGAGGAATTTTACCGTTTGTTTTCATGTTCCTCGATGAGTTTCGGATCAACGTAGTTTGCTTTCTGCTCTTCGACCCATGCTTCGTTGGCCCCCCATTCCTGATCGGATACAATGGCGTTCGTCAGCAATGATCCGCGTTGAGGATGTTTGGTGTTGAGTTCCTTCACCATGTCCCTGAACTTGACAATTGGTTCAGTACAAATAGGACAAAGTGAAGTGAGATTGAATAAAGGTGATTGGTTATGCTGCCTTGGCATCGCTTTCTCCTTTCCCAAGTTTAATCATAGGGAGTATATTTTTCCCCCTCACGTTCAGCTCCAATAGCAAACCTTTTTCTTCTGCAAGGCTTACATCAAGGTTCAAAGTAATTGATCTCCAGGATCTTTTTTCATCCCCATTATCTTTTTGGATTTGTTTTAGAACACTTATGTCCACCACTTCCAGTAAATGAGAACGGTCACCGTTCAAAGAACCACCGGCGAAAAACTTGTCATTGCTGACGAGTTTCGCGAGCATGACTCTTCTTTCCTGTTCGGTTTGCCCCTTTTTAAGTTTTTTTAGGAATACCGCGCTAAAGAGCTGCGGTCCCAGGTGTTGTCGTGTTAGTTCTTTATCTAATAAGTACATTTTCTATCTTTCTGTTAATGTTTAGTATAAATTATAACATTTTATTATATAATGCAATGTTTATCTTGATTTAATTTACCCTTGTTTTCTGCCATTTTTTAGGAGTCCAGGGTTTCATTCTCTTCGGAGTGAGGCTTCCTTCGAGCATTTTCTCCGCCTCTTCCCTCGTGATCTCCCCCGCGTCCACTTTTTTTCTCATCTGATTGATCGCGCCCTCCGATCTTCTCGCGCCTGAGGCTATCGGCGTCGGCCACATTGTCTGTTCCTTTTCTTCCTCCAGAGCCACGGCTATGTTCAAGCCCTTATGAAGATTCACGCCTTTTTCTTTCCATCTTTGTCTTCTCTTTTTCCAACTCTCTAATTTATCGCGCCTGTTGCCGTCATGCGCAGTGGGCGTCGGCCACATTGTGACGGCGTCCTGGAGATTCAATCCGAACCTCTGCTTTCCATCCTTCGAGAGCCGTCCTTCGGGGGACAGCCTCTCTTTTTTATTTACGATGTTATTCGCCCTTGGCGTCGGCCACATCTGAACTTCTGTCGCCAGGTTGCGAACCCCGCCTGTCACTCTTCCCTCTTTTTTTCTTTTCTCCATTCTTTTGTTCGCCGTCTCGTAGCTCTCGTTGATGTTGGTTGCCCTTGGCGTCGGCCACATCTTTTTTTTCTCCTCGAACAGGATCGCATCGGACAATTTCGCTCCGAACGTGCTGTCAGGCTTGTTCTTCTTCCTTAGGATGTAAGATCCCTTCTCCGTCTTCTCCACCCGGTCGGACTGCTCTCCGCCCTCGACCATTCCCACCGTCGGCGTCGGCCATATCTCCCTATGCTGTACTGCATCCTCCAGGGTATTGGTCAGGGGATTTCTCCCCGTCTTCGCCATCGTCTCTGGTTTCCGTGGCATCAAGTGACTTCTCGCCATCGGCGTCGGCCACATAATACGATTCGAGGATGCTGCATCCGATATAAAAGGGGACGTGCGGGATGAGACTGTTTCCGAGGCATTTAAGTCGGTCCACCCGCTTGGGTACCCCATGAGCCACTCTACCCACGTCGGGTTCAATGTCCCACCACCCTTGCGCTCCTTCACTCTCATCGACAAGCCGATCTGTTTCCCCTTCGCAATCCTCCTCTGGATCGCCGGGTCGGACAGGTTTCCCCTGTCCCTGTTGTCCGATGCGTTCGGTGTTGGAAAAAATTCCTTCTTGCCCACTTCTTGCGGCAGACTCTTGGATCGTCTCTCCTTCCACGTCGGATTCCACGCCAGATCCTTGTGATCCCTCGCGACTGGCGTTGGCCATGTCTCGCGTTCCTCCAATTTCACCGCCGCCGGCAGCATCACTTGATACCCCTTCTCCTCGACCCACTTCGCGTACCGTCCGTCGTCGTTCACGTCCTGCTTGTGCATTCCCTTCGATGGCGTCGGCCACAGTTTTTGATATTTCCCCTCCTCCAGGTTCATCTCCTTTATCTTCTCGGGGTTCTCCAGAATTCCCAATACCGCCCGCCGTCCCAGACCCAGGCTTCCGTCCTTCTTGTTCCTGTTGATCTTGCGCAAGTTTCCGTTCTTCGTCAGCTTGAACTTGTCGTCCTTCCCTATGATCGCCCCCGTCGTTCCGTCCGAGCTCACCGGGGTTGGAAAGATGTCCCACTTCGGCTGCTGATCCTTGTCGGGGGATAATTGTATCTGTTCCATCAGAGATCCCGGGGGAACCGTGGTTCGTCCGGCCGCCAGTCGTTTTCCTTTTTTCCTCTCCAACGCCTCCTGACTTCTCTTGTTGATCCCCACCGCCGTTGGCGTTTGCCACAATCCAGATTCTTTCTCTTTGGTGGTTCGCACCGACGCTCGAAGCTGAAATACTAAACGTCCTTGTTGAGTACATTTGATCCGCCAGGTTCTGGAGTACGGTGTCCAGACCGAGTTTAATGTGGCCACTAACGTTCTCTCCAATGACCCAAGTTGGCCTGAGCTCTTGGATAAGTCTAAGATACTCTGGCCAGAGGTGTCTTGGATCTTCTTCACCTTTTTTTCTACCTGCGACGCTGAAAGGTTGGCAAGGGTAGCCTCCCGTAATAATGTCGATTTTTTTATTGTCGGAAATAATTCCGTCTGATTTGAGTTTGTCATAGCTGAGCTCCTTTATGTCCGTATATTGTTTAACACGAGGCCAATGCTTTGCAAGGACCTTTCTTGGATATTCCTCAATGTCGCAGAAAGCCACTGTTTCAAAACCACCAGTCGCCTCGAGCCCAAGGGAAAATCCACCGATCCCACTGAAGAGATCCAAGTGCCTGAGTTTACGTTCGTTCATTTTTTAAAAAAGTTTATCATTTTTTTGTTCCTTGTGCGAGAAGTTTTTTCATTCCAAAGCTGTTCCTTTTCGACCCTGTTTTATCGACTTTTTTCAACATTTAATTTCCTACCAAAGCTGTTCTTTTTCAAGACCTTTTTATTCATTTTTTTCAATGTTAAAAATTCTATACGGAAATTTTCCTGGATTTTTCATCACTTCTTCTTTGACATTTTGAACAAGACAATCAATTTGACAATGTCTCTCAAACTTTTCTTAACCTTCTTGTCCTTGATGCTGATCACATTCATAATGAGAAGTGTCTCGATCTTGTCGAGAAATTTCTTATAGGTCATTCATCATCTTACTTTCTCCTCTCTTCATCAACTACAATAATGACTTCCTTTGGATCGGTCTGCAATTGAATAATTTCTTGATGTCCTTTAGATCATAAAAATCCCAATGTCTAGGATTAGTGATCAATATTCTCAATGGCATATTATTAGGCTTGAAAGATGTCACTTTCTTGCCTAATTCCGTTAATTTCAGCTCTATCCCACCACCCATTATCTGATGGTCGTAGTACTGCATTATCCTCTTACCCAAGTAATTAAACCTAAAGTTAGGATTGAAGTTTTCTTCATTCATTTATTTCTCCTTTCTTAATTAAATAATTCTTGTTCTTGTATTCTTTGGAATTGATCCCAATCAATCTTGAACCAAGATTGTTGTTGAGATCTGCCATAACCATCCCTAAAACAAATTGCCCCTTTTTCTTTGTTGGCTTTTTCATCTCTGATGATTATTTTAGACTCCATAAAGTCATTGCAATAACGACCTATTGAACCTTCCAATTGCAACCATTGTCCACTATTGATGGTCTTCAATACTTTCTTTATTTCTTTTCTTTCAATCATTTATTTCTCCTTAATTGCTAAAATGAAATTTCCAATGCAATTGGATACTTCATATCCGTTGAATTGATCATCCTCGTAAATTGAAAAATAATCCCTAGAGTCAAAAACAAAATAGGCATTTTTAATTCCCATAGTGTTGTCTCTTCCGTGTTCCAATTGTTTTGGATCAGTTTGATCTGCTAGATAGAAACCCTTGTCGTTGCAAGGTTCTATTCCATCTGTCATCCCACTAAAACGATTTAGTGTACTGATAAATATCTTACCCTTATTATTTTTGATAAAACTTTTAACAGTAGTTAAAGTTATCTTACTCATTTATTTCTCCTTTAAAAATTGTTTCACTTCTTCAAGTGTCGTGAAATCCTCATCCATAACTTGTCCGATAATTCCATCGATTGAAATCGGATTTATTCGGAAAGAGTATTTCTTGCTGTTTCCAAACATATCCGACCAACAATCAGACTTTCTTACAAGATACTTGTTCGTGGATCGTTTACCACTTAACAACCAATATTGAAGATCCCCAAAAAACTTTTTGTTTGATGGCAAGAACCATTTGTTATTAAGTGATCTCAGTTCCGTTAGTGTTTTAATCATATCTTTCTCTTTCTTTCTAAAACTCGATTTTAAAACGAGCTTCATGTTAAAAGAGTATCTCCTTACGAGATACTCTTGGTGTATATTTCCAATGCTTTATCAAAAGGTATTGTGTTCAACACCTTGAAGTCAGCAATCTTATCGTATCCCTTTTGGGGAGAATACACATCGGCAAAATAAAGCAGATGCTTTTGTGTGATCTTTGATCCATTCTTGAAAGTCATGATAAAAATTTCCTTGTTCTTTCGATAAAGAATCTTACTGTCCAAAAGTTTTTTCAATCTTTTTTCGAGTTTCTTCTCATCTCTTTTAACAAGAAATTTATTCACTTGATCCCCACACCACATCTCCAAGTCCGTGTCGTACTTCTCATCTTTTTTTTCTTTAGATAGTTTTATTGAACCAAGTTGTTTTTGTGTAATCGACCATTTCGGTAAATTATCACAACACCATTTATTGACTTTTTCAACATCCTTATGAGTGAATGGCTTGATTGGGTATTGATGATCACAACCTCCGTGACCATCATTGCCTACATCAATCATAGGTTTCCCATCAACATAAACTCTTCCTTGATAGGAATGAGTCTCTTCACTTTGCCATTCACAATGCTTGATGGCTTTAAGTTCTATTTTCATTTTCTTTCTTTCTTCATTTCAAGCAACAGCATTGTTGCTAGTAAGTAATCATAACAATTACTTATTAGAGGATCTCATAAAGAGATCCTCCGATAAATAATTATTTTACTTTTCCTTTCTCATCCAATTCACATATTTCTAGATCACGATCCTCTTCACATTCATTGCAATGACCAACATATGGTTCATCATCTTCCGATAAACTATAGACATCACTTGAATGACAAACAGTACACATAGGTTCATCCTCAATCGGATCTTGCCTTTCTTTCTTCTTCTTTCCTTTCTTAGTTTTCACGAAAATTTCATCACAGTTATCTTTGGTAAAATAACCCTCGATGTCCTCATCAAGAACCTTTTTCCCCTCATCATCCTTATGTTCCTCGTAATGATTTAAAATGAATGATTTCAGTTTATCAATGTCAACTTCACCATTTACAATGTACGTGATCCAACCATCAGAACAAGTATGATCAAATGCATTCGTAAAGGATGTGATTTGGGCATAGGTTATCTCTTTGGTTTCTTTTTCACAAAATCCTTCAAGATTTGAATAATAGCTAACGAGAGCTTTTAAAGATCCTACTGCATCATCAGTAGACACTTTAAATCGTTGCAAGTCCCCAACGAGAGACTCCAAGCACTCCGTTAGTTTATTGTATTCTTGTAACTTGGTTTTCTTGTGAAGATCCGTGATCCGTTTATCGATTTTTTTAGTCATGTCTTTCTCCTTTTCTTCATAGTCTTTAACAAACTCTTTACTTAATTCGTAAAGTTCTGTTAAATCTTTTTCTTGTGGTTCTTTTCCTTCATCATATGCTTGATAAATATCATTAGCAACCATATGAAAGTCTGTTCCTATTTTTTTAGTCATGTCTTTCTCCTTTTTTCTTCGTTTCTAATGCATACTTTCTCAAAGTAGGTTAGCATCATACCCACTGAACCACCCCAGACTTTGGGGTAGTTTTCTGTATTAGAGTTCTTCTTCCGACCAACACCAATTATAAGACATAAGATCAAAAGTTTTTACTTTCTTCCCCTCAACTTCTATTAATTCACTTTTAATGATCTTACTTTCAAAAACAGTTGATTGAGTTTCCTCATTGAAATCAATCTCCTCTTCAATGGTCAAAGTATCATCATCAACAACTTTAAAAACAGTTGTATGATCTCCCAAACCAGATTTTACGTAAAGTTCATTAAGTTTCTTGACTTGGTCTAATTCCACTTGAACAATTGACCATCCATTCCATTTTCTTTCTTGCAAGGAATAACCAATAATTTCCCCTATGCTATCCATTGATAATTTTACTTTTTTATAGACAGGTTTTGGTGGTTGATCCGTAAAAATAACTTTACTTTCTTTTACATCTCTTACAAACTTTGGATTGTCTAGATCAATCGATCGGACAAAACCACCACCCATTGCAGTAAAGAACAATCTATTGTCTTTTACTTCAGAGATACTATTATAAGCCGAAAAATCTGGCAGACAAAAATAACTTTTTACTCCGTTTTTATTTTTCGTACTTTTAATTTTCTCAATAATATTTTTATTCATATCTTTCTCCGTTTATTAATCTTCCAACATAAACAACTATTGGGATTAAAATTAATGCCATCAAACAACCTATTGCTGTTCCAAAGGCTAAGTCGTAGGACAAGGTAATCATTCCACCACCAAAGTCTGAAAATGCATTTGCAATTCCACCACCCCACACTGCCCCTAGTCCACTTTGCAGTTTTTGTGGTATGTACTTCTCCACCTTATGTCCCAGAAGTGATCCGAGAATAACAACAATATTATCAAGGTTGCCATAAGGAATGTAAGTGTCATAAAATTCTGGAGTGAGTATTCTTGTTTGTATGAATTCAATCATTTATTCCTCCCAATCAAATTTAAAATCTTTTCTTCTTCGTTGTCTTAACCAAGTTAATGCTATTTGAATATTTTTTAGTTTTTCATTAACTCTTGTGTGTTTATTTGATTTTTCAATTAAAACAATTTGTTCATAATGGGCTAAAGCAGAAAATAATGTTCTATTTATTTTATTAGGTATCTTCATTCTATCTTTCTCCATCAAGTTTCAAGTGATCAATAATTTTTTGTGTACTTAATGATCTCCCATTAGTTCTTGGCAAGTTCCACAAATAAATGTGCCCTACCATTATGATGATAAATAAAATTACTTGTATGAATATTTGTGTCATTTATTTCTCCTCTCTGCATTTTGGAAGAGTTCCCTCTCCGTGACATCTTGGACAATTAATTAGATCACCATCATCATCATAGTAATAGCCTTTGCCACTGCATTTATCACAATCCACTTGTTCCCAAAGCTCTGAAAGTTTCTCCCTCACTTTTGAGTCAAAGGCTGTACTAGTGACATAGTCATTGTCTTCCAAGTTTTCTTCAATTTGAATTGAGTCAATTTCACTTGAAATATCAACATTACCTTCTGGAAATCTTTCTGCAATCAACTTGGCAAAAAGATCCACATACTCAACTACATTTCTTTTCTGAACCTCAAAACAAATCTTCCAGAAAACTTCTTCTTTAAGTGTTTGTCTAGCTATGTCGAAATTATCATTAACGATAATTGCAGTATGTTCGTTAGGAAAAGTCTTTGATCCATCCTTGTTAGAGTAATCATTGAAATCATCTTCTGGATGGAAGTTGATATTGTTTTTAGCTAACAAGTTCACAAAGTCTTCAAAGTCTTTTGCAGTCGGAGTGAAAGTCCAGAAGTTTTTCAGATCAGCAAACTTTTTAAATTTTCTTATCTTTTCTGGATAAGTTGCCAAGACATCTTTCGTGAATTCAGTAAAAGCTAAATTCGGATTTACTTCCAAAAGTTCTCTTTGGCTTTTCAGAGTACTCTCAAGACTTCCAATCTTATTAGTGATATTATATTGTATTTTACTTGTCATATTATTCTCTCTTTCTTGTCATTATGATCACCCACGGATTGAGTGATCCCATCTCGATCATCTCTGACCAAGAAATCTTTTACTTTTTCTTCTTTTGTAGATGGAATAATCTCATTGTTAGGATTAAACTTATACCTTTTCCATTTTTCTATTCTCAAGTTTTTATTTTTTATCAATCTTTTAGGATATGAATTAGGATATCTATCAATATGATAGGATACTTTTTTTTCTAAAAAACCTTGTTCAATTAACTTTTGACAATATTCCAATGCTTGTTTTTTTGATTTAAATTTCTTAAAATCCACGAAAGTGTGTGACTCTTCATAAATAGGGACATTATAAGATCGTGTTGTATTGCCATCTAAATATGATTTTCTTTTAGAAGATAGGACATCACATCTAATGTGATAATGATAATAAATGTTGTCTGAAAAAATATAGTCTCCCATTATTTAACAACCTTTAAAATTTCATTTTCATCAACAACAGTAAAAGGTAAGGTATAATCAAAACCACCATTATAATCTGTATAAGTTTCTAAAAATTTTTTTGTTGGTTTGTCACTACCAAAATTATGAACTTTACTTGTATGTCTGTTTATACCTATGTATTTAGTTTCTGTACGACTAGCATAAATAGTAGATTTATAAATTGCTAAATTTTTGTTGAACTTAAAAAGAATATTATTTCTATGAGATGCAACTTCATTACCACCAATAATATCTAAACCATCAATAGTTTCTACACCATTATTGCTAAAAGTAATTTCGTGGTTTTTATAAGTCATTATTTAACAACCCACTTATGATGTTTGTCAGAAGTATAATTTGATTTATAAAATTGTATAAACTTAAATTTATCTTCAAATGGTTTTTTATCAATTTCACTAAAAACCAAATATTGAGTCCAACTTGTTATAGTTTGATTATCAGTAAATAATTTTTTAATCCAAAATCTATAATCTTCATTTGCTTTTTCTAAATTTTTATATTCAAAATAAGACTCACAAATTTTTAAAAATATATTGCTTAATACTTTTTTACTATCTTTTGGTGCTTTTGGTGTAAGAAAAAGAAGTCTTAAACCAACACTAATTTCTTCTAAAGATAATAACTTATGATGTTCTAAAACCTCATTAAGTTCATCTCGATTTTCAATATTACGATAACAAGTTAAATTAGTATTCCATCTTATTCTATGTTGGAATTGACTATTCGTTTTGTTGTTCATTATTTATTTTCTATATTTCTGTTAATGTAGATATTACCTTATATAATATAATGTTATATGCAACCCCCAAATGGGGATAAAGGGAAAAATAGTCAATATTCCGTTTTTTGCCGTTTCGAGTAAAAATAAATACCCC
>Ga0208156_1000408_pt1 | contig 17433 bp, 22 predicted proteins | sample 1_EtaG_FD_184073 | JGI IMG/M metagenome (GOLD analysis project Ga0208156, IMG submission 184073) | Marine viral communities from the Subarctic Pacific Ocean - 1_ETSP_OMZ_AT15124 metaG (SPAdes) (version 2) | ecosystem: Environmental > Aquatic > Marine > Oceanic | place: Pacific Ocean | collected...
GGTTGTGTCCTACGCTGCCATGCGTACTGATCGGAGTAACTCGCCAAACACATCACCAACGCATCACCACGATCAGGCGAACTGAACCCACGCGCCTTCATCTCTTTCTTGCTCTCCAGGTTGAGTTTGCCGGTCTTTCCGGTCGCCACCCGTCGAGTAGTCAATTGACTATGTAAAATCTCGTCATCGGGCAGTATGGCTTCCATACGGTCGATCTGGCGGGCAGCGTTGAACCACATCTCAGTTCCCCGGTTCTGATACCTGTCCGGTTCCTGCGCTCGTCCGCCCAAGTTCACCTGGTGAATCGGCCAACCCATCTCCGCCAACTGATGGCACATCGGTAATCCCAACCCACCCGCATCCCCAAATATCTGCTCAGGTTTCAACCCGGCTTTCTCGAACTCCAACGCAAACCGCGCACAACCGGCCATCGTGTTCGCCTCGCGCCACGCAATCAGTTTGGCAATGCGATTACCAATCCGCATACAAAACACACTCTCATCTCCCGCCGCCGCAAAGTCACACGCCGCAACCACCTCATGACCGTCTTTTATCGGCGGATTATCCAAACACTGCTGCAAACTCTCCCACGGTATCACCAAGCCTTCGCCACTCGTCTCCTGGAACTGCCCGAAGATCATCGATTGAATCAACGGATGTTCGCGACCCCACATCTCGATCTGCTCGTCTATCCACGCCTGCTTGATGTGCGGACACTCAAACGCGGTCACGGTATGAAGTTGCCACCATTTCTGTTCTTTGGAGAATATCTTATAAAACTTACCCGTGGTTCCGCCAGGCGAACTCATCGCCAATATCCGATTCGGCTGAATACGCGCCACCGCCTCAAATAAATCCTCCTGGATGCTTTTACACTCGTCTAGAATAATGAAAACATTGCCGTGGAAGCCTTCAAACCTACCGGGTTGGTCGGTAGCGAAACCCAAGATCCGCGACCCGTTGTCCATCGTCAGATCGGTCTGGTTAATCTGCATACCGAGTCCCGCCACTTTACTCGCCAATGCCCGGATCTGGGGCCAAAGCTGTTCTTTAACCTGCCGATAAACGCCACTCGTTGTGATGACAATACTCCCCGGGTAGATCAACGCATACCACAACGCCGCCGGGGCCGCTATCATCGCAGTCTTGCCCGACCCGTTCGCCGCTTTCAACGCTACCCGCGCACCCGGTACACTTAAATCAAACAGAACTTTCTTCTGCCAGTCGTAAAGTTTTAACCCGAAATATTTCTCAGTAAATACATCGCAGTCCGCGTCTCTTGAGGAGACTCGGGTCGCTGTTTTCGATCCAGCAGGTTTTTCGGATTGTCTTGGTTTCGCGTTCGTCTTTGTTTTTGTTTTGCCCATAGTCACTCACCTCGAACTTTCTAATAAAATCTCCCATCTCATTCGTCAACTTGTACCCCGCCACCACCTCACTCTTCGGGTGGTAGGAAAATAAATAAAACGGACATCGAAACGATTTACTCGCCCACCGCCCAGCTTCCAGTTTGTTCCAACCGACCATCTCTCGCGGATGATAGCCCAACTCGCACTCCCGCGCCTTGATCTCCGCCACCGCTTTGATCACGCCTCCCCGCACAAACATACCGTCGAGGAACGAATACTTGTCGTTCGTGTAAACCCAACTGTCGCCCGGATGATTCGCCAGGACGATGTCTACACACTGCTGTTCTAGTCGATCTATCATTTCGTGAATAAAAAATCAGACGCTTTCACCGGCACCTGGCCCACCGCCGGGAAATGCATCTTCCCCAACTGACTGTCGCCACTAATAAACTTCACAAACCCCACACAATCGGAGATCCGCCACAAATTATCATCACCCCCCACACGCCGCATACCGGCCTGCGCCCATAACCAAACCATCTCGCCCACCGTGTAATTCTCATAATTCCACAACGTCTTTAACTCCGCCAACCCAACCTGCTGCACCAAGTCAGGATCACTCACCGCACACAAGTCTTTCACATAAATCATCCCGCCCGGCTTCAACAACCCCACACACTTCGCAATCAGCTTTCCCGGTTCCTCGAAATACCCGAAACTCTCACACAAAATCACCCGGTCAAACGTCCGCCCCGCATCCTCCCACTCCATGAAATCCGCCAACTCCAAGTCCACCTTCGCCAACTCAACCTGACGCACACTGTTCGTCACCCCAACAATGTCCTCCACACCATTAGCCATCAACCCACTCATCACACCACCAACCCCACAACCCACATCCAATACCCGATGCCCCGGCAAGATCATCCCGCGCCCCATCATCACCCGACAATGTTCCACCGGGTCTTCCGCAAATAACGCCGCCTGAAACACCGAACCGTAATCGCTCAAATACACATCCGAATACTCGTCATAATACTCCGCCGTACTCATCACCATCCGTACACATTTGTTTAACTTTTCGATTGTATCCATATTCAACTCCACCGCTCTTTCTTCTTCCGATTCGCCACCAGGACGCGGTCCCGGTCATCGATGTACTCCTGCAACCGGCCTGCCTGGTAAGTCGCCTGAGCGTGATCCTGGTGGTCGTAAAGTGTCTCATACGGAAACATGCCGCCACGATTCAAACGTACCCCGGCAGGCGACTCTCCCGCCGCCGACCGTACCCATAATCGCCACCGACCATCGTTCTCGCATCTCACGTAGACTGTCATCGCCTAAACCGTTGCGTGAACCGTTTCCGGTATTCGGGGATGTCCTCCGGGTTCTTCACCGCTCGATCACGCAGTTTCTTGAACTCGCCCCAGGTCAACATCAACGGCACCACCTCACCGTCCGGTTCCTCGATGTAAACCACCCAGTAATCGTTCGCACTGCCAAACCGCCGAACGCTGTTCTCGACCTGCACCATTTCGCCTAATCGTTGTCTCGTATCATTCGCCATAAGAACTAAATATCCTCCGCACCACATACCCGCGCCCAAACGATACCCCCGCAAAAACCACACCAACCCCCGCACTCTCACTCATCGCCACTCCATGCCCCAACCAACGGAACACCACATACACCAACCATACGTTAATCAAATATCCCGCCACCACGTTCACCGCACTCTCGATTGCCGCCATGCGCTTCTTTCGCTTGATCGGGAATTGGAAGTCGTGGGGGCGCATTAGTCGGGATTCCCCGTGTGCGATTGGTTTAATGGGGGTGGGGTGTTGGGATTGCTACCCCGGGTCGTTGGGGTACCCCCGGCCTCATTCTCAGCGGAATCGTCATTGTCGGGTGACGGTTGGGTGACGTTTGAGGATGATGCGTCTGCTTCCTCCGTTCCAATCAGATTCACGGCGGATACTACATCCGTTTCAACTCGCGCAGTCTGCAACCCGGAGAGGAGATCCGCGCTGATCGAGGAGCGAATATGCGTGGATCGAACATCAACCTTCTTCGACGTTGCGTACTCATCGCTGAACCTGGCACCGAGAAGCTTCATGGCCAAATGACCGTCACCGTTGGCTATGCCATCGTTGACCGTTCCCAACGCAAAAGCCTGGTACTCCGACTCTGCTTGCTGAATAGCCTCCGAAAGGTCGGAGTACCGTTTCATCCAGTCATACAAGTTGCTTTGCGGTATCGCGGCAAGCGCACACGCTCGCATAATCGGCAATCCGGACCGCACGTTCTTCAGCAATGCTTCGATTCGGTCTGGCGTATATCCGGTCCTTCGACCGCACTTCACACCGGTACCAAGCTTACTCTCCTGGTCCGCTCTTGCGGTGAGAACGCTCTTCGGCATCTGTATCGGCGCATTGCGTAGTGCTTCGAGTCGAGATGCTTTGACTTCGTCGCTGACCGTATTCTTGCGAACCGGGACGGCTTTCTTCTTTGCGGTTGTTTTGCGTTTACCGGCCATCGTTGATCTGTTTCTTGAGTTCGTCGTACTGATCCATGACGCGGCAGCGGAGAAGCACACTAGCTTCTCTCTGCTTATCGCACTCCGCCAGCAGCTTATCTAACTCAGCTTTGATTTCGTCTACCCGGCAACCGAGGTTATCGTCCTTCGGTTGCTCGCCGTTCATTGTTTCGGATGTTGTTATACCTGCCATGACAAAATATTCACCCGCCCGGATGTCGAAGTTGTGAATTAGTCGAACTTGATACTGCCGCCCGGTGGGTAGCGGACTTGGCATCCGGTTGGGTTAAAATTCTCCCCGAGCACCGAACATTCGGGTCGGGGTTTAGCGGTGTGTGCAACCCAGCGTCCCGAACAAGCGTTGCGGCGGCCTTTCGTTCCGCCGATGTTTGTTTCGTTTCGACTGTCACCGCTAAATTCTTCATACTATTTCCCATTCGTAACCGTTCCAGGCGCGGTGTTGCGCGTCTCGGGAGAGACGATTGATTGGTGGGGCGAAGACACGCCTTTCTCGGTGGTATTCGTTGGCTGGAAACTGAACTGCTTTGAATGATTCCTCAAGCCATCGCCCGGAGTAGACATGTTCCCGGTAGCTGAGTTTTTCGAGTGATTGGCGGACTTTCTCGGGAGGAATCGTGAAGTACTTCGTTTGGTCAATCGCTTTCTTCCTGGCGATCTTCCGTTGGAGTAACTTTCGCAGTTGATCATTTGAGAGTTTCGCGAGTTTCTTTCTGTAAGCGAGGTTCTCTCTGTAATACTCCTCTCGTTCAGCGAGCAGGCGTTTTTCTTCTTTTCGTTCCGCCGCAAACGCTTTGCGTTGTTCAGCGAGCAGGCGTTTTTCTTCTGCCGCTTGCCAGAGTAACGCATGCCGGGCTTGTGCTTCCTCGTACTGCCGTTGGGCGAGATCCAGTTTAAAGTCCAGTGCGGCCAGGTCATTCTCCGATGAGCGACAACCGCACCGCCGTTCAGCGGCCTCACGCATCCAAGTCGGAGTATAGAACCGATCATCCATCTAATCTCCATTCGTAACATGCGTTTCCTGCGCCTCTACGGCATCCCCACACGATTCTTTTTCGTTTCCGGTGTCCGTACACCCCAGCAACGGTTTAAACGCCTCATGCGCCCATTCTGCAAGTTCTTTCCACTCCTCATCGCTGAGTCGGTCTTTCGGTGTCTCGGTCCTGCGCTTCTTCTTCTCAAGCTTTGACGGACGTTCTACCCCGGCGGCAAGTTGGCGAACGTGGTGTTCCATCTTCCGAAGGTCGTTGAACTGCTGCCGATCTTCTTTCCGAACGATGTTTCCGGCTACGTCATACACTCCGCGCTCTTCGATCTCGCGGATCTGCTCCCGGATAGCGGTGAGTTGCTGCTTCAAAGAAAACGACTCTGCCGACGATAAAACTTTCATGTCGTAAATTCTTTTCACCTACGCTTAACGCTTAACGTATATACGTATACCGTAGGAGATATATAATTAATTCCTACGGTATACGTATTACCGTATAACGTATAACGTATATTACGTTCCAAATGCATTTAAGTCTCTGATGTTAAGCTTCTTCCCAATGGAGTTTTTATTTTTTTTTACAAGTTCGAGTACTTGGGCTTGAAGCGTGTTTGTGCCTCCGAATGTACTTTTTTGCGAAAAGTGCGAACTGTCTGAATTGCTTATCGTAAGCCGGTTTCTGCTCTCGGAGATCGTTCACCAGGTCAACCGCATTCATCACGGTGCCATGGTCTCGTTTCCACCATTCGCCTATCGAATTGAACGTGTACCCGGCATCCCGGGCTATCCACATACACACCGCTCGCATCCAGACTCGGTCGGGTGTTCTTTTGCGCTCACGAAGTTCTTCGATTGATCGATCAAAGAAGTCGCTTGCCGCCATCGCCAGCAACCGCAATTGACGGCTTGAAGCGGGCGGATCGTCGGGCCAGGAATTCAGCTTATCTTCCATAGTTCCAATGCTGGTTTTTGCCATGAACCGTTTTGCGAATGCACTTTAACGTCTTTGCGAATGATGCAGTAATCCCATCCCGCCCGCTTGAAATCCTCGACCATGTTCTCCAAGATCCAGCACTCGGTGTCCAGGCGGCATGGGAAGCTGAACGGCACCGCGCCTCGCCGCTCCGCCTCAGTCTCGGTTATCGCTTTCTCTTGTAGGTTCATACTTTTTCGATTCCTGCCACAACGCATTCGCCGCCTGGAACAATCGCCAACCTCGTTGGAGTTCTTTCGGTGACCAAATCTTCTCGGCTATCGGAAGTGGCGTGGATCGGTTTATTACCAGACTTATACACTGAGGATTCGGACGCATCGTCTTGCGGTATGCCGCCAACTGATGAACGTAGGAACCTCTGAAATCCGGTTTCTTTCCGGTGTATTCCTGAGTCTTGTAGTCGATAATGACTCTTCCCCGGATACCTCGCACCTCGGCTATCAGGTCAATCGTGCCGCCGAACCCCCATCGCTTACTCACAACGATCTTCTCAGCCGCGATGATCCGAACCACACGGTTCTGCGACCAACGAATATACGTCTCCAACCAAGGCCAGATTTCTGGGTCTTTCGACTCGTCGTACTTGCCGAGGTTGAACTCCTCGATGGCTTTGTGAACGCGGTTCCCGAAGTCCAGGATCTTGTGTTGATCGATCTTCGCATAACCGTGAATGCGGTTGATGTAATCTTTCACCGACTCCCCCGCGCCGTGCGGGTTGTCGATGCACTTCTTCACCATCTGATCGCACTTCCACTTGGTGAGGTGCGGCTTTTCTATCATGCCCAGAACCCCGCTCACCGATGGCACCAGGTGCTGTTTCCGCGCCTCGCGCAGTGTCGTTGATTTGCCATTCGGTTGAACATGACACGCCTCCCCGGTCAGCGTGTACCAGTGCTGACCGGAGGAGGTGATCTTCTTGGATTCCGGGATGATCATCAGTATGGTACGCTGCCCGACTGACGCTGACGCTGACGCTCGGCGTACTTCTCTGCCGTGTCCTTCATGTACTCCGCTTTATTGAACTCACCGGTCGGCTTGAGATCCGAGTCGCTCGGCATGATCGAGGAGATGTTCGCCCATATCTGCTCCGGGTCGATCCTGCCGGGATCATGTTTCACGTTCACTTTCGCACATTTGCCTATGCAGGATGCCTCCATGTCTAACCCGGCATCAGTCCTGACCAGTTCGATAGCCCAGGAGTCGAGAAATGGCTTGAGGTAGCCTTTGTCGCTCAACGTGACGTTGAACTGACTCGTCAACTGGAATGCCGTCCCGTCTTCTTTCTTTTCTTCCGACTCGAAGATAAAGCGCACTTTCTGCTTCGGCAGTGGCTTGGCGGGGTTCGTCGATGGAACCATCCGCCGACCCGACTTGTCCGGTGCAATACCGTAGCTTTCGCCAACGTCGATCACCGCTACACACACCGCGTTTTGCGGTTTACTCGGGGGTAACTCGCCCCCACTCGTTTCTTGTATTATCATATATGTTCTTTCTCATTATGCGGTTCATCCGCAAAATTGTTGCCCCGGGGGAGAAAGCCTAACCCCCCGAGGCGGTGACCCCGGTACATGATCCTAAACCTGAGCCACCAAATCGCTTTCTCGTAGGATGCCAAACCAGTCATCCGCCCGGACGGTGACTAACCAGTCGCAGTTCTTCCGCTTGTGAGCGACCACCGGGATCTGGCCCGGCTTGGCATCGCTCACTGCCTGGTTCATCGCGTTCTGCACGTTCAGCTTTTCCACGAACTTCACCTCATGATGAAGACTCGGCAGGCCCGGACACATGACATCCGGGCTGCCGTCAGGACAGTTGCCGACATGCTGCGCCGTGCGGTAGGTGTCCTCACCGAACCCCGCTTCTCTCAATTGATCTCGCCACATACGTTCGCCTCTCGCGCCTTTGTCTCTGCTGTTCATTCAAATCTGCCGCTCAAGACTGTCCATGCTTTTGCTGCGGTTGCCGGGACAACGCCGTTTCCGAGGAGTCGAAGTCTGTCCACTCGATGGGTAGTTGCGTCCACCCCACTGGTACACCCATCAGTTGCTCGACCCAGTTGGGGTTCAGCTTGCTGTTTAATTTCAGAGACTCCGCCCGACCTAGCGTTTTTTCTAGGTTCCGCCGAGTGCTGCTGCTGCTCGCCATTCCTGTGTGTCCTCCGGTAACTGCGTTGCTTGTCGGTGTCGGCCAATTCTGCACCTGACTGCCCAACCTCGGAAACGTCTTGCCGTGCCTCGTCTGGCAGCCCACATGGTTCTGCGCTTCGGGGGTTGCCCAGTTCTTCGCTGCCGTTGTCAGATCGTCCCCGGCATGACGCTTCCCCGACTTGTTCAGCTTTCTCGCTGAATCGTTTTGGCCGGATGCCCGGGGAGTCGGCCAATTCTTCTGCGCTTCCTCCGCCAATTCTTTCCCCCCGGTTCCCGGCTTCCTCGTTGATGACGGTGTCGACGCTTTTGGGGTCGGCCAATTCTTCTCCGCATTGTTCACCTGTTCCTCCAGATACAACGGCACCCCGCTCCGACCGTTTTTCTCCCGGAACTTCTGGCACTTCGCTAGTGTCTCCGGTTTCCGTGACGGGAGACGCACTGTCGGTGTGCCCCACTGTTCTTGGCTCTTCCCAGTCGAACTGTGGTTGACCGGGTCTGGCGGGGAAAGTTCGCCACGCCTCCCCATCGCTTCCAATGATCGGCTTTGCTGACTGTTTCCACCCAACCGAAACTTCTCCACTGACGCATCGGGAGTCGGCCATGATAAAGACTCGTTTGCGTTGATGAGGCGCACCGCATTCCGCCGCACTAAATATTCCCCACGTTGTTCGATAACCATCTTCGTCCAAATCGCTGATGACCGTGGAGAGTCCAAGCGAGATGTGTCCTTCGACGTTTTCGAGGAAGACTCGTCCGGGCTGAATAACTCGAATTGCTCGTCGAATGTATGGCCAAAGATGTCTTGGGTCTTCGGTTCCTCGTCGCTTACCGGCGGCACTGAACGGTTGGCACGGGTAGCCGCCAGAGATGATGTCCACCATGCCGTGAAACTTTTCCGCTGGGAAAGTCTTAACGTCCGACCACACAGGTGCTTGATCCAGTTCTCCCGCTTCCATCTTTGCAACCAGGTTCGCGATTGCGAAGGCTTCGATCTCCACATAAGCAACGGTGCGGCCATCTGGCACCACCGACTTGAAAGCCAAGTCGATTCCTCCGTACCCGGCGCAAAAGCTGAGATGATTGAGTTGGGTAGTATCCACATCTATTTCAACCTAACCAACGGAAACTGAACCTCCTCGTTGATGCGCCTCGATCTCCAATCCGCCACCGCCTCGGCGGCATCGCGGACGAGATCGTTTTGCTGCTTATGAAATAGCGTCTCCAGTTCATCACGATGCCTTCGCTTCTCCATGAACTCCGCCAGGTCGGCTTCCGAGACGCGCCTCAACCTGCCCAGGCGACTGGACGGCAGTTTGCCGCTCTTGATGTAGGATCGGACGCTGCGTATCGAGATCGATAATCGCTCCGCCACTACTTGCGCGCTGAGCCAATTCATCCGAACATCAGCATCCCAATGATGACTACGGTTCCCACCACAAACGCGGCGTGGATTATGCGAATTGAAACTGGCACCGGGTAAGCTACCTCCCGGCTGCTTTCTCGATCAGTTCCTCGACTACTGAGGTCATTGTGCGCCTGCCGCTTTTCGACAATCGCTTCAACGCCTCCCGATGCCAGTGTGATAGCTTGTAATGACATGATTTCTTTCGTTCGTTTTTCTTCATCTATGTTGAGTGTACATCCACCTAATAGGTGAACATCCACCTCGTTTATAATTTTACTGTACATCCACCTAAAAGTTTAAAAAAACCGGCTACTGAGCCGGGCGGGATTTGTTGCTTGAAGTTCCGATGTCCTCGTTTATATCCAAGCATGAGCAGCGGCATGCTCCCGCGTTAATGAATGATCCGATATATTTACCATGACTTGCCGTACAAAACCAGATCATCAATCCGCTACCGACCACCCAGGCTGCCGTCGTGTTCCATTTAACGTATTTGTGTGTCTTATGTGCCACGTTATAGGTGCCCCGAACCGTTTCCCGGTGGTCTTCGGTGTCGATATTTTGGTTCTCCCGTAGCTTTTGGGCTAATTTCTTTTCGTTCATTTCACTCATAAAAACAATAGTTTAACAGGTTAGGTGGGACATCCGCCGTCCCAGTTTGTTTTTTATTAGATAAGTCTATGCACATATGCACGTTTGTCTCAAAATTATTCTTTCCGTTTGTCTCGCAAAAACTTCTTCTGCTCGCTCTTCCGCTTGACTTGGAAGTCATCGATCAACACCTCAAGCAATTCGCTCATCGTGATGTCGTTGTCTTTGGCGACTTGTCGCAAAACATTCATGTCTTTCTCATGTCGCCAGATATTAAGTTGGCGTTTGTCTGGGTTGCGCTGGTTTGGCATTTTTTTTTTGCTTTCGTCCAAATGCTTCCCCAGACAAATAGGTGTGCGTCCACCCACTGTCAACACCTGTGTACACGTTTCTGCTCATCCTAACTGTAGACTGAACTTGGTTTTCTTCACCGCAACGTAGTAGTCGAGTAGAACCTGGACGGTGTTGCCCATCATCTCGGCAACGATATGCACCGGCACATTCTGCTCGTTTAACAACTGACACGCCCACTCTTTGCGGAGTTGGTATGCCGTGAACTCGAACGGGCGGAGGAGGTCATTCAGCTTCTTGCTGTAACCGTGCTGCCGATCCCAGTCGCTGCCCGGCAGGACGTATTCGCCGCCCGGATTGAGGTTCAGCAGAAACTGCCGATCTTCCTCAGAGAATCCATCGGGATACGGAATCTCCCGCTCAACCTCGTTTTTTCGCGGCACGATCCGGTCGTTGAGGATGCCGTCCTCCAGCAGATTGGCCCGCTTTAGGTAGCCCACCTCGACGTTCCGCTGGGCGGAGATCCGCATGACTTGGTAGAACCCGAAGATTAGCGGGTTCTCGAACTTGACCACCTCGCGGAAGTGCCGGTCGGCCCGCTCATGACGATCATCGGTGGGGCGGCGATACTTCACCGGCTTGAACTTGAGGATCTTGATCGTGTTCAGATCGAACGATGGCCCGAGGTTGTAATACTTCAGCATGTTCTTCTTAAATATGCCGTACCGCACCTGAGCGATGGACTTGTTCAGCTTTTTCTTGATCGCCAACTTGTCATCGACATTCTTCCCACGCTTGACCCGAGACTCGAACCACCGATCAATCCGATCCTTCGTCGCTTGGTGCGGGAAATCCTCCTCACTATCGCCTATGCCGCGCAGGATGCGCCGTGCCGCCGTTTTGGCGGAGGAGACCTGCTTGTCACCGTTGTCGGAGTTCGCGTCCAGTATGCCGAAGATTTCGCGCCAACTATGGAGACCGTTCGATCTCACCGGCTGGTTGTCGATCTTCGCCGGTTCCGCCTCATTGAGTTCGCGGATCTTTCCGATGATCTCCTCGGCGGCGTCTTCTTTATTGTCGGCGGACGAGGAGAGGATCTTGTCGAGCTTACGCGGGCCGAACTTCAAGCGGAACTTGTAGTCGCCTCGCTTCGACTGCTCGATCCGCGATTGGATCTTACGGCTACCGGGGACTGGGATTTGGATCATGGCTTTCATGGCTTTCTTTCAATTGCACAATCAGTGCTGAGGTGGGTCTACACCGTGGATGTACACCTGTCAACACGTTTTGTGTAAAAAAGTGAAAATAATTTCTAGGTCTGATTTCTCGGGTTTTTAGGCGAATTAATCCAGTTCCTCGCAATCACTCTCGCTTCATCGAGAAACTCGTCTTGATTATTGTCGAGATTTTCGCAGGCGAAATCATACCCGCATTTATACCTACAGAAGTACGATTGGATCTCATTGGTATAATCCGACCACGGTTCAAACATTGTGCCGCAAAAGCAACACACCTCACGTTGGTTCTTCTTGGCTTCCATTTTGTCTTTCTTTCAACTGAAGACCTAATTACGCCAATTAAGTCTTCATCTCAAAACCTCACCCAAGCGTCCCCCGCTTATGCGGAACTGCCTGCATCTGCCTGCACCTACCTGCACTCAACGCGGCGGATATTGGGCTTGCGTATCTCACTGGTATCGTTATGTTTCGGCCCGCTTTTCGGAGTGTTTCCTGGAAAATGCCAGTGTGGCGGAATTGGTAGACGCGGCGGATTCAAAATCCGTATGAACTACCAAAATTTCCTAGAAAACAGACGCACCAAACCAAAACCTCACCCAAACGTCCCCCGCTTGTGCGGAACGTCACTTCAATAAGTGCCACGCATCCCGGAATGATTCGTAGTCGTTCTCGATTTTCGTGGTTTTTCCGTTGGGATAAAACAATATGTGCATCTTGGTTTTGATCTCTTCAGCAGGCAGGACGTAGAATGCGGTCTGGGTCACCAGGTACGCAATGAGAAAATCATATTTTTTTGCGTCTGTCCCACCCACCCGAACCTCCTGGCTCAGTTGCGTGTCGCGGGGGAGGTTTTTTGTTTTGATCTGAACCCGGTTAACGACCGAGTCTTTCCACACGCTGACCACATCGATGGACGGTCGGTCGTTAACCGGCCAGAACAACTCGAACCCAAGTTCAATTAGCCTTCCGCCGACCACCAGTTCCCCGGCCCGCCCGCTTCGATTTGATCTTTCCCATTGTCCCGTAGATGTATGCGTCTCCTCGCTCACCACTCAACCCCCGTTTCTTCGCTGATCGTTTCAGCTTGTTGTGCAGTTTCTTCGGCATCAATCCGCCATCCAATCGTGAAACGCCTCGTCCATCTCCCGGTGACTTAAAACAACTAACGCCTGGAGGATCGTCCGCACCTCGCCGGTCTCAGCCTCGTATGCATCGACCAACAACTGCAACGCCTCGCGGTTCTTTTTCGACGGTTCCGCCAACCCGAATTCCGGGAGAAGCGATTTCAACTCAACATCGTCAAAAGCCAGGATCGTCGCCCCGGCTGCCAGACTGGTCGCCACTTCTTTTATCGCCTTACGATTGGCGGGATCATCGAGTTCACTCCGCTTTTCAGCCTTCCGAACCTTCGGATCGTCCGATTTGGTGCGATTGGCTTGTAATCGCTTGAGGATCGCTTGTGAGGCACTTTCCTCGTCGATGGGTGTCAACACACCACCGAGGTGCCGTTCGTCCAGCTTGCGCTTAACCTGGGGCAAGTTTTTCGGGGTGATGTCCATCGAAAGTCGATTCTCCAAATCAGACAACTGATTCAGCAAAACCGAGTCCATCAGTGCCGCCCCAGCCGCCTCATCGATTTTCTTTCTCCCGGCATCGCCCCGCGCCTGGCGGATCTGCGACAGGTCGATCTTGCCGAACAAATCCATCGCCGCACTCAGCCGGGGAAACATCTTACCAACCATATCCCGCCTGGCGGGTGCCGGTGGGGCGGGGGGGAGTTCTTCGTCGATTGGCCCGACATCGTGCAGGATCGGTTGGTCGAACCGGTCACTGTCGGTGTAGCGTGGGGTCGGTTCTACAGCAGTCGGGGGGGTTGCTGCTGTAAGCACCGGAGGAGATTTCCTGCTCCGGGACATCTCCATCAATCGCTGTCCGCCTTTTTTTCTCATTGCTCGATTTTTCTAATCTGACTGGAATCCAGCGGAATAATTGCCTCGATCTCTTGATTCCCCAACGCATCCCAAATCTTCAATCCATCAAATCCCGACTTCTTTAGTTGTTCCCGAATTTCTGGAACATATATCAAGTCGTTATGATTTGAGCCATCGTATGGTGAATGCTTTGATATGTCCGAATCATCGGGAAGATCGACAGTGTAATCAAAATCTTCTGGTACCTGTTTAGTTTTTTTCGCTGCCAAAATTAAGTCATCAAAGTTTGCCGGATTTCTAATAGACAAATAAAACGGCATCGGGTCGCCGAACCAATCTGCACCACCTTTGTCAGGTGTAAACCATGTTGGAGTTCTATACTCACCGTCTTGAAATTTGTGTCCTGTTTGTGAGCCATGATAAACAACCAGCGGTTGGTTTTTCTCGTTCACAATCTTACTGCCGCTAAACCACTTTTTAAACTCCCCGCTTCCGGGAATCGCTGGCATGTATTTTGTGTCGCTCATTTCCGCCCCACGTTTTTCCCGACCCCCGACTTGATCAAGTATTTTCTGCGCCCGATCTTTGCGGGATTCCATCTCCCGTGGAGTGAATCGCGCCACACGATCAAGAATGAACCGAGTCGCCTCGGGAGTGAGTGGGGGTGGGGGGCGCGTTTTGGAAGTAGCCCGGAGTCCACCGGGCATCGCTCTTACTTGACCGGTTTGCGTTCCGGTTTCTGACTCGGCTTTTCTGGCTCGCTCGATCTCCTGGATCGACTTGCGTAGTCGCTGTTCAAGTTTCGGCCCGTAAGTATCGTCCAGCCTCGCTTGTATATCTCGTCCGTATCGGGCCGAAAGCCGCCGTGTATAATCTTGCCCATCTGGTTTCTTTTTCCAGTTGTTGCCAGTGGCAACTGCCTCCGTTTTAGTCCACTTGTCCTGGAAGTCAACCCCCAATTCATCACTTATTTTCTGTAAAGTAGGTTTAAGTGTGTCCTGAATCTCCTGCGCCCGGGCCTGCACAAGTTCTTCCCGAGCCGCAACTTTCATCTTGCCCGGCTCAATCTCTTTGCCTCGCTTGTTCTTCGCTTTCGGAGTCTCCACCCCAATCAAAATTCCGGGTTGTCCGTTGTATCGGTCAGGCATAAAGCCGACAACCAGGTCAGGATGCTTCTCTCGCAGTTTCTTGTAAACCGCTTCAACCCCGCCATCGGTTGACAACACTTTTCCATCAACATCATAAATTCCATAAGCCAGGTCAATCGCCTGGGCGGCAGGATGCATTCCGTACATCTCGGTTTGCTGGGTGATGTACCCAAGCACATCCATGAAATCAAGCACCCCGGCCTTGGTGCCAGTCAACTGCGCGGTAATGTTAGGTGCCACATCGTAGTCCATCCATCCGCCCATGCCGTGAACCACATCAACCACATTCACGCCGGTCACTTCTTTGGCAACATCAACTGCCTCAGTCAGAACATCCCGGGTTGTCTTCTTCAGTTCTGGCAACGACATGTCCTGCAATTCCGGGAACTTTTTCAGGTACGGTGCGCCTTCGCCAAACATCAACTCCATCGCCATCGTCTGGCTATTCTTCTGGATTGCATCGTGAACGGTCTCATCAACCGAATCCAATATCTTGACCATCGCAGTCCAACCAACTGCTTGCGCTTCTTCGGGTGTCCACTTTCCGCCACCCCACTCTTCGTCATTCAAGTGTGGCAACAATTCACGATTGATCCATTCGCTGCCAACCTCATACTGATGGCCGCTCGGGTTGGGTTCTTTGCTGTCCAACTTCAACCCGGCAACCGCTTCCTCGCCAAACTGCTTTTTCAAGAACCGGTGGACTGTGCTATCCACATAACCCACATCGCGGAACGTATGCCGGTCAATTACTGCCGGTCCGCCCGCATCTTCCATATTACCGAAAAACCTCCTGGTCGGTGACCCAAGTGCTGCATCAGTGAAATCATATAATTTCCGACCGGTACCACTGCCGGGGATTTGTTCGCGCATAAAGATGTTCCTCAATGCTGCATCATTCAGACCCGCTTTCTTTCCTCCAGTCGCCCCGGAAGCAATCTCCTCGGCTGCCAGCAATGCGTTCCTCATCGCGCCACTCGGACTTTCCGACTTGTTAGCCAACAACCAGGCAAGCATGTAACGCGGGCCATCGTCCTTCCCGAAATAGGTTTCAAACGCACCCCGGATATCCGAATACCATCTCCGCGCCTCCTGGATCTCGACAGGCGACATGACTTTCTGCACCTGCTTAATCCAGTCACCAGGAGTCTTGTCACCCGCCACATAGTAAATCTTGTCATCCTCGAAAACTACGCGGGTGTTCAGACGCTTCCCGGATGCCGGGTTACGATTGTTCTTCAGTCGATAGTTTTCCGCTGCGTCCTTCGGGATGGGCAACACATCGTAAATTTGTTTCTCAACCGGGCCGAGTGTCTTCTCAAACTCAGTCGCACTTTCGCCCATACGCTTTTTGATCTTCTCCTGCTGAACCTTAATCGGTTCTCCCGGCATGTATCTGGCCCGCGCTTTGCCGTAGTTGATCGGGAAGTTTTCGCCCATCCCCGGGGTGAGGTTCTTCATCCGGTCGGCTCGGAACTTCTGAATCATCTTTCGATCCTTCACCGATGTGTTCCAATCTTTTCGGCCCGGCAGAAACGGTTTCACGCCGAGGAACGAATACATCTTTTCTTTTTTGGTGTTGTCCGGGTACCGCACATTTCGGTCATCCGCAAAGTGTGTCCCAAGCAATTCGGTCACATCGCGACGAAATGCATCGACATCAACGCGACCATCTTCGTCCGCCCATTCTTTCCAAAATTTCTTCTTGCCCGACTGCCCCAACCACCGGTTGATCTTGTTCTCAAAGTAGCCAATATTAAATATCGTCGCATTGAAGTTGCCCGCCGAACTGATCTCCATGCCGATGGGCGTAAAGAGTTGAACTTTCATTCGCGCCTTCGAGTCGTAGCCTTTCCCGGTGATCGCTTTCCAGTAGTCCGCCAGGAACGGTTGACCTTCGCGGGTCTTCACCGCTTCGTTCAGCATTTCGATATTCTTTTTGAACGCAGGCTGAACAACGTCATCGGGTGCATCCATGATGGCAGCCATCTGCTGCTCGTCAAAGTAACTCCCGGAAAAGTTCTTCCCGCCACCATCAGTCTCGCGCCACCGAACAGCACCAACCGATTCTTCGTCATCCCCGATCTGCTTTGTGACCGGTTCAAGCGCAGCAACCAATGCCGCCACCCGGTCTTTGTCCATCCGGGTTCTCTCTCTTGCCGTGGTGAACGCAGGACGCTGACCGGGCTGCCACTTGCCGCCAGTCGAGTTGACGATGTCACCGTCCTTGTCGGTCTTTACCCAACCGGACTCCGCCCATCTCTCGATGATCGCTCTCGGAACTTTCGGGGTGCCGTCTGCGTTTTTCTTCGCCGCGTCACTCGCTTTGAACGTCACCTCCGAACCACCAACCTCAGACGTTTCCGAAACCCGGTTGACCAGTTTGTCTTTCTCGATGATGTACTGAGCTATCAGATGTTCGACTCCCGGATCTACGACCATCTGTCTTTTGGTCTTCGGGTCTTTGAAGATAACGCTCGTTGCCGTCATGTCGCCCCGGGGGTTGCCCGCCAGGTCGAACTCCACGCCAACCTGTTCAAGCGTCTTACGCACCCGGCCAAGCGTGTTAAACTTCAGCCTGTCGATCTCCATCCCGAGAAACTTGTCTCGGAAATAATCTTTCTTGAGAGCGATGTTCCGCGCTTTACGAATGATGCCGTGCCGGGCCGATTCACCGAACATGGCGAACTGTTCGCTCAAGATTTCCCGGGCAATGAAGTTGCGTTTTTCGGATTCTGGTAATGCCTCGAATGCCGCCAGTTCTGTGTTGCGATGTTCCTGCCTGGCATTCAACTCG
>Ga0208156_1000409_pt1 | contig 17426 bp, 8 predicted proteins | sample 1_EtaG_FD_184073 | JGI IMG/M metagenome (GOLD analysis project Ga0208156, IMG submission 184073) | Marine viral communities from the Subarctic Pacific Ocean - 1_ETSP_OMZ_AT15124 metaG (SPAdes) (version 2) | ecosystem: Environmental > Aquatic > Marine > Oceanic | place: Pacific Ocean | collected...
GGTTCATGTGGTGTAGTAAATAAAGAAACTCTCAACTCCTTGAAGTTCACCGATATCGAGGCCCCGATTTCATCAGAAATGGTTCAAGTTTTATCTGATGGTGATAGAATTTATCGAGGCATGGGATCCCGCCCCCGATTCTTCCATATTGTTGAAAAGAGCATGTACAATGCAATATCAGAAGAAATGCTTTCGTTCTTTGCTGGAGTTGTTGATTTTAATAATTTGATTGGCGAACCAGTCAATAGATATCGCGAACGTTATAAATCCATGGAGAAACTAAGAGAAATCTTCTTCCGGAAGGTTACACAAGTTTCAGATGTAGAAAAATATATTAATTATTATAAATGGTTAGATGATGCAATTGCCGAGATTATTGAACAAATGATGCCGGCTTCTTCAGGTTTTGTCAGTGATGCCTATAACATAATTGAAAGTCATGTTTTAGAAAGAAACAAATATAAAACTAAATTTCCAACTCTTGAATTTAAACAATCCGATCCAACAATTCCGATTTTAGGCATTAATGAACTTACTTATAATTGGCGGTTAAATCATCATCCAATTAATGATAAAGAAAATACAAATTCTCAATGGTGGTTAGAGCGTGCTGATAGAGAAGTAAATACAGTCATTACCTCTGGCGATGCGACAGTCAATGAACAAAGAGAAATCACAAAGGATACGATCAACCTTGTTAATGATCAGACTTCATCGAATGTCGCTAAATTTGATAAGACAATTTATCAATCACCAACATTTGTACTTAGAAAATTAGCTAAACCATATAAACTTGAGATTAGTCGCAAAGCTTCACCACACAATATGATTATTAAGGGTGGAACTAATTTTAATGAGAATAAGAGAATAGATTTTACCTATAATGCTTTATACCCGGCCGGCCCAGTTAATACTAGTGGTGGAGTTTTTGTACCACAAAATGTTTTGCTTGGATTCTCGGCCGATTTAGTAGGATTAAAAGATTCAGATGATATTATAGAGCCAAATAAGAAAATTAAGAGAGTTATGAAAGTCCAGCATGGTCGCGAATGGGAAGATGGTCTTGGGTATAAAAATGTAAAATCGTCATTAGCATTTCCATTTAATATAGTAAGCGCCTCAGTTAATTCGGGCTATAATAAAGATATTATTCGACAAGTAAGTGCGAATGTAATGATTACTAATCTCCATAATGATGTATACGGCACCGATATGGAAAAGCCAATACAAGGACCATTTACGGAATATGCAGTAGGCGGTCATCAATCGCGCCATATAAGCCTAAACGCGGGATCTGATAATTATACGAATCGTCCAGAAGCGTGGAAGATTTTACTGGGTACGTTTACCGCCTCTGCTGGAGTTGATGGTGCAATAGGTATGGCCGGCGCCGATTATCCATGGCCTGAAGCTAATGCTATCGGAGCTACACCATATCCGATGACCGCTTCTCAAAAAGCAGTCTTTTATCGCGATCACATTGCAAAAAGACCGGTAAATATTCGCAATATACGACACGCTACTAGTTCTAGAGCCACAATATTAGGAAATTATAATCATCAATACGAAATTGTTAATAGTGTTGGAGCCTATTCAAATCCCCGGGCTTTCGTAGAAAATCAGCCCACATTGCCCACCCAAATTACACAAACGCCCTCACCGTCACAAGGTCGCTCAATTCTAGACATACGTAGAGGTAACGAAGGACATTTCGAATTTGTGCCAGATTATCCGATTGATTATTTAACAGCCAGCACCAACAAGACCATTATTCGCGGTAAATTCTCACATGTTGGCGGCTTAGAGACAATGGGCCCCGGATATAGCGATATTCGCTCCGATGAATTTTCTGTGTATAACGCCCTTAATTATAGAAATTTAACTGTTTTAAGGCCGAATCAAAACATGTCGGGCACAGTAACTGAAGGAGTTGGAGTAGGCACACCTGGAATTAGGGTATTCGACATTCATGGAAAGGACTTTGGACTTCGTACTCATCTTGCGAGATATACTGGTCGTTTTGGTAGAGATTCTGCGTTAGTCACGAATCCTGGTACGACATATAGCGAGCTACCGGCATATAATAAGATCCAAAGAAATCCCCTCAGAAAAATTATTCAAAAAGCTGATGGATCGTATTTTACATCCTCACAACATGATAATTTTTATGTACAACATCAGATTCCACGCGCAGATCGCCAATATTCATGGGTAACTGGCTCAATGGCGCCCAAGACTACAGATTTGCGCTATTATGGCTATGCTCCCGTCACTGGCCCACAAGCTGGTTATTATTCTAGTTCGGCTACAGGCTGGACTGCTTATTTTGATTTTGTATCGGGAAGTTCGGTTTTAGGTACCCAAGGAACGGCATCGATTTATCAACCGGCTTTAGATCTCAATTTATACATAAACGATCCAATTGATGATAATGCCGACAATATTCAAGGATATCCTTTCACTTCTGGTAATACAGATTATTATAATGATACATTGATTAATGTACATAGAATTGAGTCAGATTTGAATACTAATGCTGATTATTTCAATTTATTGATGACCAAGCGTAAAAATACTTTTGGTTATCGTGGTGTGCCTTTAGTTGGCCCGACCACACACCCAATCTTGCGGAATCATCGACAGCAAAATACACTGACAGCCCAATTGGGAACGACTCAGAGATATACTGTGAAGCCGGTTACGCTTCGGTCCCATCCTGTTTTAATTAATTTGGATATTGACAATAAAAACGCTACTATTAAGGCAACTTTTCAAAACGAAAAGCTTTATTTTAGCGATTCAGATTTGAACGAAAGACTCATTCAAGATGCTGCAAATACAAAAGATACTCCATTTGATCAAATTGTTAATATTGCGAATACTTCAAACAAATACGATTTAAAGTGGATTTCGTATACTGAAACATTGTTCCCCTCGAAGATCAATGAATTTACATCAAAAGCTACTACACGGCCGAATTATGATAACATGTATTGGAGAAGCTCACAAACAGATAGAAAGACACTACATAATGATAATATTTTAACTAATTCCTTCGGGATAACTGTAAGCCAAAGTTCGTGGCCACTAGATCCGCCATCAGATTTTCTTACTAGAAATGCCATACCATCAATTAATGTAGCTAAGGATTTTGAGCTAAGAGGTTTAAATTCTGCTGGAGAACTACAAAACACGTATTTTCATGTTACATCGGGCTCCTTTTCCACCATGCCCCGAAGACTACGTAATCTTGTAGCGTCTCCACTATATGCCAGAAAACACACGCTCCCTGGTCCTCACACCGTTGTTAGTCCTTCGGGCATGCCCATTCCCGAAACTGGTTCTTATATTTTAAGCGAGAATTGGTATACAAGCATTGTTAATTTTGGTGCCGGGGAAGCAGTTTGGGAGGCAGGTTCGCAGGCCGGAATTATTAAGAAAGAAAATGGTGTAGTAACATTTGAATCAGCATCATCAGAGCCATGGTTTAAAGATTATGATACTTTTGAAGATGATTTAGGAAAAGTCAGCAAAGGCTATGCGATAATCCCCGAATTTAGAATAAGCGAACATGTCGTAGATTATAAGAGATATGGTATTAATGCAAATAACAAATTTGATACATTCGAAATTGTAGGAACAAGCAAGAACAGTTCGCTAAGTAATTTCTATAAAGATTATTCAAATTCTGAATTTGTGACCGAATTCTTAAACATTAAAGAAAAAGCACTTTTAGAAGCCAAAGAGATTATGTTAACATGTAATGCGTCTATCAGATTTAATCCTTATAAGGGGTTTTATCCTGCACAACGTACAGTTCAATTAGTAGAAAAATTTCAGGATTCGTTTCTTAATTCAATAATAGGTGAAAGTGCAGCAGCCTCCATAGCCGGCGCTTCCGGTGGTATTATACGCCCACTGATGCAAGCATTGTATTCTCCTGGTTTATTGTATAATACGATTAAATCTGGAATAGCCGTTGATTATCCAATTGTTTCTGATCATACAAAGATCGCCACCGAATTTTATGGAAATGCAGTATCTAATGCATCTCAAACATGGATGCTTACATCGAGAACTACAAGTTCGCTTCCGGGCCATGAGGGGTATACAGGCGCGGAGTTTTGGGATTATAGAATTCCTTTCGAAGCTTTGATTAAGCCTGAAAAATATCTTACTAATTTGACTACTTATGATCTTGAGTCACACCCTTCTGCTTCTGTTAACGCAACGGCTTCTTTTATGGGCCGCGGCAACCCAATATATTCTTTGATGGCATCAAACTTCTTTGGAGAAATTGGTAATTTCTTTTTGAGAGATAGTACGTATACTCGACTTGAATCTGACATGGTTACGTCTGATTTAGAGTTTAAAACTGGGAGCTTGTATGGATCTCGTCTAGTAATTCGTCGTTCAATGAGCGGAAGCAGAGTGTACCAATATGAATCTGGCTCTAGTGGCACTAATCTGCCTTATAGTCAATATGGTGGTCGAGCATATAATAGTACAACTAATAAATTTGCAAATGGGGGATATCCGCTGCCCCAAGATCCAAGACAGGCTCCCAAAACTGTGTTACAAGAAAACTTTACAATGTATAGCCGCCCTACAGCTTTTGGTCCTCCGGTTGCTGGAAGAGTATCGGGTTCATCTTCGGTGAATGTTGAGCGAGTAAGTCCTGCAGATAGTGTAACCGGCTTTAATTGGGCATATACACCACCGTATTATAATGGCGAAGCTTGGGTTGATTTTATTTTCCAGCCTTCTGGCGATACCAAATATGATTTAGAAAAGATATTATCGGAAATAAAAACAGTTTATTGGCGCGCCGACCCTGGCGTTTCTTCATCAGTGGGATATGGCACAGTAGCACTTGGCGGTACACAATTATTACCCACATTTAGTGGCAATGTTAATTATTCATCCGAAAGTGATCTAATTTATGAGGGTAAGAATGTAAATGCAAATGCAATGCAAATTAGCGCTAGCATTAATTGCTTTGGAATTGAGAGAGTAACAAGACAAAGAACAGATAAGTTTGGTAATCCAATGTCGTCTGAGAATGAAACTGTTGGTAAAAAATGGATTATTCAACCCAAGATGGAGACTCCGATGTTAAACTTTAATAATTTAGGTACCCACGGACTGGTGCCGCCCGCCTCCAATCTTAGTCTTCCATTATATTCTTCAGCATCAGTTCCTCGGGGCATGTGGCACCAATTTGGCATAATTGATCCAGACCCGTCAAAAGGTGTCTTTTTAGAAATCGGAGATCTCCCGAAAGAGTGGTTAAAATATCACTATGATGTAATAAATAATAATACTGTCTATAATAAAGATGATGCGGCAGCCAATGGCAGGAATATATATAAAACTATGAGACCTTTAACGAATATTGTGAATTTTGATATTAAGAATACTTCGAAACGCTTGGGAGAATTGGCTGATAGTGTTACTATTAAAGAAGCAATTGTCGCCGTACCATATATAACAACAGTATCAACAGCGGATTCGACATTACCTAATTATAGGCAGCAAAACAAGACATTTTTCCCCATAGCTAAGAAGAAAATAGAAGCATGTCTCGATTCATCTATTGGTAGTCAGACGGGAGATTCTTTGGAATTTGCCGGAGAATCGATTAGAAAATTAGTTCAAAAAATGCAGAGATATCATTTGCCGCCGCAATTTGATTTTGTTAACAATCCTGTGATTAATCCAATGGTAATGTATATATTTGAATTTGAATATAAATTTGATAAAGATGATTTAAGTTATATTTGGCAAAATTTGGCCCCTCGCGACTATAAGAAGATTACAAAAACTTCTACCTCTGTAGCTCATGAGCTTGCTGATAATGAGTTATTGAATGTCGAAGATATATATAATAATAATATGAGATGGATGGTATTTAAAGTCAAGCAGCACTCTCAAGTAAGCTATGAAGATCAGGTTGCTTCCCAGGTGGGAGAATCTACGCGTACTATTTTGTCGCGACCAGCCAAGTCGGCATATCCAGTTGAATATAACTGGCCTTATGATTATGTTTCATTTGTAGAATCTGTTAAATTTGACGCAGAAGTACTTTATGGGCCCGGATGCCGCTCCGACACCGAAACACAAACTCAACAAAATCAACCACTAAATTCGGATAATTATAATCAACAGAGCAGCAGAACCAGTAGAAGCTTTAAGAAGAACAAGAAGGACCGTTAAGAATGGCAAAGTTTATAAACAAAAAAGAACAAGTTTTTGATTTAAAATTAACTTTATATGGCCATTATCTATTTTCTATTGGTTCTTTTAAGCCTGCTTATTATACATTTTATGATGATAATATTCTTTATGACAAAAAATATACATATACTGGCTCTAAAGAAAATCAGAGCGATATTGATAAGCGCATAAAAGATAATACACAATATCTTGAGAGTCTAGTACTGTTTAGAGATGTGGGGGCGACTTTGAATAGCGCTCAAGGAGAAATGAGTTCGTTTGATGATACTACGACAAGAATGGCATCTCCGAGCGCTGATATTTTTAAATTCGATACTGCAATAGGAGATGCTTATCTGAACGGACAAAGCAATCACGCCCCCGCTTGGAAAGTCGCCTGTCTACAAAGTATGATTAGTTCCTCGTCTGAAAGAGACAACACAAACGATACTTTAATTCCACAACTCAATATAGACGCCAATTATAATTTAAGAACAGCGAAAAATGAATTTATATTTGATCCTCAAGATGTTCGCGAATTAAATGCTAGAACTGGAGTATTTTTAGATGATAAAGTTATCGAATTGGATAGCAACGACCCGCTATATTATGTTGAAGAACTAAATACAGAATTACTTACTAAGAATTTTGAAATTGAAGTATTTCATATATTAGATTCATCTTCAGCCGGTAAAGATAATTTGCAAAGAAAATATTTCAAAAAAGAAATTCCACAAGTACAAAACGGTTTTCTGGTTACAGAAACCAAAAGAGAATTTAATGTTGATAAATTGACGACAGGTAGTATTGAATATTATTTTGATGTTTTGTTAGACACACAAGTTGATCAGAGATTGGCATGCAAAGGCTCTTCAATATTTAATAAAGAATCATATTATATTGATTTGGATTTTGATTGCGAAAAAGAACAAGATGAAAGTCTATTTTATGATATTTATGGAGCAGTTACGGAGCCTGAGATATGCCTAGATTAACCCTAAAAGGAGATACGACAAATAATATTGGTGAATATTTACCAGCACCTTTTATTGATAGAATTTATATTGTTGGCGCCGGCTCTAAGAGTCAATTTAGAATAAGAACATCTGTATTTGTACAGGACGAAGCTAATAGAGTAGTGCTGCAAGATGGCAAAACTAAACAAGATGAAGAAGTTTATAGGAATTCTCTGGAAGAAATAAATTATTATACAATGATTTTGATAGATTTACAAGATACTGGACTTTACGAATTGATGATAAATGATAAGTATAATCCATTAGCTGTATATAAGCTAGCTTCCATGATATATCCTGATAAAATAATATTAGAACAATTTAAACCAATGACGACCACGCCACAGATATTATTTGATGAAAATGGGAACGAGGTTTTGAATTATTGTTCAGAAAAGACTTATGTTAATTACAAATATGACGACGATGTTAATGAGCCGGGATATGAACCAGTCCCGTGGAAAGATATAACTTCAATGCAAGTATTAACATTTGCGAGTACTACGACTCCTGACAATATCGATATTAATAATGTTAATCTTTCCTGCCTTGATGTAAAAACCAGTGATATTTCGTATGAAATAGTCTTTGAGGGAGGCGAATATTCGGATAGAGAACAGATGGAATATGTAGATAATAACGATGTTATTTATAGCGATACTCCTTTGATTGCGATTGATTCTTTGGTTTATAAAGCCAATAAATTAACTCACGAACAGATTGTTGCAAAATTTAAAGATTTATTAAATGAATTTTCTACATTATATGAGAAAGATAAAGGATTTGATAAACTTAAAAGGATGATGGATAAGGTTTCTCTTATCTTAGAAGTTTATAACGATCAAGCGGATTTATTACCGCAATTAAACACGATTAGAAAAATATTTCCTGATAAAACGTTTGCTAAGCCTATTGGCAAATTTTATAAGAGATTTGGAACAACGCTCTTTAATATAAATAAAATTATTAAAGATAATCAAATTTTAAAAAGAAGAATAATTTATAATCGAAAAACTATTGATTTGCGTCCTGGATCAACATCAGCAAAACACAGACCTAGTTTTGATAGTACATCTGGTAATACCGGCTATATATATACTGATTGGGTTAAAAACAATTATACTAACGAAGGCTCCCTGGATGTTGTTTTGGGATATTTCTTTTTTGATTATGAGAAAGCAATTCGTCGTAGGTCTAATATATCAGAATTATTTGATGTCAATAAGTTAGAAAATTGGGGCATTCATATCCCATATGAAAATTTTATAGTAGATTATGCGTCTTGCGCGTATGTAATTCGCGGGGACGAGGACGCATCCGTAGAAATTAAATCAATTATGAAACAAGACAAGAGTTTTCCTCTCACGAAACAAATTTCCGTTACAGAGAATAGCACCGACCCTTCCAACATGATTGTGCCCGATGAAGATCAACGCGAGGAGTTAGAAAATACTCCCTACGGCAGTACAAAGACATCGAAGGCTGGGTGGGCAGAAGCTGGATTTATTAGTAGTTTGGTGCTTCGTAATTTCATTAATCCAACGAATAAAAGCTTTTCAGAAATAGAAAATTATAGATTAATGTGCTATGAATTATTAGATTATCGACAAAGTGCGCCAACCACAGATTATTCAGCAAAAATATCAATAACTGATAATACAATCAGCATAGCAAATGATCTCATCACATCATGTCGTTCAGCGCTTTCAGATATGAAAGCCTATTATGAGCTTGTTAATAGTTTATGTGCTTATGATGATAGTCGCTGTGCCGGCGTTTTTAATGATTTTTTTAGTGAAGCTGTGTTGGCTAAATATGAAGGCAATATCGGCGGGGCCCCCTGGCTGTTGGCTCCGCTTATCTATTCAATGCATTTAGACTTGATATACAATATTTATGGTGGCGATTTACAACAAATCGCCAAAGCAGCAAAAAAGATTTCGGTTCAAATTAATCCTGTTGATGGCACTAAAAAAGCAATTGAAGTATTTATTAATACATTTTCGAAATTTATAAGTGACATGTATGGCTCCAGTTCCGGTGGTCTTTCCGGGCTAATTGGTAGTAAAATAAATAATATGAGTGAAGATCCAGAAAAAGTTTTTGAGGTTACGCTAGCACTATAAAAAAGGAGACTAAGACTATGGCATTAAACATGAATACCCCCGCAAGAGAACTTACTAACGCTACTTCTACTGCTAAAGTGACACCTGACATTAATTCTATCAATGGCCAGAATGTAAGTCAGACGAAAGATCGAGAAAAATATAACATATTGAAGGCAACACAAGTTTTAAATCAGAATGGGGCAGCACAATTTACAGGTACTACAGATATATCATCAGAGGCATTAAATCTTCTGGGCGCCCTAGGTTGCAGTCTCATAGCTCCGAATCCTGGCTGCAGCTATAGTTTACTTAATCAACAAACAGACGAAGAAACACTTACAAATCCTAATATTAGAACACCCACGGGCGCCCAACTAGGCACTGCTGTTATAGCTACCACGGTCTCCCCGGGCCAAGGGCCCGGAACTGGCGGCGCTGCAGGCACTGCAGCCTCCACAGCCGGCTCTCCGACCCTATCGAGCACATTGGGATCTAGATCCATAAATGCTACAATTAGTTTTCCCAATGCGAACGATCCCTTTTATGAAGTTGATCCTGGTCAATCAGAATCTACCGCAGCAGAACAACAGAATATCGAAAGAACGGATTTAGGAGCCACAGCGATAACATTAGCTGCTGATATGGCAGAAGTTAATCTTGACAATGATTATGATACTTCATTAACTGGCTTCAATTCATCAATGCAATGAAAAAAAATAAAAACTAATTAGTAATAAACAAGGAATAAGAACATGGTAGATAATTGTACTGATCATCCAGAATGGACAGATTGTTGGGAGAACTGGGTTCAGGACTACATTGATGATAACACCTACACCATTGGTTGGGGCCGGATCACCGTGCACCCGAACGACGACAAGCTTGCCGAGTATGAAGAATGGTCCAAGGAATATTGTGCTGGCGTTGTAAAATGTACTTATCCCGATGAAGCTTCGGAGGAAAAATGTGAGGGCAACGAAGAATTTGAAACCTGCTGGGGCTCTGCGTCTGGACAATGGATCTACGACTACCGGCAGGACATATGCGGTGGAACTCTTTGCCACCCGGATCCCGACGACGAGACGGAACTGGAGTCCTGGCGCGAGGACATCGAGGACAAGATAGCCGGCTGCCAGGCCGACTGCGCAGATCCATCGAAGCATAATTGTGATTTGACGGATTATAATGTGACATATTGTGACCTTTACGATTGCGCAGACGACTTTGAATGCGCCATATGGCCCGATTATTGTTACGCTGACACCGACGAAGGCGGTGATACCGCCGTCGAAGAAGCTCCTCCTAGTGGTTATGAATATTGGTATCTCATTTATCCAAATACTAGCACGATTGGCATCACCAAAAACGAACTTATTTCGTCCGACAGCTTTGCTTTAAAGACTGGTCTTTATTCGGCTATTACTGCAGACGACAATATATGGGATGCCGCTCTTTTAAGAACAGGAGTCGCGGACGCAACAGAGCAAGCTATTATAAGTGGACTTGATTTCGATCTTGATATAGATGCAACATTGCTTAGCGATCCCGATATTAAAGGCATAACCCCATTCAAGGTAGCTACATCTGTGAGCGAAGATGCTTTTGTGGTAGGGTGGGCTTATGGAAATACTAAAAGGCCGAAATTTACATTCGACAGTTCTATTGATCTCAGCGAAATTTATAATGTTGCTTATCGGGGAGATACTTTTAAATCTACTTTTTCAAGATATGACGATGGCGTCTCATTTCAAAACAAGCATGAAGATTTTATTAATAAATTGGCTAAATCTGTTGGCCTTGCAGATTCATCAGTTTCGATTCGTAATTTCAAAAAAGTTAAGAGAAATCAGATCGATTATAAGAAATTATCTATATTTGATGATATTGACACTTCAACAACAGTCAGCACAACAGTCGCCACTAGTGTTACTACTGGTGGTGGGTATTAGTAATGAGTAGTATTGAACATCATATAATTGATCCGGATCTCTTTTCAGGCTCTAGTGACACGCTTAGGACGGCACTTGGCGGCTATTGGGATAAGGCCCCATCAGAATATGGTACTAATATAAATTTTAATGAGGCAACTCTCCAAACTCCCAGTTCAAAATATTTTAGTAAAGTTTTTCTAACTTCTGATGCACGCTTAAGCGGAATTGCTTCTGATATAATTGATGGCAATATTATTACACCAAATAAAAGATTTGCAATTCGAATTGCTGGCAATCAAGAGAATATTATAAACGATACTCATTGGCGCGCCATAATGCTTGGCGGATCATTTGGAGAAACTACACAACAAAATACTATTCGTACTGCAGCATATAACGAATTGATTCACCAGTATATCGATTTCAGATATGACATACCTTATCCAAAGATTTCAGCATTGGCCATGGCTAGTAAATATACTTTAAGTGAAATACAAATTTCATATGATTATTCCGATTATTTACCAAAATATGAAAATTATATTAAAGGATTGGATTCTGAGTTGTCATTGCCGAATTATTATATCTTATTAGATTTGTCGCGACAAGATTTCGATAAAGAAACATCATCAATCAATTTATATCCAAATGAATTAATAAATTTTGTTTCTCTCGAAGGCAAATATGAGAGCATAAACGATCTTTTTATGTTTAATGGTGCCAATGTGTCTTACGAAGTGCCAAAATGGCGAATAAATCTTTTTGATGATCTTATAAAAAGAAATACTAATTTATCGATAGATTATTTGCCTTCTTTATTGCCGCAAAATCCTTTATCTGCCTCTACGATTGCTTGGGCTGAGAACAAATTACAAACAATATTATTCGATCAAGAGGCGGTAAATAATATTTCCGGAATGGATGATTTTCAAGATTGCTTACCATTTAAAACAAAAATAAAGCTCCCAGTCCAGGCCGCCGGACCTTTTATGGATTCAATTAATAATAATAATTTTTCATCTAGATTTATTAAAACTTTGTATGAGACATTTAGCAATAAAGTTGATGAACTTGTACCAACAGCTAAAACATATACTAGATATTCTAATTATTACGATAATCCTACAGGCGATTTAATTAATTATATAGAAGAAACAGCCAATACATCTTATAAAGAAATAGATTATGTTAAATTCTTAGCATATTGTTATAATAATTATATAACTACAAGTGATAATTGTTTATTTGTTGGTGAAAATAATATACATCGATTAGCCGCAACAAGTAGAAATGATATATATCGCCATATAAACACTAAAGCCACTAGTGGTGTTTTGTGCGATACAATTGATTTCATATCAAATGAAAGTAATATTGGCATTACAGAATGGGGTGATTTATTCGACCAAAACGAGCGCCATGTTGAAACGCTAGCCTATCGAGTAGAAAAGATTGGAGGATTAGCAACCGGCGATAACAAGACACAAAATACTCTACAGAATTTTTGGTTTATCAATTCAGAAGAGATGGAAAATTTTGAATTTTTTGACAGTCAAGTAAAATTTGATACAGATTATACCTATAAATGTTATGCATACGTATTAACAGTAGGAATTAAATATAACTCTACTGATTTAAAACTCTCTAGACAAATAAATTGTGAGCTTGAGACAACACAGTCTGTGAAGCCAGGATTAGAATTTTACAATCCTTTTTCTGATGATAATGAAGCTGCTGGAAGATTGCTTGATGATACAAATCTTAAGGATTTCGATGATTCGCTTGGTGATGAAGATTTCGGGAGTGATGCCTTAATTTTTTCTTCATATCCTTATTTGGCTGATCTTTATTTAAATTATGAACCAACTGTTAAAATCATTGAAATACCAATATATTCTAAAACATTGAGTGTATTAGATAATCCTACAAATAGGTTAAATGTCGTGCCACACCAGATACTAGATTCCAGCCAAAGGATAAGATTTGATTTTGTATATAATACTTTTGCAGAAACAACATTTCCTAGTGTTATTAGCGAGAACGATCAAGCTTATAAAGAGCGCTATATGCACGGACAAGATTTATTAGAAGACACAGCTATCACGAAAAAAAGTGTTTCAAGACCCAGATTTATTGAAATATATAGATTACCAGGAAAACCAAAAGCAATTACTGATTTCGATGGTAATATAATTACAGTATTAGATTTGGAAATTAAAGATTCGAAATATACGTATACAACGGCAGACTATGATCATAAAATACAGACAAACAGAAAATATTATTATTTATTTAGAGTATTAAATCAACAACGCAATTTGTCACATTTATCAGAAATATATGAAACTCAATTAATTGATGACGGAGGTTATCTATATGCGATCTTTAATACGCTGACTGAATCAGATCTTAAAGAAGAAATATTTGACAAGACCTCGAAACAATTCAAAAAGCTTTTCCAGCTTCAACCAAATCTCAAGCAATTACAACTTAATTCCGAGAATGTTGATTTTAATCAAAGTGCTGATTCTCAAATCAGTAACTTAATTATTGGAACTGCAGATGATTTAATTTGGGATAAAACCTTTAAAGTTCGCTTAACTTCCAAAAAGACTGGTAGAAAAATTGATTTAAATATTACTTATTATTTGAATAGCGAATAACCAAAACCACAACTATTTACGTAAAGAGAGGAACATAAATGGCTTTTTTAGATAACTCAGGCGATATCATTCTTGATGCTGTATTAACCGAGGCCGGCCGCCGAAAAATGGCACAGGGTAATTTTGAAATAGATAGATTTGCTCTTGGCGACGACGAAATCGATTATAGCCTTTATAACAAAAACCACGCATCAGGCTCTGCATATTATGATTTAGAGCTTCTGCAGACTCCCGTTTTTGAAGCATTTACGCAAATCAATGCGGGAATTAATTATGGCTTATTACCCTTCGAAAATACAGATTTATTATATTTACCAGTAGCCAAAGTTAATGAATTAGCCGGCACTACATCATTATTATCGAATATCGCAAGACAGGGGCCCCTATTTTATGTAATTGATACATCGGGCGATACCGGCGCCCTCAATAGGATATCCAAAAAATTAAATGATAATAGCCCTGTGGTTCAATTTTTAGAGGGCACCACTGATGGTCTTAATTTTATACTTATAGAAGCTGGACTCGATACAGGCACGGATCAGACCCCCAACGGCACAAAAGCCGATAGAGATAATTATCTCGTTGCCAATAATCTTATTGATACAAGCTTTAGTGTTTATTATGATAATAGATTTTTTGGAACTGTTAGGGGCCCCGCGAGAGCTTCTGCTTTTACCAATGCAGGCGCCTCCGATGGATTTCAAGGCAATATTTATTTAAAGCGTTCGAAGCCCATCAGTAACGCCGGCTTGGGTATAGAAAACTATAGTGCAGCTAGTATTAGCGCTATTAGCAATGAGATTTATTGGAATTCCTCGGAGACTGATCAAGATTTTTCAGTAATTAATGGGCCCAGATCGGTGGTAACAGCCGTCGCTCTTACGGTTAAAACAGGATTAAGTGCCGAATATTCCTTATACGGCCGCACTAGTCAAACATTATTTAATGCCACAGTAGATTATATTGATACAACAGTTTATGTGGTGGGAAATAGATCCCAAGCGCAAGTTCAGCTTCCCATTAGAATCATTAAACTATCATAATAATATCGGAGAAATTAAATGGCAGTAACAACTTTTGAGATACTAGACACGACTAAGGACGTGACAACAACTAGAACTCTTCTGCATGAATCCATTCCTTTGACTGGAACCATCGTTAGCGGAACTTATGGAGCTTTTCGCAGCGAGGGCAATATCAAGAACTACACACACGGACAATTTCAAAGTGTCTATGATTATCCTTACTTAAGTTCGTCAGCAAATCATATTTTTGATATAGCAATTGGATATGATGAAAGTTCAACGTTATCGGGTACCACAAATACAACCCAACAAGCCAAAAAAATTAATATGTATAACCAATTTTCTCAAGTATTGCTTGGTTATACTGGCTCCAATAATGATGCTAAGAAATTCGAACTAGATTTGACTCTTGATGCCACCGATGGCTTTGTTATGAAAGAGGCTGTTTTTGTTACTCTCTCTAGATTAATTACTAAAGATCAAATCAAGAAAGGATCTGTTAGCGTTACTCTTGGCACTGGTTCCTGGGCGGATCCATTCTCTGATAATGCCGGCAGAGGAAGAAAAACATTAACAGACGCTTCTGCATCGGATACTGGTGGTACCGCTAACACTCTTGGCGGCGATTATGGGCTACTTTATGAACTCGGCGCGCCAAACTTAGTTCGTGGACTTGTTTTTTATCAAGCTGGAATTCTTGCTTTAAGCACTTCTTCTTGGACGGCCCCCTCCGCTGGTTCCACCAAGGGCGAGACCGGCCTTGAATTTCAACGGTATGATACCGACGCGTCTAGTAAAAAAACTGTTGCACAGGTATTTACTGGCTCAGCTATTACCGGCGCCTGCGATACGATAAGACACAGAATTCAAAATATATCCTTTAACAATACTACTGAGATTAACTCAACAATCTATTTCTGTCGCGTCCCGCATAACACATACAATTATAGTTCAAATCCAACATATCTATCATCTAGCACGATTCGAGTGAAGTCAGTAAATACTGATACACCTGTTTCTTATATTACAACAATTGGTTTATATAGTTCAAGTAATGAATTGTTGGCTGTTGCCAAATTGTCAGAACCGCTGAAGAAAGATCCAAATAACGAGCTTACTCTTAGAGTTAGATTGGACTATTGATTTCCTTTTAGGTGCAAAATGTCCTTAAAGAAATTTGGCGAAAATGATATTATTCTAAATACGATGAAGGCTCATCCAAAATGTGAGTTTTTCATATTCGATGGCAGAATATACTATAATAATGTTCCCGAACAAGCCGGCGCTTTTAGCGGTAGGGTATATAATATTCCTCCGGGCCATATTAGTTTATATGAATATAATATAGATAAAGCGACTGATTCTAACGATTTCATTTATCCATTTATTACAAAAGAAGGGGCCGGCTCATCTTTTAGTACTGTTAGCGATAAAACATATTCGACTCAATATACATGGGGGGATACGATAACTTCAAGTTATCCTATGTCGGCTTCGATAACACGCGAATATATGGTTCAAGCCGGCACCAGAAGCATCGGATTCAACAAACAAACTAAAAAAAGCTTTAAAACTGCGCCAACATATCGTCATTTTTATGCTCTCAAAAATAGATTAGACTTTTATGGCGTTAGAAGCGAACATTATAAAGTATCTTCCTCCTACGGAGATAAAAATGATCAGACTATTAATTTAATATCTATTCCTTCTATCTTCTATGGTTCGGGAATTAAGCCTGGAACTTTATCTCTTAAGTGGTACTTTACCGGCTCTTTGGTTGGAGAATTGCGGGATACCAGGCAAAATGGCGAACTAATCGAAGTATCTGGTACGAACATAGGATCGGTTGCTGGTGTAGCTTTATATGATGAAGGATTTATATTATTAACTGGCTCTTGGGCCCTTAATGGCGAAAGTATCAATTTAATAAATGGAGGATCCGCAGATAATCCAAAATGGATTTATTTCGGCGCCGGCGCCAATGATACAGTTACGCAAACTACTGCAGGCGCCAATTACGTTAGTGCGTCTTTCGATCTCTCCTTTAAAGGAATAACAGAGACACAAGTTTTGACTATGTTTGCTCACGCCCGCCGCGGCGAAATAAATTATTCGAATAACCCAACATTTCTGATTCATAGCCAAAGCCAACTAGATATAACTTCTTCACAAATATATCAAGAAAATTCTTCAAGAGCCATTTATAATACTGTAAGTTCGAGTTATCTAGATTATGATGCGCGATTTAAACGACAAGTTTATATTTCGAGAGTCGCGATTTATGATAAAAATAAAAATCTAATTGGTGTTGCAACAATTTCAAATCCAGTCTTAAAAGAAGAAGATCAAGATCTTTCTTTTAAAATAAAGCTTGATATATAGTATAATAAAAATATGATACTTGGTTTAGATATATCAACTAGTATTACTGGGTTTGCTGTTATTGCAGATGGTGTATTAGTTTATT
>Ga0208156_1000410_pt1 | contig 17426 bp, 16 predicted proteins | sample 1_EtaG_FD_184073 | JGI IMG/M metagenome (GOLD analysis project Ga0208156, IMG submission 184073) | Marine viral communities from the Subarctic Pacific Ocean - 1_ETSP_OMZ_AT15124 metaG (SPAdes) (version 2) | ecosystem: Environmental > Aquatic > Marine > Oceanic | place: Pacific Ocean | collected...
AACCATGAGCAAATTAATGTTTTTTCCACCAACAACCATTTCACCCAAAACTCTGCCGAATTTTCCTTTTTTATCCCTGTGGGTGCGGATGATAACATCCCCTTTTTCCAACCAGTCTGTTAAATAGTCTTTGCTTAAAAAGCCTCTGACTTTTTCATCCTTGTCTCGTGTGCGTGATTCTGGGGTGTCGATTCCGTAAAGACGGACTCTGGTAGAGTAGTGTATAGAAAATCCTAAGTCGATGATGACATCTACTGTGTCTCCATCAACTATTCTTTTTACCTCGCATTTGTACTCATACATTTCTACAGCCAACCGTAAGCCCTAAGCATGTCCCATAGCAAATAGGCGAAGCATATCCAAAAACCTTTTTTATAAAAAACATAATTGTTATATTCCTTTTCAGATATTTTTCCGTCTTTATATAATTGCTCCATTCATTTTCCTAATCCCCCGATTTTTGTTTGGCTTTTCCAATGTTTAATGCACAAATATCAATCAGCTTATAGAGCTTGCCAATCCACACATCATCTTTTGGAGTAGGTGTAATCGCAGCAATAATGCTTGAAGCAGTAACAATAAGCATCACAATAGTCACAATATTTACTAATGTACCCATAATTTCCCTCGGTTGTTAAAAATTCAGCTGAAGATAATTCCAGCCATCCCTACTACCAGAGTAATCAATGTGGCAACAATAAAATGTTCCAATCTTTTTACCCTGTGTATGATCTCAAGCCAGCGTTCTGCACAGACCGCTTCGTGAGACTCAATCTTTGTGTTAATGGTTGCTACGGTCATCTTAGCCATCGTCAGTGTCTAAAACCTCATCCGCTTTTTCTTGTGTTGATTTGATGAAAGCCTCTTCAAAAAACTTCAATGACGGCATTATTTGATCCATCTGAAAGGCGATCCTTGCTTTCTGGTTGCGTAAGTCGATGATCTGTGAATGAAAATATTTCTGCTCATCGCTAAGGTCAGCTACCTTGATTTCTTTGTCGTTTAAAAAGACTACGTTTTCTTGTTGTGGTTCAGCCATATCTAACTCGGTATTACATAACCATCATCAGGGACAGGATTATCAGGCGGATTAGTAATTATGCTGTCATACGTACTGTCAAATGTAGCATCCCAATTGTCTATTGGACAAAGAGCAATTAATTGTGCCAATGTCCATTCACCTTCTGGTTTTGGTGTAAAGTTCACTGAGCCATCTGAAGCAGTTGCAGGGATTGTTGCCACCATTAAAGATTTATAATAAGTAGCATCTGCTCCTTTTTCATATTTCATTTGAAGAGCCCATTTCTCAACTTTTCCATCTTTATTATAAGGAACTGCTCCCGTTAAAGTTTTAGTTATTGCCATTCTATTCTCCTTCTAATTTTTCTGGTGCTTCTAAATCTTCCCATTTGAAATAATTTTTAGCGTCTTGTTGTTGTATTCTTCTAAGTTTTTGTAGTAAAACAAAATCTTTATCCTTATCATGTGGTATGCTTGGTCTAGTAGTTCCCAAAATAATTCCATCAATGCTATCAAATCCTTTTTCAATAGCAACTTGAACACGCATCCCTCCATTAAATATTTCTAGTTCTTTAAAGTTTACATTAAACCATACTAAAATAGGATGCTCTATTTGATGTACTTGTTCCATTAAAGTATAAAATCTATTATTTTTTCTCCTCTTTGGAACAACTTCTGATGCAAAACCATCTCCCCACCAAAGTTTATTAAAATAAATAGGCACTAATTCTAACCCATAATTTTGTTTAACTTTTAAATGTTTCAATTTCATCTTTCAAATTTTCTACTTCTGCCGAGAGTTCTTGGATTGATTTTACAAGCATTGGTATTAATGCAGACTCTCCAATTCTTTGTCTGCCATCAGCCTCGTCTTCTGTCCACATATCAAAACCTTCTTTTATATCTGGATTGTTATCTATTACCTCTTTTACTTCTTGTGAAATAAAGCCATGATTATATTTACCATTCATAACTCGTTTTTCAGAAGTAGAATGAGCCGACAGTTCTTCAGGAACATCTTTTGCTTTTTTCCACCTAAAAGTTACTGGTCTTAGTTCATTAATGAAATCTAATCCGACCACTTCATCTTCTATATCTTCTTTTAATCTTATATCAGAAGGTGCGGTTATAGTTGTTGCACCAAAAGCTATTGCCGAATCAGTAGTACTATTACCAAAACACAGACTATCGTCTGCGTTTCCTGCAACTTCATAACCCATGACAATCTGGTTAGCTGAATCAGCAGCACTGGTATCGCACTCTGGACCAAGTAGTACATTCTGCCCTCCAGTAGTAAGAGCAGTATGACTATTAACACCACCACCATTTCCTGCACCCGAGCCAAGACAAACATTTAGATCTCCTGAAGAAATATAATATCCTGCTTGGACTCCCATCGCTATATTAGAGGAAGCATCAGCGCCAGCGTTATGTAACGCCGTCATTCCTATAGCACAACTACTACCTGTATTACCACCATACCTGTTTGCATTGTATCCTATTATTACATTATTACTCCCACCAGCACCATGTGTCCAAGCCATAGAACCTACAACAACATTATAATTCCCTGCGCCTAGCGCAGTTCCAGTATAGTAACCTACTAGAACATTATTTCCACCAGTGCTTAGTCCTCCGTTTACATCACGTCCAGCATTATAACCAACACATGTGTTGTAGTTTCCATCGCTAATAGCTCCGCCAGCATCAAAACCAACACAGGTGTTCCCTGCTGCTGTTGTAGCTGCTGTTAAAGCCTTATATCCAACGGCTGTATTACCATCGCCAGTCGTTATGGCATCCAAAGCTGTCGTACCAAGTCCTATACAATAACTGGCTGTATCTGTAGTTCCTGACGGATCGTTACCAAGCCAGATTGAATCGTTTTCTACTAAACAATCTGAAAGCCCATCTATGTCTGATGCACCGCCACCACCACCAGCATCTTCCCAACCTACGCCACTTCCTGTTGAAGTTAAGACTTGTCCGTCAGAGCCTTGAGCTGCGCTAATCGTTAAATTAGTTGCATCTATTGATCCTGCTACTGTTAAAGCTCCACTAGCTACAGTCATTAAGTCTGTATCACCAGTGTGACCAATAGTTGATCCGTTAATAATTACATTATCAACTGTTAAAGTAGTAAGTGTTCCTAGTGATGTGATACTTGATTGAGCTGCTTGAGTTACAGTTAATGCAGTTCCTGAAGCATCTCCAGTAACATTACCTGTCAACGGACCTGCAAAGGCATCTGCTGTAACAGTTCCGTCAAAATAAGCATCTTTAAATTCTAAAGAGGCTGTTCCTAAATCTATTTCGTTATCTGTTACAGGATATAATGCTGAAGATGTTAATGTCAGTCTTGCTGCATTATCTGCTTTAAAATCAATTTCATTTACTGTTCCAAAATCAATAGCAGTTTGAGAGTCTTCTCCTAATATTAAATCTGTAGCATAAATCGAAGTTATGCCTGTCTGTGCTGCATCTACTGTAAATGTTAAATCAAATGGATCAGCATCAGAACCAGGCGAAGTATCTGTCCAGTTTGTAGTTAATCCTGAACCAATGAATTTAACTTCTTCAGCATCTGAAATTGAAACTTCTGTGCCATCATCATCTTCTAATATAAAAGAAGTCATTGTTCCACTACCAGTAGAATCTACATAAGCTTTAACTGATTGTTGTGTTGGAATAAGTGTTGCACTATCTGACGACATATCATCTTCGTCTACAAAGGCTGTTGCTGTTATCGAGCCATCTGACAAACTTCCAAAGGTTACTGTGCCTGATGCTGTTACACCAGTGCTTGATAATAGTCCTGTAGAAGGATTATATATTAAATCTCCATCAGATTCTAAGCCTATATTACCACCATCAACATCTCCACCTGCTGTAAATATAATAGCGTTGTTTTCGTTTGTGCTTTCGTTGTCTGTTATTGTTACGGCTGTTGCAACGGCTGCTGTGCCACTATAACCTGATGAAGTAATTGTTCCTAATGAAACACCACCATCAGAGAATGTAACTGTACCACCATCTGCATCAATAGTAACTCCGCCACTTGAATCAAGTGTTACTGTTGTTCCTGCTAATTCAGCAGTTCCATCAGCAGTTATTTGAATATTAGCTGCTGCTGCTGCATCATCTGTAGTTACTATACTAAGTGTTCCGTCTGTTCCTGCTGTAAATACTGCTGTATCACTAGCTGATCCTGTCATTGTAACAACTTTGCCATCTATAGCAACATCATCTACTGTTAAAGCAGTTAGTGTACCTAAACTTGTTATATTAGTTTGTGCTGCTGTCGTAACAGTTGCTGCAGTTCCTGAAGTATTTCCTGTTACATCTCCTGTAATATCTCCTACGAATGCTGTGGATGTGATGCTTGTAGCTCCTGTGACTACTCCAGCATCTACGCTAATCGTTCCGTCTAATAAAATAGCTGAACCACTTTCAGGCTCAAGATTGATTGCTCCGCCTGAATCTAATGTTATTGTAGTGCCAACCGCTTCAAAAGTTCCGTCAGCAGTAAGTGTCATATTTGCTGCTGCTGCTGCAGTATCAACAGTTGTTATAGCTAATGTTCCGTTTGTACCTACTGTTACTGTAGCAGTATCATCAGTAGAACCAGTCATTGTAACAACTTTTCCGTCTATCGCTACATCGTCAACTGTTAAAGCTGTGAGAGTTCCAAGACTTGTTATACTTGATTGAGCCGCCTGTGTTACAGTTAATGCTGTTCCAGATGCGTTACCTGTTACATTTCCTGTTAAAGGACCAGCAAAAGCATCAGCAGTTACTGTGCCATCAAAGAATGCATCTTTAAATTCTAAAGAACTCGTACCTAAATCTATTTCATTATCAGTTACAGGAGATAACGCTCCGTCACCGATTGTTAATCTACCAGATCCGCCTGTAGCTATTGTAATAACATCTGAACCACTAAAGGTTATTGAAGTATCTGTATCCCCATCTCCTGCAATGCTATCTAATTGAACTGCGCCTACGTTGCTTAATGCAGCATCTCCGAAATCCAAAGCTCCAGCAACTGTAAGTGTGCCTGAAACGTCTACATTACCATTAATATCTATTGTAGTTGCGTTTATTTCAATTTCTGTGTCGGATACTAAATCCAATACACCATCAGCACTTTGATAAATATATGTTCCACTATCGCCAAACTGTAATTGATCTGTGCTTGAGATAAGTAATCCTGTATCAGCAACGTGAGTCAGTGACACATCTTGGTCATCTCCAAAGTTTATAACTGCTCCGTCAGCTAAAAAGAGATCACTAAATTCTAAAGAACTTGTTCCTAATGCTGCTCCGTCTGAAGCATCTGGAACAAAGGCTGTGGTAGCTGTTATCGTTGTTCCTTGTACTGTTCCTGATGAAGTAATTGCACCTGAACCAATAGTTCCTAATCCTGAAACATTTCCGCTTGTGTCAAATGTATAATTACCATCTGAAAAAGTTCCATCGATTGTTAAGTTTCTTATTGTGCCTATGTCTTTGTTTGAGTCTACAACTACTGCTTTGCTTGCTGTAACTGTTCCTGCTGTTACTCCGTCTATTGTTTCGAGTTCTGCTTCTGATATATCAGCACTTCCAATTACAAAACTTGTTCCTGTAATAGCTGTACCAGTAATTGCTGCTGCACTTGATCCACCTATAATCGCTCCATCAACAGTTCCTCCATTTATATCGGCTGTATCTGCTACTAAAGCATCAGTTGTAACTGTACCATCAAAATAAGCATCTTTAAATTCATAAGAGCCAGAACCTAAATCAATATCATTATCCGCTACTGGAAGAATTGATCCATCATTAAATGTTACTTGGTTTGCGCCTGCTGCTGCTACTGTAATTACATTTGAACCACTAAAGGTTATTGAAGTATCAGTATCTCCGTCACCTGCAATACTATCTAGTTGAACAGCACCAACATTACTAAGTGCTGCATCGCCAAAGTCTAGAGCTCCTGCTACAGTAAGTGTTCCTGAAATATCTACGTTACCATTTATATCAACAGTTGTAGCATTGATCTCAATCTCTGTGTCTGATACTAAGTCTAGAACACCATCGGCTGATTGATAAATATAAGTGCCTGAATCACCAAACTGAAGTTGGTCAGTGCTTGAAAGAAGAATACCTGTGTCGGCTACATGGGTTAGAGATACGTCTTGATCATCGCCAAAATTTATTACTGCACCATCGGCTAAGAATAAATCTGAGAACTCTAAAGCGCTTGTACCTAAAGCTGCACCATCAGATGCATCGGGTACAAAAGCCGTAGTAGCTGTTATTGTTGTTGCTTGAAACGTACCATTAGTTGTTAATCCAGTATCTGCTGAATGTGTTAATGTTATATCTTGATCATCTCCAAAATTTATAACTGCTCCGTCTGCAAGGAATAAATCACTAAATTCAAGTGCAGATGTGCCGAGTGCTGCACCATCAGATGCATCAGGCACGAAAGCTGTTGTAGCCGTTATCGTTGTTCCTTGAATTGTGCTTGATCCTGTGACAGCACCTGTGACTGCTAGAGTGCTGGATAATGTAGTAGCTCCAGTAACTCCAAATGTTCCTGCTACTGTACCATTTACATCTACATCAAGTGTATCAATATGAGCAGTACCATCTATGAAAAGATCTTTAAACTCTAGAGAGCTTGTTCCTAAGTCTATATCATTATCTGTTACAGGAGATATAACACCATCAGATATTCTTATTTGCTCTACTGCTGCGCTGGATACTTCTACAAATACTCCCCAACGATTATTTGTGCTATCTGCAACAATCTTATTTAAAAAGTCTAAGTCTCCTATTGTGTGTATGCTTCCGCCTTCTGCTGCTGTTCCGTCATGTTGATGTCCAGTTGAAGCTGAACTTGTTGAGTATGCAAAAGCATTTACTAATTGGTTATATTCGTCATTAAATAAAGCCGCAGTAATGGTATCGCCATCACTAAAACTGCTCTGCCTTGTATAAGTTAAAGTCATTTATTTATCTCCTACCTGATGGTTCATAATCTATGTATAATCCGTTAATTCTATATGGTCCGTTTGTATCATCACTATATATTCTAAATTTTGCTGTGTTTCCACTTCCTTGTATTGCTTGTCTTACCATTGGAGAATCACCAGCACCAAAAATAGCAGTATTAAAAACTCCTTTTCCAAATATTGCAGGGCTTGGAATCGAACTTAATGTATAATCTCCTGGTTGTGGTATGTTTGTATCTTCATAATCATAACGAACTCTCAACGAAGGCTGTACTGTTCCTTCTGGACTTACTGATATTTTTACATATTTTAAAGTTTTTAAAGTTCCTAAATCTCCAAAATCTATATCTGGACATTCATATTCTGCATCAACAGAAGTTTCTACTCCTGCTGGATTAAAACTATTTCCTGTATCGTGATTATATACGTATCCTGTATAATCTCCATGATATATTTTTTCTATATTATCTTTATCAAATCCTGATGTGAAGCCTTGACTTGCTTGTATTCCTAGTAATTCTGCCCATTCAAACCTACTTCCGCCTTCTGGATTTATTCTTAATGTTCCTACTACTCCTTGAGATGTTTTTGTAGATAATGAAGATGAACCATAAAATAATCTATATTGTGATTTCTTTCTGATAACTGCACTACTAATATTATATGAATCTATATTGACAGCAATATCTGTAAAAATAGGAACTACTTTTCTGCTTAAAGAACCAAGCTCTACGTCACCAATTCTTGCCGTTCCTGCAACAGTACGAATACCATCAGGTGCTAAAAATAATAATTGTCCACCTACTTCTTGAATACTTGCTCCGTCTAAGCAACCAATATTTTTAGTAATTGGTTCTATTGCAATACTTGCTGAAATATTTATATTTGTTAGTTTATAAATACTGTTTCTACAAAATATTATTAAGTCATCTCGGAAACTTCTTAAACCCACTACTTGATCATCTAATAATATACTTCCAGAGCCTGCACTTGTAAAATCATCTATATCACTTGTTCCACTATAATAAATAGTATTTTCTGACGTTCCTGCTCCTCCAACAACTAAATGCTTATCATGGATAACACAGTATTTAGGATATTCTGTGCTGCTTACTGTTATTTCTTTTGCAAAAAATGTTCTGTTGCTTAACGAAGAATCTGTGCCTGTCATCTTAAAGTAGAATGGTTTAACTCCTGTGCCTCTATCGGTTATGATTAATTCACCATAATCTGTATCTCCTTCATAGATTGCAAAAGTTGCTTGACCTTGAGAGGTTCTTGCTGAAGCACTACGACCTGTAAAGGTGCTGTAATTATCTCCACCAGCATCAACACTAGCCATGTTTATCTGTAACCAACTATTTCCGTCTTGACTAAAATATATGTTTGTTCCTGAACAAGCAACTACTCCGTCTGCATATACACAAAGTCCTAATATAGGATTTGTACTGTTTGGTCTTGTTCCATCTCCTAACTGGCTATAACCATTAATACGTCTATATCCACCTGTTGTAGAAACTTCAAAATTCTGCAAACGAATAGCTTCACCTGGAGTACGAAGTAACTCTAACTGGCTTGAAACTTTATTCAAACCTCCTTGACAAGCTAGTGCAAATGGTTGTGATTGTGCCATATTATTATTATTAAATTACTGTCATGTATTTAGGTATAGGATTTAAGAGATTTGATCTCATTTGTTTTAATCCTTTCTTATAATCATCTAATGCAAAAGCTGATGCTTGTGGATTATCTTTAAATTGCCACATATAATATCTAGCTCTTGCCAATAAAACTGATGTATACATATCTGGAAATACAATTGCATCTCCATGTGCGCTCAAAGCTGTAGGTAGATCCCAAGCAAAGAACCACACTTTATATACTTTTTTTGGAATTGGGCTAAGTCCGAAGTTTCTTCCGTCTGGACTTCTTATTACTACACTTGGTTCTCCCCAATTCTGTGCATCAGCATCATCTATATTTTCTGCTTCTCTTCTATAATTTTTCCAATCTGCAAGAGTTACATATTTTAAATTTTTACTGATGTATGGTGAAGACTCTCCACTAACACTAATAGTTGTTAGATAAAAATCATCCCAATCAATTGAACCATAATCTGTTGTAACAGAACTAGAGGCTGCTTTTAATTCATACCAACGAGTTCCTGCTACAGTTTCTACAGAAACATTACCATATAGAGGATCTGTTGATCCGCTTTCTCCTGTAGCCAAAAAAGACCATTGCGGTTCTGAACTAACAATATCGTTGTATGCTCTATTTACGCAATCTTTAACGTGCTGTTGTATTCCTACAGCACTTGAAAAATTTCCAGATGTTAATACAACTTCATTTGATTCACGCAATAACTCATTTGATAATTGTAAATAAGTTGTTGCCATTGTTAGTCTTCTACTGAAATATCTTGTTGTTCGTCTACTTCTCTATTCTGTTTATCTTCAGAGTTTTCGTAATAGCCTTCCATATCTTGAATATCTTTATATTCAGCTATACCAACTCCTTTTTCGTATCCTATACCTTCTGGCATGATGATTAACTCCTGTTATGTTTTCTTTCTGTTATAATTTTTATTATTATCACCAAAGATTCTATCCCAACCTTCGTTATATTTTTGTTTATTTGCTTTATTATAAAACTTAGCAGATAAACCTAATTTTCTGTTGCCTTTCTTTTTATTCTTTAAAATTACAGGTCTTTGGTCTGTTCCCATCTGTGGCATATATTCTTTCCTAGTTTAAGTATGGGGAAGATGAATATATAATTCTCTTCCCACATACCATTTTGCTTGCGCTCAACTATTGATTAGTCAATTGCATAGAAAGCTGATACCAAAGCTTCGTCACGAAGAACGTCTGCACCATAAACGTGCAAACCTCTTACGATGTCACCAAAACTGGAAGGATCACGAAGAACCTCAGTTTGTGTGATAGCTTGGGCTGTAGCCGTAGAACTAATATGTCCAGCTAAACATTTACCACTAGCTGTTGAAGCAGCAGCAACATTGTTGGATTTATACATATTAAAACCACGTAGCTTTCCACTTGATACTAATCCGTTTCGAAGTGAACCCATTCCTGCGTTATAGTCTACTGACATTAGCTTTGAACTAGCTTGAGACAGTTGCTCGTACCATGAAGGCGGAGCGACAAACCATCTACCTTCATCAGGGATGTTTTGTTCGTCTAATAGTCTAGCCATATATGCCATTACATCAAGGGGATCAGTTCCTGTACCATCAGAACCTGTTAGGTCGATGGAATTAGAACCGCCTTGATGCTGCGCCATTGTTTGAGTAGCAGCAGCAGCATCCGCACCTAATATGTGATCAGGTGAAGAGCTTGATACTCCACTAAACATTTCAGCAATTACGCCTGCATCAAATGCATCTTTCAATGCATAAGCAGCAGCACTAGAGGCTGCTTCTTTCCAATTCACATGAGACATTGATTTTTCAATATCATCAACTTTGAATTTGAAGGCGTTAGCTATATCAACAGTTAGGGTTTCTTCGGCATCAGTCAACTTCGTTTGCGTTACGTCTTGACCTCTTTCATACTGATAAACAGTAATCGCAGGTTCTTTGACGATACGTACCGTATCTCCATAAGCAGATATATCACCAGAATAATCGGTGTTTGTAATAGCTTCTGCTACAGAGGCTTTTCTAAAAAAGTTAAGAACCTTCTTGGAATAGACCTTCGGCATGAAGAAACTATTATTTTGGTTGCTTACGGAGTTCCCAAAGTTGGCATCAGTATCAGTTGACGGCTCAAATAGAGCGTCTGATTGATTATAAGCCATTGTATTTACCTTTAATTGTTAAAGATTAATATTACAATCGTACTCTACCTTCTTCCATAGCTCGATCTATCTCTGATTCGAGACGATCAAACTCGTCCATAGGTAAAGCTGCGATCTCCTCTTGAGTCCATATTTTAGACTGTCCTGCACTAGTATCTACTGTTGTAGTCTTTGTAGAAACCATATCAGCAGCCTTTGAGTTGGAACTCTTATTAGACTTCTTACGAGTCTGTTTGCTTTGCTGTGATCTTGCACCAATTAATCCAATGTCTTGTTTAAATAAATCAATTGCTCGACCTGCTAAACCGACATTATGCGGATTATTATAAACCCATGCTTGAATATCTTCTGGTTGTTCTTTTGCCCAATCGTGAAAATCATCACTGTCTCGAATGGCTGCAAAATCAGGATGCTTATTCAGCAATTCAGATTCTGCTTCTTTTCGTAAGGCTACTGATTCACGCTCTTGTAAAGCTTGGACTTGAGCTTGTAACTCTTCAGTCTTTGATTCACTCTGTAAATGTGAAACAGTTTCAACCACATCATAAACATCTGGATATTGAGCTTTAAAATTTTCGAGTTCTTCAACAGTTTTAGGAGCTTTGTACTCTGGTCTTGAAGCTGTTGCTTCATTTATAAGTTCTTGCTCTCTGCTTCTAAACTCGTTCAGCTTACTATCGTAATGCTTTTTCAAGTCATCATACCTTTTTTTATAGTTAGGCTTTTTATAAGGTGTAGCTTTCTGTGCTTTTGGTCTTTCTTGTTGGTCGCTCTCTTCCTCCTCTTGTTGAGTAGGTTGAGGTGCAACAAATAAACTATCAGCATTTTCAACATTGCCTTGTGGCATAACATCATCCGTATGCCATGATTTTTTCAAATTATACGGATTAGGTACTGGTCTATTCTCTTGTGCTTCTTCACTAGAAGCAACATTTTCATTATCAGTCATTTTTACTCTCCTTCCTTCGGGCTTGTTTCTTATTTAAGGTCGCTTATTCCAAGAACGTCTTCATAATAAGTGCTTGTATAAACAAGGTAGCTCTAAAAGGTCTTTTTACTTTTTTATATTATGTAGAGTGCTGTTTGACTATAACAGGTCGCTCTACGATTAACTAACTAGCGAATAAAGTATTTCTAGGATTTAGACTGTCTGCAATTCTCTTTTGCCGTTTAGCTACTTCTGATTCAGGTAATAAAATACCTGCTTCTTCAATAGGTTTCTTAACAGCTATAGGTTGAAGTGCTTCTTCTTCTATTTCTTCTGTCGATACTTGACCGCCAGTTTGTGCTGTTCGTCTAAACTCCTCATCATCAGCTTCCGCTTCGGCTACTTCCATTAAACCATGTAGGTTATCTGGACCGATTTGGTTAGCTGCTTTAGAAGTCATAACGAACTCTCCATCCGATAACCTTGCAGGTATCGAATCGGAAACAGCATTTCCTGGACCTTCAACAGATCCAGCTCCTGAAAATTCAGATGCCGTTTCGACAACCTTGTCAAAGATCATACTTAATTGATCATCTCCGCCAAGCCTGTCCAAAAGGTACTGCTCTTCTTCAGTTGTTAATGCTTCGTCAATTACGAAGTCTATATAATCACCTTCCATTTCTTCGTCTGGAAGCATTGTTTCTGTAGGTTCTTCTACTGTTTCTATAGGTAATGCTTCTTCTTCTTCTGGCATTATATCTGCCATTTGTTCGTCTATTGCAGGACCGCCTTCTGCAAACTGTTGAGAACTTGTTGTAGGCTGCTCAATATTAGATGCTTCATTAATTGATGCAACAGCATCACCTACTCCAAATTCAAAATCATCGCCTGCTTCATTTCCTTGTAAAAAGTTTTTCATAACTGATGAAAGATTTTTAAAAAGCATTTTTTTCTCCTTCCTCTTTTCTATTAAGTGCTTCTTGTACTGTTTCTTTAAGCTGTTCCAACCGTACCAGAGAATTGATCTTCCCCTGGTAACGGAACATTTCCTGTTCCGATGTTGCCACCACCAGTGCCTGTAGCTCCAAGTTCTTGAGGTTGTTCAGGTGTTCCTTGAACGCCTCCCATAGCTGCTTGTTGTTCGCCAGTGGCTTGAGCCTCTGTGCCAGTTTCTTGTCCAACATTTTGTTGCATTCCTATAATTTGTGCCATAATAGCTGCTTCCTCTGGATCATTGAGTATCTCATCGGGATCAAGATCCAAACTATAGGCTAGTTCACTAATTAATTTAGAAATCTTAACAAACGGAGCAATAGCTGGATTCTGCACAGTCTGTAAGAAAGTAGTCAATCGCTGACTTCTAACTTCTTTCTGCATCAAACTATTTGTTCCCATAGCTTTAACTTCTAAATCTCCCTCGATTCCTAACTTGCCTTCCATGAATTGCATATTCCATTGGAAGTATGCTTCTCCTAAAGGTTTAAGCAAGAAATCATCTAAATTCTTTACAACAGTTTTTATATTCAAACTAGCTGCACCAAGTAACATCGACATACCAGAAGCTGTTCTTGTCATGCTTTGAACTCCTGTTTGTCCATGACTATAACTTGGTATGCCTGTTTGTTCGTCTGCTAGTTGTCTGAAACGATCAAACATCATCATATTTTCAGGTGCAGTATTAGGGAACTTTAACCCATGAACTGCTTGACCTGGCATTCCAGCTTGTCGCCTGAATATTTTACCTGGATATATCTCCATGTTTTGTCCACCAACAAGAGCAGACTCGTCTACGTCAAATACAAGTGATCCTGCTAATGCAAGATTATCAATTGCCATTCTTGCATGACCATTCATAATCTTCTGTGAATCATCCATGTTCTCTGCAACTCCTATACCAAAAAAGTTGTATGGGTTTCGCTCATAAGGAAATGAATGATACGGAATCCTGCTTGGTGTAAAAGGATTTATAACTGCACGAAGCAGTTTTCCGTTACAAACCCAAGCATTAATCTGGAGTTCGTCTAAATCATCTATACCTTCTGGAACATCAATATCAGCTTCTCGCAAATATTCGGCATCCATAATTCCCCAATATTCTAAAACTTCATATTTATCTGCTCCGTAATCTTCACTATTTTGATCATCTTTTAATTGAGAATCATAATAACGAGATTCGTAGTTTGCTCCCATCATTAAACATTCACGAATTGCATCACTGTCAAAGTAAGGCATCTTGCGTAAAGCTCTTAATTGACTTTTGTTTATCTTATGTCTATGGAATATGTATTCACATTCTTCTATATTTGTTGCAGAAGGATCTGGAAAGAAATCCCAAACACTTACAAATTCAATACGAGGCACTCTAACATCAACAGGAGCATACTCTCTTTCTCCTGTGTCTTCACTTTCATCCCAACGATTTAAAGTCTTGTTAAAATTAAAAGGTCCTTTTACTATTCCAGTGCCTAGTAAGGCTGCTTCTAAAAGAGCATTTCTAATTTCAGATGATCCTTTAGACTCGTCAATCTGATCATGGATTAACTTCTCCATTCGTCTTGCTGCTTTTTGAGCTGGTTTTATTTCAGGAATTTCAGGAATTGGTGAAAGCCCTGAAGAAAGTATTTCAGAAGCTTCTTCTTCTATAAACTTTCCGTTAGTAAATGTTGCGCCAGCTTTAAGTGTTCTTCCATCTCCTTCGTAACCAACGTCAAAAGGATTTTCTTGTGTAGCTGCTGTTGCTTCTTCATCTTCTTCTTCAGGAGGAGTAGTTTCAATTCCTGGAACTGGATTCTGAATATCTAGATGTGCAAATTCAGAAACTCCTTCAGGCATTTTAGTTTCAGAGACTCCTATAGGAAATTTACCAGTGCCGAATATAACATCTACTAATTGTCCGAAAGCTGCTAAAACTTTTGTTTTTGTTATCTTGACAAATATACGAGACTTTTCAGATGCTCTAAATTTAATATTGCTGTTGTAGTGTCCTCTGTAATTTCGATAAGAATCTAGCCACCTTGATTCGTTAGGTATTCGTGCTGTTTCAGCACTTGAAAAACGATCTTGTATTGTTCCAACTAGCGTTAGTTTCTGAGATTCTTCTAAGTTAAGGCTCTTACCTTGTTCACCTTCAATATCTTCAAAAAAGATATTGTTAGAGTTTTCTAATAAAGTGTTTTCGTTGTTATTGTTTTCTTGTTCTGCCATTCTTTTTAATTAGGTTTAGCTACGCCACCACGAGAATAAGGATCTCTTTTTTGTTCAATTGTTTCTAGTTTATTATATAAGCGGTCAATATTTGCTTCTATTCTAAGTTCTTTCCTTTCTAATCTTTGCCTTTTTCTCATGCTTCTTCTAGCTTCTCCAGGTGTCATTCTAGTTCCTGTAACTGTTATCGGTTCTAGTTCATAATTTTCTTCTTTTGCCACTATTTACTCCCTTATTTTATCTTAATACCCAAACTCTGGATCTGTCGGTTTATAAATTGATTCTCTTTTTAATTCTCTTATGCGCTGTAAAGGATCAGTAACTCTTGGTCTGCTCATAATCAAATAACGTAGCGCATCATACGCATGATCAGATGCGTGTGTGTCTACGTCTTCAGGTTTAGTCTTACTCAATGGTATACTTTGTAGTTCTCGAATCAAGTTAGGACAGTTGTTAAAGATTTGTAATCGTGGTCTCCCATTATTCTGAACTTTCAAGTACTCATGAATCTGGATTTTACCCTGTATTCTATTCTTATCTGCTCGTCTAAGTTTATGACCTAACTGCTGTAGTGTCTCACCAACAGTTGGTCCAGTAGTTCCTGTTCTTGCCCAAGCAGCCGTATCTAAGACTCCTTGTACAGAGAAAGGATCTTCTATCTCCATTTCTGTTATTATACGACCTAAATCAAGACCTGTCAAGTTTTTTCTGTATAATTCTCTATAAATTATTAAAGTTCCATCAGCTCTATCTACTGCTCCCCACAGGCAACAACTCTCTGAAGCATATCCATAGTCTATACCTTTTACTCTTTCCCATGTTACAGGAATGTAGAAAGGCTCGACAATATGCGCTTCTGGATCAAACTCAACAAACGCAGCGCCTTCAGCAACATCCCAATTACCTTCTAAGAGTTGTCTGCGCTGAATAGGAGGAAGAGCTTTAAGCATTTCTTCGTATCTTCCATCGTTAGCAAGATAAGGATTATCATCCAACCTAGCAGGTATAAACTTCCTTGAAAGACCATCTTTACCTGTAAAAGAATTGTTCGGATCTTGTGGATCTACATACCTTTTTTTAACCCATTGCGCACCTACACCACCTGGATTTGCCGTACAGCGCAAGTAAGTTTCGATACTTGAATCTGTTGTTCGCAACCTAGATGCTAGATAATTCCAACCGAACTCTGTAGGAAGGTGAGTAATCTCGTCAAAACCTATCCAAGAGTATGCTTGTCCTTGATAACGATAAACATCTGCATCTCGCTCAAGGAATCCAAATTCTATTTTAGCTCCGCTTGGAAAGTTCCATAGTTTTTCAACTTCTCTGAATTTACATCCTGGATAAGCTTGAGGATAAAGTTCACGAGACTTGTCAATAAGTTCTCGTAACTCAGGCATAGATCTTCTTAAAATCAAAGCTCTATGCGCTTTTTTATGAGCGTAGCGCAAAGGATCAACTAACATAGCATAGGATTTACCACCACCTGCAGCACCACCATAAAGAACATCTCGCTCTGGTGCAGCCAAGAACTCTGTCTGTGGTCCTTTATTAGGATGAAAGACTACGTTATCTTGTTCTACTTGAGATTTTACTGTAGGAGGAAGTGATTCTAATTCAGAATCTAAGACAACTTGATTATCTGTTTTGTTGTCAAGCTTTTTTAGAACTTTCTTTTGTTTCTTTAAAGAACTCTTCTGTGCATCTATTTGAGTTTTTAACTTCGTAATTCTTTTTTGTCTTGTTCTAACAGAACGCCTAGCACTTAATTTTGCTTTTGTTTTTGAATGATAGTTATAGTTACTTGTAGCTCCTTTTGGTCTTCCTGCTTTCTTTTTAGGAGTTCCATCTTTTTTCAAAATAAACGTAATACCATCATCATTTTCAGTTCGATAATTCTCAGGATGCAAATCCCAGTCTTTCTTGTCTTGTTCCATATTTCTTATCTATTATTTTTTTTAAACCTGCTGGACTTAGGCTTCTTCCTGTATAGTCTTCTAACCAGTAACATCCATCACGTAAAGAGATTTCTTCGTTTACTATCATTTCTTCTACGGCTTCTAAGGCTTCAATTTGTTTTTCAACAGGTTCTAAGTATTGAGAATCTTCTTTAGAGAGTTCGTAACCAAAAGGAATAGTAGAGCTTCTACGCTTTAATGTTTTTTCTAACAGACTTCTTTTCATTTCGTTCATGTTATGTTTTTACCTATTATTAATCTTCCATGACAATCACAATGGAAAGGATGAGAAAGCTTTGGTTCTGTCGTTTCATAATCAAAAGTGATCTCTTCTCCTTTAGGTATGTCTTTTTTTGCAACTACGATGCCTTCTTTGATGTCATCTATGACTAGAATCTTGGCATTAGGATCACAATGATGATTCATGTAGCCACCCTCATAGTGTTCTATATTCTTATTCCTGATTCGTATTGAGGTCTTTGTTGATATAGGTAG
>Ga0208156_1000414_pt1 | contig 17172 bp, 23 predicted proteins | sample 1_EtaG_FD_184073 | JGI IMG/M metagenome (GOLD analysis project Ga0208156, IMG submission 184073) | Marine viral communities from the Subarctic Pacific Ocean - 1_ETSP_OMZ_AT15124 metaG (SPAdes) (version 2) | ecosystem: Environmental > Aquatic > Marine > Oceanic | place: Pacific Ocean | collected...
TAACAGGATTGGTAGGATAATATGACAGATAAACCTAAACGTCGTGAACCTGCTTTTGATGATAGCGCAGAAAAAATTGAGCAGCAGGTGCAGCGAAACCTGCTAAGGCCACCTCCTACCAACGCAGCGCTGAATGCGGCCATGAGGCGTAGTGCGAAAAAAAGAGGTGAGACGCCTATGATGGGTTTGATGCGAGAACTCCGAGGTCGTTGATCCCATACTATGGAAGCATTTGGGAAGACGATTTCGCCAGGTAGTAGGGTAGGGCTAGGATAATGGTTAGACGTCTATTCCGTGGCCAACCTACCTTGGAACAAGCCCTAGGTCCGCCTATTGGCGGCGGGGGGAACCAGGTTCCGGGTGGGTTCAATCCAGCTGCGTTGCGTCCCCCCGTTCCGTTCAAAGAGCCCCCTGTTACACTACAGGGTATTCGTCTGGCAAATCCCGGTACTACATCTGTGCCGTTCAATCAGATGCAATTTCCCGCACCTGTGGGTCTCATTCAAGGTGGGCCACCTGGAACAGTACCTGTTGGACAGGTTGTAGATCCTGCAGACCCTATAGGGGCTCCTGGAGCTGATCCTGAGCAGAAGATACAAGGGCTCATAAAATTTGATCCTGGAGTTTCTATGGGTCAGGGTGTCGTGGGGTTGACGAACACTCTAAAGACCCAGGGATATAGGGCTAATATAGTTCCTCGAAGTAATGAAGGAGAGAAGGATACTATACTTTTTGATACCTCTTTCCGTGATCCTAAGTTTAGAAAGCTTCCCACTATCAATATAGAAATTCCTGGGCATGGCGCTGGGGCTGGCTATGTAACAAGACTAACCTATCAAGAAGATGACCACGAGTTCCTGTCTGTGAAGATTCCCGCCCCTGATTTAAGAAGTTCGTTACAAATAGCCCACATCATGTCCAAAGCTCGGGCTGGGTCTACGGGTAAGAGTGTACTATTTGATGGGCCAAGTCTTGCTAAGGTTATAACTATGGGGCAATCCCATAAGGGTGCGGCTCTCAATAAGTTTAGTAGTGATGATGCTTTTGCTCATCAAGTCTCTACAAGTTTGAACGTAAATCTCATGGACCTGTATGCGGCTCAAATGGAGCATTCAGAGGTTTTGGACCTCCTAGCGAGTAACAATGCTCGACTAAAAACCGCAGTAGACATGATAAAGGATATGCCCTCTGTTCATGGAGATGTTGCACTGCCATTGGTGAAGGCCGCGGCTGTAATGAACACAAGTATGGTTGGAGAATCTCGTCATTTTGGGTTAGCCCAGCTAGGTAGCCCCCAAATGACTGAGGCGCTTGATCAATTCTTCTCTAATTTCCCCGATCTCCAGTTTGATCCCGAGGACGCTGCGACAGCCCGGCTTAAATTTAGTAGAAGCTTTACCCATAATCAGAAAGATGCCTTGACTTCAGCTCAGAAGTTTAACAAAACCCATACGCGCCCCGGTGTGAAGCTGACTCGTGCTCAGCGGAAGGGGGATCCAGCCCATGAGTTGCAGGCTGGTCGTAGACCGCGGGGGAGAAGGAGGACTCAATGGCTTTATCACGGGACTCTCGCGGCGTCTCAGGTTCAAGAGGAGGGACTCACAAAAGGCCATAGTTACGAGTTGAACATACCGGGCTCTTCAGTATCTGGTGCACCAGATGTATCCACGACGAATTTTGGTCAGGGAGATGCCCTTAAGCATGTTCTGATTGTGGAACTCCCTGCGGTGACGCAAGGCCAAATTATTAATTTGAAACCCTCTGATTATGGCGCCTTCGATCAGGAGCTTTTGCGCCAGTTGGATCCCATTGGATATGGTAAGTCTCAATCTTTCCATCATGAGTATGAGATATTCTTGACTAAGAGCGGTCGAGAGGGGGTTGTGATCCGTAGGCCGACTGATGAGGAGCTGAGAATAATTGAGCAGATTACTGAACAGTCAGTCGAGGAGTATCAACGAGTGCGCGGCGCTGTAGACGGTCTAGGATCAGACTCATTCATATCTGCTATTGACCGAGCTCTATCCTACAAAACAAACCAGCCCACAGGGACCGCAAAGTTCTTTGCTGACGAACCAGAAGCTCTGAACGGCACTCCTTCTAAGGTCTTCCACGCATTGAATGCCGCAAACAGGACTCCCTCAAGAGCATCTAGGTCTAGATTGTGGAAGGTGATTCGCCAGAATCTCCGCCGCATAGAGGTCAGGGAGATTGTTGATGGCTCTCATGAGAACACTGTAGCCAGTAGTCTATGGACTGAGCAGTATAGAAGCGCCCTTCAGGGATTGGCTCAAATAGCAGAGCGGGTCAGTATGAACTGGGCAGATATAGAAACAGGGGTACTAGAACTTGTTGAACTTCGACAGTCCGGCGGCCGGCCGCTCTCCTCGTTCCTCGATCCAACCGCATCCCAGCTGCATCTGGCCCAGGGTATTAGTCCTGGGGATCACGAATGGGAGACCAGAGCTGCGAAGATTGATGAGTCTTTTAGGAGCTACGTCAAGTGGCGCGAATTCCTCTACAAAGCGACTGAGGTTGCGCAACTACAGACATCCAAGACCAGAGATATTTCGGTTATGAACTCTGTTGTACGGATATTGAAGAAGGCCGGCTTTGCCGACAAGAATATTCGGGATACTCTATTCGGAACTGGTCCTGGGGGTGGTACTCTAGCGCTTAGGGAACTCATAGCTAACCACCTCCAACAGAAGACCTTTCCCATCCCAGCTGCATCTGGATCAAGGTCTCGGGTAGGAAGCAAGGATGAGCTTCGAGCCATCATGAAGGTTTTGACAGACGGAGGACTTAGTGGCCCAAACTAACAAGTTCCAGCTTGTTCGTGATCCTGAGGGGGATGATAAGGTTCCTCAAAACAAGGTGGAGTATGGGAATGGATCGAAGGATCGGGTGTGTGCCAACTGTCTGTTCTTTATTCCTCCGGCGTCGTGTGAAATCGTGCAGGGTCCGGTAAGAGCTGATGGAGTGTCTCTCCTGTGGCGCCCAGACGACCCTGAAATACGCAAAATCCGAGAAAAAATAGGATTGTAAGATGGCTGTATCAACAGAATGTATCAATCGCCTGCGAGATTGGGTATTGTGGTATCACGGGAATAAGGATACCATCCCTAAGGAGAACCTTCAAAAGAGGCAGGAGTTTCTTGAGAAGGGTGTGGATGGTTGCTTTGAGATGGTAGCCCGCTGCCTTGAAGAGGTAGACGATTCTGGGAAGTCAGAGAGTTTATGGCTCCCTAGGAATCTGGAATTAACTGATCCGTTGCGCCAGGATGACTAATTCCCAGGACAAGAACGCAGAGCTAATCCATCGGGCGCAGAATGCCCAGCTGGGCTATACCATCGTCTTGGGTTATATAACAGAAGGGACAGAAACTGTCATCGGAAAATTGACATCAGCCTATCGCCAAGGTAATTTGGAGGCTAATGAAGTGATTGGGCGAACCGGCGAACTGGTTGGATTAGCCGATCTAAAAGCCCGAATGGAACAAGACATTAAAAAAGGCCAAGGGGCCATGAAACGAGAGGTGGAAAATGAGTGATGTAGATGCTGAGGAACGTGAGGTTGTAGATGACGGCCCGCAGGATGGTGATGTCCATCCTGAAACCCCGCCCGGTTCGGGGGATGATGAAACCCCTGAATTGGTGAAAGCCACCGTTGGTGGTCAGGAGTTCGAGCTCGACCCCGCCCTCGCTGCGGCACTGACCAAAGACCAAGATGCTGCCTCTGCTCGCACGGAGGAATTGGAAGGGCACGTTGGCGATTTAAGGCGGCAGTTCCAAACTCCTTCTCAGGACCAACAGCAAGGTCAAGGCCCGGACTACGAGCACTTCAACCAATCCCTATTTGAAGATCCTGCCAGTGCTGTACAGGAAATCGTGGCTCTGACTGAGCAGCGAGTACTGCAACAGGTAGGTCAGGCTAATCAACAGCAGAGAGGTCTCGACCAGTTCTGGGGAGACTTCTACACTGCTAACCCAGAATTAAAGGAATTCGATTCATTTGTTAAGGCACAGATGAACGAAAGCTGGCAGACCATTGCGGACATGCCAGCGGCGAAGGGAGCTTCAAAGCTCGCGGAGCTAACTCGAGAATCCCTACTTGGTATGTCACGCAAGTTAGGGAAGGGCAAAAAAGGTTCTGGCTCTCAACATAGTGAGAGTGGAGGAGGCCCTAGGACACCTGCAAAAGGTTTAGAAGAAGGCGGAAACGTAATCTCCGCGTCAGAACAAATTCGCAAACGGCAAAATGCCCGACTTAAGCAAGTTGGGTAGCCATATCAGGAGTGCATAGCGCATGACTCAATTCACCTGGACGTTCGATGCCCCAACGGGCACGTACAAACAGCGTGCGATGTCGGCTAAGCTCTTCGAGGCGGCGCTGGAGAACTCGGTCTTTATGGATCATGTCTGGCCCGTTGAAGGGTTTGGTCGCAAGATGGGTGAGAATGTCACCCTGAAGCGCGTTTCTAATCTTACGGAACCTACCACGGCAGATCTTACTGAAGGCGAGCGGATTCCAGAGGACCAGCTGTCGATCTCTACTACCAGTATCACGGTAAACGAGATCGGTCGGGCAGTCCCCTATACGTCGCTCTCTGAAGATCTCGGCGCCATCGACGTGGCCAACGTCACTCAGAAGCGTCTTCGCAACCAGATGACCTTGGTTCTTGATACGAAGGCAGCGACTGCTTTCAAGACGGCCAAGATCAAATACACTCCGACGGGACTCGCCTCTAGGAGTATCGCTACTAGCGGTACAGCTGGTGCAGCAGCAACTTCCAACATGAATGTCTACCATGTTGAGGAGATCTCTGATTATCTGTGGGACACGTTGAGTACTCCCACTATCAATGGCGATTACGTCGGGATTTTTCGACATCTTGCGTTGCGCGGCATTCGCCGTGACCCGGCCTGGGAGGAATGGCATAAATATACAGATCCTTCGGCCAAATTCAACGGAGAGACGGGCCGCATAGAAGGTGTGCGGTTTATCGATACGAACCACAACAACGCACTTGGCAAGATCGGCAACAGTTCGGTCCTTGGTGAAGGTGTTGTATTTGGTGAGGACGGCGTTGCGATGGCCGAGGTTCAGACCCCCGAACTTCGGGCTGCAATGCCAGCTGACTTCGGTCGGTCCAAGGCCGTTGCGTGGTATGGTATCCTCAATTTCGGCATTATCTGGGACACCGCTAATCAGGGTGAGGCTCGGATCGTGCATGTTGCATCGACCTAATCGGTCACATCCTAGGCGGATGAAGTAAGAGGAGACTCTTAGATGGCCTACACTCACTCTAAATACGAAGTCGATATGACGCCATTCATTCCTGCGACGGGAGCCGGTCCTACCGCGAACGCGCTTGGAGTGAATATTTCAGTTACCGGACCTAATGCAGAATGGGCTCCTGGTATTGTTCCTCATCTGATTCGGGGAATGACTGTTATGCCTCTAACAGGACCAGTTCGGTCAGATCCTGTCCACGCCAAATTCCGCAAAGCTGAGGTTGCAGGTTCGGCACAGGCGACTGACTGGACTAACATTGGTCAGGTGGTTCTTTCCACCACTGTTACCACACTTGGCGGCGGGTTCTACTTTATTCCCACTGCTCATATCGAGATTAAGCCGGGTCAGAGTGTGCAGTTGCATGTCACTGCCGCGGCTACGGCTGGGTCCTACGCAAAGGCGGTTCTCTATGTTGAGCCGCGTTGGGAAGAGCCTGGCAACATCACCGGCCTGAACCTCACTACGGGTTCGGTCACGCTATAGTTCAATCCAACCCCCCGGGCGTATAGTAGCCCCTTGAATGCCGTAAGGCGGAGGGCGAACCGGGGGGTCAAGGAGGAGAACCATAATGACAGCTCTTGCCGCCTCTGACTGGGGTGTCTCAGTCACCGATCGAAGGATAGAAAATAAGTTGAGAGTCAATCGGGTTAAGTTGACCCTCAATACTGATGGAGGCTTCTATCCAAGTGGAACTGTCGGTATTGCCCTTCCAACTACAGCCTCTACCTGGGGTATGGTTAGAAATATCGACTACATCTGTATATATGACAATGATGCTCTCAACGGCATCCTATGGAAGTATTTGGTGACTTCACATCAAATTGCGGGCTTCTGGAGTGAAAATCCGACTGCTGCTGGCGGTCCTACCCACTTCTCAATGTTGCCCACAACGTGGTCACCATCAGATTCTCCAAGTCAACCTACGATTTACGTCGAAGCAAAAGGTTGGTAGGATTGGGGGACTTCGGTCCCCCTATCCTTCTCATAAAAACATCAGGAAAAAGAGATGAACAAAAAGCAGCTTAAGGAAGCTATGAACACTCGTCCACGCAATGTCGCCCTGGTAGCTCTTGGGCCTAGCTTTATCGAGTTTATGAAGGAGCAAATTCATATGAAGAATATGCCTGCTCGCTTCGATGAAGTTTGGGTAGTAAATAGGGGAAGTAGAGCTCTGATACATGACAAAGTTTTTGCAATGGATGATCTACAGTGGCTCAACGAGAGAGATGAGCACTATGGTCGCTATTTGCAAAACCATAACAGGCCCATTATCACCAGCACGCCTTATCCAGAATTTCCTAGTGCTGTAGCATACCCGATTAAAGAGGTTATGGATCTTGTAGGGGACGATCTCTTCAACAATGGTTGTGTGTATATGGTAGGCTATGCGATGTTAATTGGGGTTGAGACTCTCTTCATCTATGGTGCTGATTTTTCCTACCCCAACATGCAAGCTGCCGAAGAGGGTGGTCAGGCAATGGGCTATATTTTGGGTATGGCCCGGGCCAGGGGAATACAGATCAGAATTCCCCAATCCTCCACTTTATTGAGCAGTAATATCTCACAGCTTCAAGAGGACGGAACAATGCGCCGGCCCTTGTATGGGTATCATCGAAAAGAGGGAGTTCACGTTGAACAGTCAGGAATCTTTGGATCCGGTCCTACTTCTATCACACATACGCCGGATGGTGTAGGGCCAATGATTGATCATAACTTGGCTATTGTTCAAGGTCGGGCTGTACAGACAAAGCCAAATGAAATCCCAGATGATATGGAGATTGCGGGACCAATGACTATTCAAAAGGTGAAACCTGAAGATCCTTTCTCCATGAGGCGCTATGCTCAGCCAATTCGTAAGAAGAGAGGTAAAAAGAAATGAGTATTTTTACTGAAGTTCACGAGTATAGCATCGATCGGCAGGGTCGAGCTAACATGCTTCGGACTAATTCCTACATCTCGGTGGCTTGCGATGAGAACCCTGAGCTATTCTTCTGTCGAGGCAAAGTCTTCTCAGGTGATGGTTCACTAGTTAAGCCCGCCGACGTGCCTGGATGGGCTTTCAAGGAGTTCGCTAAATGCACCGATGAAGCTATCGGCTCAGCTGGATGGAGCCGGGATAAGTTTCCTGGTATAAAGAAGGCTAAGCAGGACAAGCCAGAGGTTGTAGAAAAGCCGAAGCCAAAGCGGAAGCGGACGAAGAGAAAGAAAGCTGCTCCTAAGTCCGCATTTGAGGCAGAGGATTACAAACCTAATCTGGACGCCCCCGTCGATGCTGATGATTGGGAAACCCAGACAGTAGAGGAGCAATCAGATGGCGACACCGACCTCAGCTGATTTCGTCGGCGCAGGCTCTTATGTTTCAAAAGGAGTATATCGTCATGTATGGTCTGTTGGTGCCACCGTCACAGGCGTAGGCAATGCAGTAGACCTTTATACAATGGACGATGTTTCCATTGAGATATCTGGGCCGACAGGCGGAACTAGCAGTATTACTATTGAAGGGAGTAATGGGGCAACCCCTACTGGCACCTACTTCACCTTGAATACTCCTACTGGAGTTGCAACCTTCACAACCGCTGTAAACAAAATGATTGTGGAACGGCCCCGATACATTCGACCAAACATGACAGTGAATACTGGCATTGTTGGCGGGATCATCTTAATTGGCAGCGGTGGCGGACGGATGAGGTAAATGGCTAACTTCCAGTTTACAGGCGACATCAAAACTGATGTGTTGTTTCGCGGCGGTGAGCCGACAGATGGCACTTCAGATTATGATACCCAAGTTCAGATTTGGATTAATCGGGCGTATGAGATGGTCTGGACTGGAGGAGCCGAATTCGATCCGACGATCAATGAGAACTGGTGGTGGCTGAGAGCTAGTGAGCCTGGCATCCTCACCCTACGGCCATCAATCACAACTGGTTCTGTTTCCGTCACAAATGATAGTACTACAGCTACACTGAGTGCATCACAGACGACTGATGTCGCCGGCTATTACTTTGCTGTTGAAGGTCATGCTGATGTATTTAAGGTTGCTACCCACGGTGGTGCTACGGCTACACTAACCTTAGATAGCGTCTATACAGGAACTACGAATGCCGAAACTGCTTATACCCTCTTCAGGTTGGACTATGCCTTAGCCTCTGATGTGTTATCTATCAGATCTCCAATGATGGTTTATCAAGAGGGGGAGTATAAAGTAGAGGGAGTTGAGTTAGGAGAGATGTTGAACCAATGGCCCCTAAGTGCAGTAAGTTCAGGGGTGCCTCGACAATTCGCAATGTTGACTGAGACAGAGGTTCAATTCTCACACTTTGGTGGAACAAGCAGCACTGATCTTATACGGGTGGAGTATGACTATAACGCTAGACCTTCACCTTTTACCCTCTTTAATACCGACACAGAGGAGCCGGTAATCCCCCAACAGTACCGTAGACTCTTAGCTGACATTGCCCTCTCGTTTCTGTTTGGGGCCAAATCAGACAACCGAGAGGACAAGACTATTGGATTGGCTAGGTCAGGATTGCAAGCAATGTCTAGGGAGCAAAAGCGAAAAGAGAATACAGTTGGTGATCAGTACGGGAAAATCATACCGAGGCAAGGCCAAGTTCAGCGGTATGGACGCCCCCTACGGACGGCATCAGGACTGATTATAGGATAATACAGTGCCATTCACTGGTGAGATAGCAGAACTTACAATCGGGCAGACAGGTCTTACAGGGACCAAGAATCCTGCAACTGTGAATGTTGAAGCTCTCTTGACCGCTCAAAATTTGAGCTACTCCGAGGGAACGCTCCAAAAAGAGCCAGGCACAGCCAAGTATAATTCGTCAGCCATTGCTAGTACACCATCAATATTAGGAGGTCATGATTGGCATCCTGTTGATGGTACGCAAAGAATGGTTGTGGTAACATCTACTGGGAACTTATTAAAAGATGCGGGTACTGGTGACTTTGCTACAACCTTGGCAAGCAGTCTTACGGTTACGCCAGATGTGGTGCCTCAGTTTATTGAGGGCGGAAAGGAAGCGGCAGCGAACAATCGCAAACTATTCATATTTACGGGGCTCAATGCCGTTCAAGTTCTCAGCGGGGACGGAGCGACGACTAGCGCTTTGGCGACACCGCCGTCGGATTGGTCGGGAGGAAACCAGCCGCGAGTAGGGACAATTCACGAAGGCAGACTATGGGGAGCTGGAAATACTAATGATCCCCATCGCCTCTACTATAGCATTACCACCGATCATGAAGATCTTACAGGATCTGGCTCAGGTACTCTTGCTATTTACCCTGGTGAGGGATTGGGTATTGTAGGGATTTACTCCTTCAGATCTGGATTGGCAGTATTCAAGCATCCTCGTGGAATATACTTCGTTGATACTAGCGATCCATCAGTAGGCAACTGGAAGGTGACTAAGATCACTGATCAAATTGGTACAGCCTGGATTGGTACTTCAGCCGCTGTCGAAAACGACGTTTATTTTTTGGATATAGCAGGAAATGTTAGAACCCTGCAAACTACTGACGAGTTTGGGGATGTATCTTCAACTTCGGTTAGTGACATTCATGATATGGACCCTTTTATAAGGGATAATCTAAACTTTGAGCATGTTCGCAAATGGCACATGATCTATTACACTACCAAGCGGGAGGTTCATATAGCAGTAACTGGCACAGGGGCTACTACGAATAATTCCCGCCTTGTAGTAGACTTAAATAGGAGAGATTTACCTCGCTTTAGATTTTCCTGGTTCGATACTCCTGTTTCATTATGGACAAGGTTGGTTGATAATGTTCCTGAATTAACTGGTGGAGCTAATGATGGCTTTGTAAGAAGAATGGATCAGTCTATTAGAAGCCATGATGGTACAGGGATACCGTCGGTATTCCAAAGTCCACATTGGGATCTTGCTCATATTGATCCCCAACTCGGAACAGTTCGCAAGAACGGGGCTTTTCTTGAATTAGTTCTTGAGCCAAAGGGGACTTGGAATCTGTCCGTAGATATATTATGGGACGGAGCTATACATGAAACAATCCAGTTCAACATGGGAACAACTGGAGCTTCCCTTGGAAGCTTCGTGCTTGGAACCAGTAGACTCACCGAAGAAGGATTGGTCAATCATAAGAGGCGAATTACTGGCGGAGGCCGCCGCTTTGGGCTTATTGGGTCCAACTCAGGAGATGCACAAGACTTCTCTCTCGGACGATTCTACCTCCACTTTCACCGCGGAGATGAGGCTTTACGATGAAAAATAGGAAATATCTTATATTTGAAGATTGGAATGGAGTTCAAGTTCTTGCTAAAGTCCTCTGCAAATACTGTGATACAGTGTTGAGCGGTCTCGTTCCTGATGATCGACTTGAGAGAACATACAAAGTTGCTAACGGGACAGTTGTTAAAGAGAGATATCTTGTCATGGGTCACACACCGGAGTATAATGTAGTACGTATTCGGATGCAAGATGGATCTCAACATGACACTGGAGTGTGCAAAAAGTGTGCTGATAAACTAACAGATGAGATGGCTCAAGAACTCCATGATGCTGATATCAGCACAATGGAGTGGGAATCAAGACAGAAGATGCCTGAGATGTTGAAGGTTCGTATAGCTGATCATATCGCAGATAGAAGGGCTAGGTAATGGCAGCTGGATCATATTCCCATACTACTCGTGCCTCTGGTCTGACATTAACTGCTGTAATCTATAATGCAGATCATGAGAATCATATTACCAATCACAACACTGAGACGATGGATGATTACTCAACCACCGTCGCTCAGATGAAAACCATGACCGCACCTGGGGGTGTAGACTCAGAATCTCAAGCTACTTCCCTTGCAGGTGAGCTTGAGAGATTACGATTTGTTATTCAAGCGATCCACGGCAACAGTCAATGGTATCCTGGGTCTTTTCCCAAAACCCAATCAGATATGTTCAGCTTCTAGGAGGTTCTAATGGGAGTTTATTCCAAGCAGCTTCTGTCTGGTTCTTCAAACGGGCTGGGCATCCTTATCACTGGAACGGCTACTACGGCCTTGACTACCATCCATACTGCTGTAACCGGAACATCAGGGATTGATGAGGCATATGCCTATGCTGTCAATACCACTACAACTGCAGTAAAGCTGACAGTTCTGTATGGAGATGCAGGTGATGCCTCTCAGGTGATTGAACAAACCATAAGCGGTGAAAACGGTCTTGAGCTTGTTCTTCCTGGCATTCCAATTCAGAATGCCAAGATCATAAAAGGTTTCGCCGGAACTGCGAATGTTATAGCAGTCCATGGTTGGGTTAATAGGGTGACATAATGTTCAGCAGAATTCCAGGTTTAGATAAAATTGTTCGAGCAGGTGTAGCTGCACGGACACATCTTGGTTTGGGTACTGGAGACAGCCCGGTCTTCGCCGGTCTTGACGTCAACGGCGGGGAACTTGTCTTAGACGCTGACGGCGATACGAGCATCACGGCGGACTCAGACGACCAGATCGACATCAAAATTGCTGGTGCTGATGATTTTAGTTTCAAGGCCAATACATTTGAAGTACAGACCGGCAGTAATATTGATATGAATGGCACTGAACTGATTCTTGATGCGGATGGAGATACCAGCGTCACGGCGGATTCAGATGATACCATTGATTTCAGGATTGCCGGTGCTGATGATTTCCAGATGACGGCTAATACACTGAGTGTGCTATCCGGCAGCACCCTCAATATTGATTCCGGCGCGACCATAGCTAATAGCGGGACTGCGACAGGGTTTGGAGGTGCAGCGGGTTTAGTGTTGCTCGATACTCAGACAGCATCAGCATCGGCTACCCTTGACTTTACTACAGGGATAAGTAGTACTCATTCAGTATATCTTTTTGTGTTTGAAAACATAATAGGAGAGAATTCGACTGAGCGTTTACGTCTATTAGTGTCTGATGATGCAGGTGCTTCGTGGGAAGAAGATGTGGCTGACTACAGATATATCCTAGGTAAGCGGGAGACTAATGGATCCTCTTGGGTTGGTGCAGAGTTCAATGATGGTGCTGCCTTTATGAATATTGCTCAGGGTGCCCCTGCCGCAGATCCAGAACAGAACGGCCAAATGTGGATGTATAATGCACCAAACGCAGCATCATACACATTCTTCCAGGCCGAGTTTATGTATCTGAACAATGATACGCCATCCATAATGCGACATGATTACATGACTGGTATGACCAGCAGTTCTAAAGCGGCTGTCGATGGAGTTCGGTTCTATAAGACATCAGGGAACCTAACTTCTGGTGTAATCCGTATGTATGGCCTGATTGCAGCTTAGAGAGGTAATGAGATGTACACATATGCTGATGTTGGTGAAACTCCAGGAACACCACCAAAGACGAAAGCAGAGAAAGAGAAGATAGCTGCTGCGTGGAATGCTGAAATTGCGGCCCAACCATTGCGTGATTGGTATGACCAGATGGCAGAGTCAGATCAAATTATCATGCCTCGTTGGGCAGAAGACTTTGCAGATGTACTAGAAGGTTTGGGTGCAACACTGCCCTCAGAAACGGCAGATAGACTGGCAGCAAAGAAAGCACTACGAGCCTCAAAGCCCGTCTAGCAGAGGAAGCTTTAGGAGCCGAGGATGACTGATCAGCATGTATATCCCGTGGGCGACTTAAAGGAGCATGAGACCGAGGGCGGCGACTGCTGGTGTCGGCCACGGGTGTTCTGGACCTCACGACAGGATCGGCTCGTGGCACACAACAGCCTGGACCGGCGCGAGGACTACGAGGGGGCGGTACATTGACTGGATTGAGTTATTACTGGCGAGCCCTCCTCTTGGAAGAGGGCAGATAAATGCCCAGCCCCGCCCCTGTCCTGCCCGTTTCGTGTCCGTTGCGACGGCCAAACTGGATACAATACGTTCTGACAATCGTCATTGTTATAGTCGGTGGTGTCTTCGTTTATGGACAGTTGACGCAAAAGGTTTACTCATTGTCTGAAGCTCATGCAGCAAGCGAGAAGGTACAAGCTGAGGTCACAGTGGCTGTGCAAAATCAGAGCATTGAACAAGCTGTGCTAAAACAGCAAGTTGAGAACATTCAGACTGAACAACGAGAGTTTCGTGCAGAAGTGAAGGACTCCCTAAAGGAGATAGTGCGTAAGATCGATGGTCGTTTTACAAGAAGAGGAGATATCCCATGAACTTCCTTTTAGGAAAGAAGACGTACCGAGAAAAGGCTAGTTGTGACACCTGGTAATACAGAATATAAGTTGGCTACTACGGCCGACTATGTAAAGTGTCACACATTAATGCGTGACCTTGGAGAGATCGATGCTCCTATTAGATGGCCTACCCTCGTAGCCAAAAGGGGCAAAAAGGTTGTGGGTTTCTTAGGAACTATTCCTTCCAAAGAAGCTGTTATAGCTGGTCCCCTTGCAGTCGATCTAGAAGAGATTGAAAACCCTGCATTTGTTGCTCTTCGTCTCTTCGACCTGTATGATCAGATTCTATACACAGCCGGAATTGAGGTTTATTTATTTACCGTTGAGGTTGGTAACAAGAAGCAAATCAGCCTAATCGAACGAGCCTTTGGTCTAGAACCCTATGCAGAACAAGATGGGATGGCCTGGTTTAGGAGAACACCATGTCGTTCGGTGGACAAAAATCAATCCAAGTAGCACCTCCTAGTGATGAGGAACTGGCACTTATCAATTCGCAGGTTGATCTGCTCAACCAAGCGAAGGGTGAGGCAGAGCAATCTAGTCTTATAGCCAATCTACTTCGACCTGAAGTTGCAGCTGTTGCGGGGCTGCGTCCAACATTTGAAGATGTAACAACTGGTGGAGTTGTAAGTACTGCTAACCCTGCCTTTATAGCTCTGAATAATGAGTTAGAGAGTTTAGAGGAGCAGGTTAGAAGGGCTCCACCCCCTGCTGGCGATTTGGCCCAGGATTCACCTGAAGATCTACGGCGTAAGAATGCTGTAAAACGTATAGGTGAAATTCAACGTCAGCTTGCAGCAACACCCTCTACATTTGAAAAAGGGGATCCTACTCTCACTGAACGCAAACTGACAGGATTTGCTCCCCTTGATCCTACCCTTAATCAGCAATTTGGCCAATCCCTTCTCAGTCAAACTCTCGGTGCCAATGCCGCTGCAGGTGTTGTGGGACAATCCTTTGGACAAGCTGTCCAGCCTGGATTTGGAATTCCCGGAGCTGATCCTCGTATTACTGATGCTGGGCAATTTAGAGATTTCTTCTCACAACAGATAAGTCCTGATGCCGGTCTTGATGCCTTAATTGGTCAGACGGTTGAGGGATCACTTCAGGATTTAGCCTCTGAAGATATCGGCCTTGCACGACAGCGTGGTCTAGAGCAGGGTTTTCTAACTCAGCAAGAGGATCTGGCACAACTAACTCCAAGGGAATTAGCTGCTCAGGAGCGTAATGCTCGAATTGCTGGCGATCTTAGGACTAATCTTGAAGGTACTATTGCCCAAAGTCCTGAGGACTTAGCAGCAATTGGGCAGAATCAGGCTATTGCCGGTACTTTGCGAGATCAACTTCAAGGTGGGTTGACGGTCGATCCTCTTGAGCAAAGCCTTAGGGATCGAGAGCAAGGTATTAGAGAAGGCTTTATCTCCCGTACTGAGGCAGCCTTAGCAGGGGATTTACCGGTTAATCCGGCCTTATTAAGAGACCTCGAGCAGAGGCAAGCTCTTCTTGGGGAGAACCTCAGACGGTCATTGGGTCCAGACTTTACTACCTCAACCCCTGGGCAGAATGCCCTCGCTGCTTTTGAGCGGGAACGGAATATTGCCCTTGAACAGGCTCGGCGGGACGATCTAACGATGGCCGAACAGTTAGGGATACAACGGGAACAGAACTTGCGTGGTCAGAGGCTTAGTGATATTCAAGCCACCGGCGGGCGTATTCAAAATTTGAGCGCACAAGAGCAACTCATCATTCAACGGGAGGCAGCTCGCCTGCAGGAGATTGCTGCTGCCCAGGGCCTTTCAATCACACAAGATCAGGCTATTCAGGCCACTTTGCAGAATCGCCTTAACGCTCAGGGAGCCTCTCAGCAGTTGGCCGTTAATCAAAGGACTGCAATTGATCAAACCTTGGCGCAGCGGCTTGCACAGACACAGGGATTGCAGAACTTGCAACAACAGCGTACCCAGGCAAGAGAGTCCTCACTGCAGGCGGCTCTTCAAAGATCTAGTCAGGTCGAAGCTCTTGAGGCAGCTAGGCAGCAGCAGAGACTATCCACTTTGTCGTCTATTGCAGCGCTGGGGTCCGGTAACGCAGGGCAGTTGGCAGCCATATCTCAAGGTTTCCAAGCACCTATCTCAAGCTTCCAGCAAGATAGGTTGGCGAATGCTCAGTTGCAACTGCAAAATGCCCAGGCACAGAGCCAATCTCAAGGTGCACTTTTCAAGGGTCTTGGGACGCTTGGCGGACTTGGACTTAGTGCTACGGCGCCTGGTGGTATCTCAATGTTCGCTAAGCTGTTAGGGATGTAGGAGCATATCATGGCAGACTTTGGACCGGCATTTGGCGAGTTTGCTGAGGGACTAGCTGGTGGGTTTACAGCAGGATCAGCCAACCGCGTTGCACAACAGAATGCTCTTGCTACCGTTCAGGAACGCAGGCGTAAGGCTGGTACAAAGCTGTTTGAGCTTGCTCTTGAGCAGGCTGACCTCAATCCGGTGTTGGCTAAGAGCCTTCTGGATGAATCCTTCACGGTAGGTGAGATCTTCAGAGGGGTGGATGAGGCATCTACCAAACTGCGCCGCAAGACTCTTTCTGACATCATCCTGAAAGCGCCTGCTGAAATCAGAGGCCGTGCTGCCGAGATCATTGCCGCAGGCGGTAACGTGGGTGCAATCCTCAGAGCTGCTGCCCAGTCCGGAGTTCCAGCGGCTGTCATTGCTGAAGGATTTGATCTTCAGAGTAAGGCCTTGGAGTTCAAGAAGCGAGGCCGAGTAGAGGGTGAGGCAGAGGCTGCTGTAGGGACTCGGCGAAGAATTGGTCGAGCCCTGTCTTCAGGTCGAAACACAGCTTCTTTGTTTGGGGATGAAGATCTGCAGAATGTAAACCCTGCTGAGGCTCTTCGTAGGGCATTCCAGGCCAAAAAGACTCAGCTTCTAGGATCTATCAAAGCCCTCCAAAGTGCTCAAATCGACGCGGGTGATCCTGGAGGTATCTCCAGTCGACAAACTGCTATTCAGAACATCGAAGAGCAGATTGGTCGCCTAAGCACTGAGTTAGATAAATCCCTGTCAAGGCTTCAACCCGTTGTTGGACAGCAATTCATAGGTGCTGAGGGTGACGTTAATGTATTGCAAGCCCGTCCTGGTGAACAAGCCCAGCTTCGAAGGCTTGGCCTAGTCAGTCGCCCAACCAGAACTGATGCCCAACTCGCCCTTGCTCAGGCAATCACAGAGGTTAATGCAGACAAACCTGTTTCGGTTTCAAAGAATCCTCTTGTAAAAATTATTAGAGAGATTCCTGACTTCAAGAAACTGACCAAGAATGAGAAACTTGCCAAACTTCAAGAGGCTCGGAAATTAATATCGAGTGTAGGTGAAGATGCTTTCATCGCTCTGTTAAGATTCTTTGGGGTTGATCCTTCAAAAACTGCAGAAGGTGAATCTCCCAGTGATAAGGCAGCAAGGGCTGCAGCTAGGGTGACGAGATAGTCTATGGCCACAGAAGATGAAATTAAAAAATTCGCTGAGGAACTTATCAAGCTTGTTCCGGACATAACCGATGCACAACTTGATGAGCAGATTCAGATTGAATTTCCTGCCTTAGCGCCCACTCCGAGGCCACGGCCTCCCCTTGCTGGAACTACAACCCCGGCTCCTCCCCCTCCCTC
>Ga0208156_1000416_pt1 | contig 17133 bp, 19 predicted proteins | sample 1_EtaG_FD_184073 | JGI IMG/M metagenome (GOLD analysis project Ga0208156, IMG submission 184073) | Marine viral communities from the Subarctic Pacific Ocean - 1_ETSP_OMZ_AT15124 metaG (SPAdes) (version 2) | ecosystem: Environmental > Aquatic > Marine > Oceanic | place: Pacific Ocean | collected...
ATATGATTCCATTCCGTATATTAATGGTACTGAAGATGTAGGCTCAATTTCGTATTTAATATTGGATACTTCTATAGTAAAAGTAACAGAGCCAGAGGTTGTTGATCCTAAAGATGTCTTAACCAAAGAAACTGGGCCTCCGATACCGAAGAGGAAAATCCGCGCATCCCTCAAGAAGGGGGAATACCATAGACTAAAACAGACTGATTACGAAGCCCTCCCAGATGACATTCGAGCCGTAGTTGACCAAAGGCTCAACCAACTCGAAGACCCTGCCCGCGCCAGAGCCGCCCTTATAGCCAATAAGAATACGCCTTGGGCCGGTCAGGCTATTGAAGGTGCGATCACCCGTGTGGCGATGGAGATGCTCATTGCCGGGAAAACACCAACTTTCCCTAACATCTTTGACTCCACAGTTAAGAGTGGGAAACCAAACCCAGCGATTAAGAGATATCTTGAAGCCTTTAAGGGTGGTGTTGAGGGTGTGTGGCTTGATCTCGCACAAAGGCATATGATTGGTCATGCGGCAAAACCAATCCATTCCGTCAATTCGAGTTTCATAAACTGTGAACCCAGTTTGAATTGCGCGAAGTTCTGCTACGCCACAAGCGGAAACTACTCCTACTTGCCGGTGATCCTGAAGGGTGAGTTGTCCGATTGGGCAGTCACCAATAATCCAGAACGGGCGGCTGAGTTGACCGCTCAAGAGTATTCCCACACCGCAGAGTTTTATACCAACAAGGCTTTGAGGATATTCGATAAAGGGGATGGCAACTCCCATTACCTAAAGTACATTAAAGCCCTGAACGATACCGTCATAGACGGTAAACCTATACGGGTTCAGGTCTTCTCCAAGCATCCAGAGTTTTTACGACAAGTACCTGAAATGAATGTTCGTCTGCTGTCGATTGACGAAACCAATCAGCAACTCGCATTAGACAATACAGACCTTGGTGTTTCTTATGTGTACACTGGGAGCAAGTCCGATATCGCGTTCTTAGAGCATAACGAAGAAAGATTCACGCGACATGGCGGTGTAATTCTCCCAGTGAAGTTGGGGAGAAACACTCTTGATAAAAAGGAAACTGCCAAACTACCAAAATGGGTAAAGAAGTACACCTGTCCTATCGATGGCGGGGTTAAAGAGATTGGAATCGGCAAGGGTAAGTGGAATTGCACGGAATGTGACAAAGGGGGTGGGCTTGGGTGCTACCACGGACAGACTACCAAATCCATCCTTGATATAATTACAGAGGCGAGAAGAGAACCTTATGAAAAGACGCTTAGAGAAACAGAAATCCCGCTCAGAGAACTTGCAAGACAATACGCCCCCGACAGAGAGGCAGACCTTGTTGCGGAACTTCGTTCACTCATACGCCTTGCACGGAAAGGCGCTGACACAGTCGCAGACGCAGAGTATGATGCAACGGCTGGAGCAGAGTCTGGAGAGGGTCAAGGACTAGTTCCGAAAGGGAAAGTCCGTGCATCCTTTGCCCACCACGGAACCGGGGCTGACTTAAAGGGCCGCAAATTTAACCTTGACTTCATCGGTACCGGCGAAGGCGCACAGGCATACGGATGGGGAATCTATTTTGCTGAACTTCTCAATATTGGCCAATTTTACGCAGGTAGTGGTGCAAGAAAATTAGTTTATGTGGATGGCGTAAAGGCCGACTCCCAAAATCCTCACCATGCGTTATCTAGGCACTACAAATTTGCTCTCCAAGAGGTGCGGCGAAGACCCAACTTGATTGCGCTAAGACGAGCCAGAGCCGGGCTGAGCCTCAGTATCAAAGACTACACGGACGATGACTACCACCAAGCGGCTATCGATGAAACCGTAGAGCATTACAGCAATCTCGTATCGGGCCGACCGCAGTGGAGAACTTCAAGAGCAGACGGAGGGCCGTGGTCTACGAAAGTACAGCGCGTCTTAAAGTTAGCAGAAGAAGCCAGAGCCAATCCTAGTGTCATTGGTAAAGTTACTACAGAAGAAGTATCCAATCTCTACACGGTAGATATAGACGAAGAGTTTATTGACCAGATGTTGGATTGGGATGCGAAGATTTCTGACGAACGCGCCCAACCTGTGAATTTGATGGAGGCGTTTGAGGCATTCGCGAATAGTGCTGGCGTAGAATTTAATGACGAAAGCCTAGAAGAGTGGTTTGATGGCCACGGCATGGATTTCGATGGAGTAGATAATGTAACAGGCGAGGCGCTCTACCGCTTGGCAGTAAGAGATGGGGAAGGTCTTCCGGTACTCGAAGAAGAGTATGAAGGACAATTTGGGGATCAGCAAAGAGCGTCCTTATGGCTTTTATCCAGAGGGATTGGCGGTTTGAAGTACTTGGACAATGTGTCCAGAAAAGGCTCTAGAGATCGTTTCAAGTTAAAGGTAGAACTTGACGGGGTAGATGTGGCGGCAGTTCCCTCTGGTCCTCGTTTTAACTCCGCCGGGAAGAAGATTGTTAAGAAGAAAATGAGTCGGTTTAGACGCGATGGCGAGATGCCAAAGAATCTGTTAAGGATGCGACTGATCGATGCTGGAGTCTTTAAAAGTTTTTGGGAGCCAAAGAAGGGTAGGAGAGTATCCCCCAACCTGGGTGTGAGAGAGCGTTTTGCAGACCATCTCACCTCATTTCTCTTAGAGTACTCAAGAGAAAACGAAGGCGTAACCCGCACCACTCAGGAGATGCTCGAAGCGTATCAGCATTTTGGAGCGACTGAACTGGCCTGGGCAAAAAGAACATCGCTCATGGCTTGGGGTTCAGCAGTTATTGAATCCGGCAGAGTTAAGTTCGAGTACACCGCCGTAACGCCCACTAGAAATTTTGTAATCTGGGAACAAGAATTCCTTGACACGCTAAACACTGCCCCACCTGATGTAAAGGCCAGCATACCCCTCAAGAAACCCGCCGATGGCGGGTTTTTTCTTGGCCGTGCAAGAAGTGAACTCAATAAGAAATGGGGCAAAAAGAACATCGATAGTCTTGAGGCTCAAGGCATCATCAAGATTATCTCCAACGTCACTGAACTACCAGCCGACATCCAAGAACTCTACGAAACCCATGAGGGTATCCATGACGAAACCACAGGCATCTCGTATCTGATCGCAGAGAACATCAGAGAGGGAGAGGCAAGTGGTGTTCTGATGCATGAGGTCGGAACTCACTTTGGCCTGAAGAGGATGGTCGGCAACAAAGCATTTGCGGGCATCCTTAATGATCTTTTGAACCGCCGCACCAGTGATGAACTGGCCCCTTACTTTGCCGAAGTAAAAGATGCATACGCAAGTTTGTTGAAGTCTGGGGAGATGGTCGAGTACAGCGAGGACTTTCTTGAAGAAGTTCTGGCGAAAATCGCCCAAGACCCAAAAGCCTCGAACATGGGGATCATCGAAGAGATATACCGCCGCATTAGGGTGTTTCTCTCCAAGCACTTCGAGGGAATAGAACTAAAGCCAGCAGACCTTCAGGCGCTCACTAGAGGCGCATTGAAGAAGTCCATGAAAGGACGGTTCCGTGCTGAGTCACTGGAAGGCTCAAGGGTGATGGCGGCTATTGGTGACACTGATCCCCAGTTCCAAGCGTTGGTGATGAACATAATACGCCGCCCAGATATGGCCTACCGTAACTTCCCGGCTAACCCCACCCGCAAGGTATCGAACCGGCACAAAGACGCTGAGTTCTCCAGCCCCCTTGTTGAAGGTCATGTTAACAAGAAGGCCAAGAACAAGTTATGGGAAGCGACTCAGGCTCTTGAAGCGATATTCAAGGACTTGAACAGTGACCACACAATGGATATCGACTTCAGCCTTGATGAACGGGCGTTCGCTAAGAGTGAGAGGGTGGTTCGTATCAGGGAACGTAAGAGCGGCACGATGCTGGTTTACCGATTTGGCTTTGAGCCAATCGACAAGATAAAAGGTTTGATGCTTGGCCCTGTCGTGGACTTCCACAATATGGGCGTGTTTACAAAAAATGAAGAGTACACCCTGTTGCAGATGAAGGCTGATTTCAAAAAAGGGGTCAAACTTCTCAAGCAGGGCAAGTTGAAGAAACAACACACGCTGAGTCTGTGGGCGAACTTCCGCATGGGGCCAAAGCCCCCGGCAAACTATTTCATCCGTCACCTCAAAGAGGATCAGACTTGGGATCAGTTTATCTTGGTGGAAGAACTGACGGACAAACAGACCGTTGCGCGTATTGTGATGGCAGAAGATATCGCAATTCAGAACGGGTACTTACCTGATGGCCCTGTCACTCCTGTCCAGAACCCGCATGGGCGCTATCGCTATTCTTTGCCTAGTCAATCTACGAACGACCTTGATGCCGCAGACAAGGCAGTGATCCAGAAGGCAACGGGGAAAACTGAACCGGGTCACGTTATTCAAGCCTACGAAAACTTTCGGAGCAACCCACGTTTGTGGTTCGGCCAAGGGGTGGCTGATCGATACCTGTCCATCAAGAACACTCTGGGCAATGACGGTGAACGCGCATGGAAGATGATGCAACTCTCAGACAGTGCTGATGGGTTGTTACACGCTGTCCTCCAGTACGGTAGGCCGAAAGAGATGGTCTTCAACGGGGAGTTTGACGGTTATACACTTGACGAGAACAGCAAGGGGTTGATGACCATCCTAGAAGGTCTTGAGGGAGAAACAGATCGATTCCTAACTTGGATGGCGGGTCACCGTGCCGATCAACTGTCTAAACCTACTGCAAAACATCCAGAGGGCCGCGAAAAGTTCTTCACCAAGGATGATATTGCAAGGATGAAGAAATTCGGCAAAGGTAAGACGCTATCTGGGAAAAGTCGAACTCTTCTCTTCGCGCAGACGATGCGGGAAATAGCGAAGTTCCAATCCGACATTCTCGATCTCGCCATGAAGGCGGGCGTGATATCGAAAACGGATCGGATGTCACTGCTGACCGATTTCTACCTTCCGTTCTACCGGGAGTTCGAGAAGGAAGGGAAGACCAAGACCCATATCCGTGGCCCAGCAATGAACACCGATGCTGTGAACCTTCGTGATGTTATCCACGGCTTACAGGGGAGCGAATTAAAGACCAACGATCTTCTCCACAACCTGATGATGAACTGGCACAGCCTGTTAAATGCATCGATGAAGAACCGGGCCGGTGTAGCCGCTGTAGAGGCGGCTGTCGAGGCGGGTGTTGCCCGACTACTTGATAAGAAAGAAGCGGCGCAAGTGTCTTACGGCAAGAGTAAATCCAAGACGGACAAGTTCAAGAATATGGTTTACGTCATGCGAGATGGTGAACGAGAGTGGTATGAGATAAACGACCACTTCGTACTGGAATCCCTCTTACAGATGAACTGGCAAGGGCCGTCAGGGATGTTCAGCACTGCGATGAGCCACTTCAAGAGAATGCTGACTATTACTGTGACGGCAAGCCCTGCTTTCAAAGTGCGTAACCTTATCCGTGACACTCTGCATTCGGTTGCTGTATCCGACCTGAATTACAACATCTTTGGCAACGTCAAAGAGGGTATGACGCGGGCCAGTATCCATGACCCCATCTACCAGCGCCTCATAGCCTCTGGTGGAGCGTTCCACTTCGGCTTTCTCCATGACGATCCCTCATCGATAAGGCGTATCCTGAAATACTCCAACAAAGGACTCCCCCGCAATGAGGCAGAGTTAAAAAAACAGGTTCTGGACACGCCGGGTAAGGCACTGAACTTCCTCCGTAAAGGCTGGGATAAATACGGCGAAGTGGGCAACCGTCTGGAGAACGCTAACCGGGTTGCCTTGTACCTACAGAGGGTCGATGAGATCGGCCATCTCGAAGCCTCATTCGAGGCCCGCGATCTTCTGAACTTCGCGGCGGGTGGTAGTTTCCCTATTGTCCAATATCTCACGAATGGCATCGCCTTCTTAAATGCCAGAATTGTCGGAACGCACAAACTTATCCGCTCTGGCACAGAAAAAGAGAAACGGGCCAAGTTCGTGAAGGTTGTAGGAACCATAACCCTTGCGTCTATCTTGTACGAATTGGGCATGGACGATGATGAGGATTACAAGAATCTCCCCGACTATGTGAAGGAAACATATTGGGCCGTGAGGCTTCCGGGCGATAAAGAAAGGTGGTTCCTGATTCCCAAGCCGTTCGAGGTTGGGGCCATAGCATCTATCGGTCAGAGGATGACCCAGATGTTCATTGATGAGAGCGCGTCACCCGCTTTCTTTGCTGACCGTGTTTTCAATATTTTGAGGGATCAATTGGCATTCGATTGGCGTTTCCAAGCGTTCAAGCCAATCCTTGAGGTGGGGTTGAATTACGACGAGTTCCGCGATCAGCAGATCGAATCGGAAGGCTGGCGGGCTTCTGGGAAACTAAAGCACAAGCGGTTCCGTCAAAACTCCTCTGAACTTGCCAAGGCCGCATCCGCATTTTTGGCTGACTACCAGCCGGGGGATACCGCGCTTTCTCCAGTGCAGATTGATCACCTTATCCGTGGGTACTTCGGTTGGTTGGGTATGACCATTGCCGGATGGGGTGACATCGTACTGGGTGATGATGCGCCAGAGCCAACTGCACGGTTTGGAGATTCCAAGCCGGGTGTGATGAATCTCTGGGGTGTTGCACCTGTATCGTCTTTCTATAAAGAGGGGCCACTGAAAGGCAACGCCCAAGTGAATGTGTTCTGGGAGCAGTACAAGGATATGCAAACGCTCTGGCAAGAGTACAAGGGATTTGTCGAAACCAATGGCGCAGATGGTGAGTTAGAAGAATGGTTAGCCGAAAATGGGAAAACCATTGAGTGGCGCAGGGCTTACGAGAATATGCGTAAGCACATGGGCAATATTGGTAAAGCGACAACAGCCGTCTATGACGATTTGGAAATGACCCCAGACCAGAAGCGCAAGAAGATCGATGAGTACATCGAACTCAGAAATAAGAGCGCAGAAGGGTTGGTAAAGATGCGCCAAGAGTACGAGCGGAGCCAGAAATCCGGCTCTGTGATCAGCGATGCCAGAGCAGACGCAAGTGTTGAGGATGACTACGATGTCGCGGCAGTACAGAAGGCTCTATACGCAAGCCAATATGGCCCTAAAGAAAAGACTGTCGCAGATCGCCTTTACGAGTCGGTAAACGCGGCTGAGTTCCGTGGGTTGTCAAGATTCGGAAGTCACTTTATCAGAACTCGACACGCTCCGGTGGGTGGTTCATCTGCATACGGCCCACTCCAGATAACGCTTGGCCTGATGAGATTAGCCAAGGATGACTTGAAACTTACCAAGGCTGAATCCGCCTATGTAAAAAAATTCATCAAGCAGGGTGAACTGTTTCTCAAGTATGGAAATGAGCCGGATCGTGAGGGTTACCAAGACAAATATGATTACGGTGGTAAGGGTGACCTCTCAGGTTCCGCCGACAGAAAATTATATGAACAAGTTGGTAAGAAACTTCTTGCCCTTGTGTGGCAACAAAGTAATAAAGACCCGCAAGCATTTTTGAATTCTTGGAGATTCGGGGGGGAGAAGGACGTTGAAAAACAAGATCGCAGATATTTTGTCGCGTTTCAAGATAAGTTCAAGGACTAAGAATGTGGCCCTCTGTGGGTTACAATTAGGGTTATTAATGGGATGTGCATCGATAAAAAAAGCGACAGTCGTAAGCGGTGCGGCTCTTGGGGCCGGTGCAATTGCCGGGATTGCGACCTCTGGGACTGCTCCTGTATTACTGGCCGCTACGGGGTCTGCCTTTGTGACAAGTGTCGGTGCAGACCTACTGATGGATACACAAACAAGGGGGATAGACGGAATGAACAGTTGTGCGCCTGATAATTTTTGGAGTTTACTGGGGCAGTTGGTCGAGACAGGTGGGTGGCTACTCCTTCTTATAGTGGTCGTGCCGATGTTGTTTTCTTGGCTTATCCCCGGCCCAGTGAAATTCAAGAGCAAGGGTGGGTGAAGTGCCGCCACGATCTGTGCAAAATTGGATGGATCGATGCTGATGAAACGTCCGGGTGGACGAACCTTAAAGACTACAAGAAAAAAAATCCCTCATGGATTGTCTACACTGTTGGATACCTCGTTGAAAGGCCAAGCAAGAAAACGGATTTCTACATCCTTGCGAATTCACACTTGCCTGACACTGGGGCTTGGGGCGGGCTGAACAGAATCCCTAAAGGGATGGTTGTTTCTGTTGAGGTTCTTCTCAAGAAAATAACGTGTGGAGAACCTGTTGATCAAGATTCTAGTAATACCAGACACTCAAGTTAGAGCAGACGTTCCTTTAGATAATTTCCGCTGGATCGCAAAATGTATTAGAGAGTACAAGCCCAGTCATATTGTTCATCTGGGCGACCACTGGGATATGCCTTCTCTCTCCAGTTACTCCAGCAGAAAAGAACTACAAAATAAAACCGTTCTGCAAGACATCCGCGCTGGTGATGAGGCCATGCAAGTCCTCTGGAAGCACTTGAAAGGAATGCGGTATCAACCTGAGTTCCACCTGTTGCATGGCAACCACGAAGATCGCATCCGCCGCTACTGTGAGGATAACGTGGTGCTGGATGAATTTCTTTCTCTAGATACATTGAACACAGAAGGCTGGACTGTTCACCCGTTCAAAGAGGTTTTTGGGATCGGTGGAGTCCACTTTACCCACTACTACTACAACGCCTACACCGGCAGAGCCTACGGCGGATCAGCCGAATCTCTCCTGAAGAACATTGGGATAAGCGGGGTGATGGGCCATCGGCAAGGGAAGTTCGTTGCCGCACGATCCACACCTACGGGCGATGTTCATCGGATGCTTATCGTCGGATCAGGGTATCTTCATCAAGAGGGGTATCTTGGCCCTCAAGCGAAGGAGAGTTGGCGCGGTGTTGTCATGCTGAACGATGTCGAGAATGGTGATTATGACATGATGGAATTGTCGTATCGCTATCTCTGCCGAAAATATGAAAAAGTCGAACTCAACAAATTTCTCAAAGAGAAATACGGATATGGGATATAACAAAAGAATGAAATTAGAGCCTGTGAAGATACTTCCTGTTGGGCAATTCCAGCAGAGCATCCTGAATGCCAAGACCATGCGGTCAAAACTGGCAGTTTGTTTTAAAAAACTCAGTGAGCAGGGAGCCTTTTCAGACGCACCACCAGAACTGCACGACTTTCGAGCGGAGATGGCTGAATTTTTACCGGAGGAATTACGATGAAGGTAGCGGGAAAACCGCGTGGCGGGAAACCTTTCGTGAAGGGTGATCCACGGATCAACCGCAAAGGCCGACCACGCGGATCAAGAGATCGAATGTCTGAAGCGCTGGTTGATGCCTTCTATGCCGATTGGATGGAAAACGGCGATGCGGCAATCCAGAAAGTCAGGGAATCTGATATCTCAACGTATGTGCGGATCGCTGTTGCCATGATGCCTAAAGAGGTGAAACAGGAAGTCGAGGTTCGCGACTCCAGTGACTACACCGCCGAAATTGAGTGGGATGTGATCACTGGGGGTAAGTCATCGTAATATCGGGAAATTATGTGCGGCCATCGTTCAGCCCATTGAATATCTCTTCCAGAGCAACTGTGGCGAAATGTCGCTCATCTGGCCTATCTCTATTGCGAAACTCTAAATCTTCCAAACGCCTCTCTTCTTCCTTATTTTTGATTGGGTAGACCATCCCGTCTACGCGGTAGCATCTTCTTTCACCTTCATTTATCTGGTGAACCAAAGCCTTGGAAATCTTGAACTGTTTGGCAATCACTGTGTGAGAAGTTCCAGCCCGGAGTTCCACCATAACTTCTTCGAGTTGTTGGGGAGAAAGTTTAACGGTCATCATTATGCTTATCCCAATCATAGTCGTGATCAGGGCGAGCGTACTTCCGCTCTCGAATCTTAAAGAACCCCCGGTACTCAGGGTACGTTTGCATGAACTTGCGTGAGTAATAGGCGCACCAGTTGTTGTTCACCTTGAAGGTTCCCCCACCATCAATCTCAGTTTCCCATCTCATTCGCTCCCAAATCACACGGGCTGAGAACCTCACCCGTCCAGAGTCGATGGCGGCGAACGTGAAGAACTTGAACTGATCCCAAAAATCAGGATGTTCTTTGTCAAAGTCATTGAATTGGTCTAACATTCGCCGTTGGCTGGTTGACCACTGTGCGGCGTATGTGCGGCTTGAATCTGCATTCATCAGCATTTACCTACATTTATCAGCACACAACCGATGGCGGGCTAAGTGCTAAAGTATTGATAAATAGAGTGAAGTAAAGATTCCAGAACTGACTCTTAATCAGCGGGTCGCAGGTTCGAACCCTGCACGGCCCACCATTTCACTCTGCTTTTCATAGGTTTACAGCCGCTCTAACCAATACCGGCTGATTTTTCCCGCACACTGTGCGGCGATTGTGCGGCGGAATGCACCGCCAACTTCGGTTTAACCGAGTACCACTCTACGGCTCTCTCAGCCTTGTCCAACAACTGATGCGTTTCAGCGGCGCTGTACAGCGTTGTCACGCTCCCATTCTTGTGGCCTAGCAAGTCCTGTCTATCCTCAAAATCCACCTCCATAGCCCTTAGACGGCTCCCAAAGGTGTGTTTGAGGTCATGGAAACGGAAGTGTGCTTTGGGGCCACGGCACTCGCGCAATCCGGAAGCCCTGACGGCCATCTTCCATGCTTCTGTGTGCAACCCTTCTTCCAAGGCATATGGAACAGCCCCACCCTTCAGTATCCGGGTGAACACGAATTCAGGGTGATCACCCCGCGCTTGTTCCACTGCCTGTAGGGCAACGGTATTCAACACGACCCGGTGATCCTCCCCATTCTTGGTTCCCTTGACATCCTCACCCATGTACCGGGCCGGAACATCAAATACGGAAATCCCAAGTTCTGGTATGGCCACTTCCCATTCCCACCTCAATTGCACTATTGCGCTCATCCGAAGGCCAGTGTGCAGGGCAAACCGTATCGCCACCGCCAACCGATCCGGAAGATGCCTGAACAACTCAGATTCTTCCTGACGGGTCAGGGCATGGCCCTTCGCCGCATCTGCTGTGGCGTTAGGTTTGCGTTTGTCATCCTCCGACAGGAGTCGGATCATCGGTGGTGAACCTAGCCACGGTAGACCGTCATCATCCCGCCACACCCTGCTGGCATCATTCAGAATCTTCCGCAAGGCTTTCAGCGTGTGGTTGACTGTGTTGATTTTCAGCCCCTCACCTAGCCTATCTCCAATTAACTGCCGCACTTTAGGGTGGTTAATATGCACATGGCGCATCTCAATTCCCCCCAAGTACTTCACGATAATCTTCGTATGTAGCAGCGCATCTTTGATCTGCTTATCCTTCCTCTCGTCCAGATACCGGGCGCATCCCTGCGCTACCGTCCACTGGCCCTGCTTTCCATACAGCATCTGATTGCGGGCTTCCGCTACCAGCGCATCCATCACCTCTTGCGCGATTTTGCGGTCACCCGTTCCCGTGCTTGTTCGTACAACCACCTGCTTCGCTCCACATTTGACAACCTTGTGGATGTGCCAGATTTGGCCTCTTTTATTGAGTCCCGACATATTTTCGTCCTCTTTTGAGGCCCGCCATCGGCAGTCCGATTTTGCGCCACAAAGTTGTCTAGGTCTAGCCTTTCAAAAAAGATTTTTCGGCCTAGCCGAAATACTGGAATTTGCGGGCGAACAACGTATGTAAACTGATGCCGCTTTATCCCCAAGTACGCCATAGATTCCTCTGGGGACAGTAGTACCGACTTTGAGGCGGGATTTATCATTTTCAGAACGGGATATCTTCGTCCGGGGCTTGCGTTTGTTCTTCTACAGGCACTTCGATGGTCGGCTCAAAATGTTTCACCGGGCCAGAGAAATACTTACCGTAGTCGTTGCTCTCTATGTAACCGTTCAAATATCCATGCACAGCCTCGCCACAGTTGGAACAAGTGACATTAATCTTGCCGCTGTAATCCGACTGCCAATCTTCTGTCTTACTCTTGGCCTTTGCCAAAGTGAACCGGTTTGCTTTTAGGGGTTTACTCATGCACTTCTCCATGCCATACAAATGTTGGTGACCAGTAGATCGTGGTCGTGTTTAACGCAAAAGCCTTTCTTTTCCGCTACCTTGCGCTCCCCACGGTGGTAGATGTAGCGGGGGAACGTGTCATCCGGCCATAGCACTGCACAGTAATCCACGCAGTCAATACAGGATGGTTGTTTCGATTTCTTCCGGGTAGACAATTTTTTTTCTCCTTGGTGGTTCAATATCGTCCGTGATGAACTGCCAAAATTCTTCGAGGTAAGGGAACATCCAATTCCAATAGTCCTCATTCCATTTCACTGACCAGACTCGCTGTCCGGTGGGTGTCCATGATTGGAAGTGGCACTCGTCCATCTCAGCACAGGCCAGTTGGCCGAAAATTTGTGGAAAGTACTTGAGAGGAATTCTGTCAAAGGGGTCGGCCATACGACACTTAATCTCATGGCAGACCACCTGATTGATAACGCCATCAGGAGAGCAACCCAACCAATCGAAACGAGGATGCACAATAAACCCCCGATCATAAGAGATGTCGCCAGATATAGACTCGTAATCAAACTTCGCCGCGCTCTCACTGCGAATTCCAAACTCCATCCACTCGTTAATTTCAACTTTCTTAATTCCCTTTTTCTTTTTCCAGCACATTGCCCGTGAGTCATAGGCGGTTTTCAGCCCAATCGCGGATGCGAAATCACTGGCTGTGAGCCGGTTTTCCCTGAGTGCGAACCACTCCGGGCTTCTTTGTTGCACTTCCATTTCTAGCCACCTCTTTCAACTTCGTGAAGTCCTCTGTCGGAAAATTTTTCCGCTCTTCGACTGTTAATTTCTTCCAAGCCGCGTTTAGGCTCATCTCCCCCCGTTTGCTTGCAAACACCAATTTCTTTTCAACTTCTTTATCGGGGACAACTACCTTCAACTCAGTCGGTATGTGGTCGCTTGCGTCCTTGTCGAACTCCGTGCTTGTCACTCCCAGTGCGCCGGATAGGGCATAGCGTTTGCCGTAGGTCAATGCCGATCCGGTTTTCTGGATATCTTCAGGGTTTGCCACACGCATAGAACAGCAGAACCAGATGTGTTCGCCGCTCTTGTGACCAATCATTGTGCGAATCTTCACCTCGTTGAATGAATCTCCCTTTTCCCACATCTGCATATAGAAAAGATCATTTTTCGCCAACGGTTCTTTGACTGTTTGACCGATTGCGTGGATATCGGCGTACTTGCTTTTGTGGAACGGGTTGATTTTGTCTTTAACCGCCGCGTCGATCTCACCTTGCGCTTTCGCCAAAGCGGCGAATATTTGAGAATGTTCTGGGGACATAGAAAACTGCCCTTGGTCAAGTATTTCCACATCGTCGTATTCTTGGTATTCTTCTATTTGGTTTGAAATCGGTGTTGGGTGCGAGTTCATGTGTTTCCTCTTCTTCGGTTTGCTTGTTCTGATCGCCAAACCTCAATACGGGCTATGTGAGTCGCCCGCTTGTTGTTCAGAATCTCGTAGTCGGCAACTGCGTTGCCATATTCTTTCAGCCACTCCTGATATCGCTTACTGGTATAGGCCAGGGATTCCTTAGCGGCTACGGTCATCTTTTTGCCGTATCTTGCGATGTCTTCATCTACATCCAACATAGCCAAGGATCGTGCTGTGTTGCGTTCGTGATCCAGACGTTTCATCAAAGCCTTTGCCACCGCACAACTTTTGTCTGTAGTTGCCAAGTAGTTGAGCGCGGATTCCACGGCATCATCATCGATTAAAGTCACGATCCCAGATGCCCCTCTCGATCTTCAGCATCAACTAGAATCGCCTCTTCAGCAAAGATTAGGGCGATTGTGTGTTCTTCTTCGGTCATGGGCTTCCCCCCCAAGTACTTGCGGAGAATAAGGATCAACGGGTCGATGAGATCATCCGAACACTCAAAGATCGCGAAGTGCAAAAACTTCCTGTCGATCAGGATGTTGGGGTCAGCAGATTCGTCAGGGCTGTCTGGAGAAACTTCATCAGCCATATGGGTTGATCCTGTTTGAAGTCGGGGAAATGATCGTGAAAGCGCCGATGGCACAGGACGTGCATTGGCATTGCGAGGGTGTCGTGTGCCTTGGTTCCCACCCCGCCGATCTGAAGGCCGGGGATGGAGATGGCATGGTGCGCGATGACTTGGTTACCGTCATGGCCCTCATGCCCGCAGATAACGCAAGGCTGGGTTCGCACCCAGTCAAGATATTTTTTGTTCTGATATCTCGCCATAGCCCAATTGTAACACCACTTACCTGATGTTAACAGGACTTACCTACGACTATAAAAAAACCCCGGCTGACCGGGGCTTTCTGGGTTAAGGGCGGGTTAAACTAGATTTTCGACCTTCTGGACGGCCACACCAAGGCAGTCCAGTTCTTTCTCTTTCATCTGGATCGTCGGGTATTTCTCGTTGAAGGCAGTGAGCGACACCACTCCGCCTTCCTTTTGATATTGCCTGAACACACGGTTTGCCGTCTGAGCCAGTATGCAATTGCCTGATTCGGGCGGCGATGTGGCATCAAATATAACAACCGCATCCGGCTCGAATTTTGGACTCATCGCATCACCAGTTATTTTCACTGCAAACGAGGCGTTCTCAGCAGTTGTGGGGATAAGGGGTTTCTCGTCTTTCACTTTTTCTCCTACTTCTGCATATGAAAGCAACGGGACAAATTTCATGGGTGTGTTGCGAAGTTGCTCAGGTATGGATGGAGTCCCCCAGTACAGTTCCATCGGGTCGATCTTGAGCGCCTTGGCCAAAGGAAAGAGGTAACGTGCCTTCAGGTCGGTAGTTGCGCCACTCTCCCACTGCGAGATTGCGGCGCGACTGACATCGATCAGTTTAGACAGTTCGTTTCTGCTCATCCCTTCTTTCTCCCTAGCAATCTTTATCCTCTTTGCCAGTTTTGTAATAGCCATCATCATCCTCTAGTGATTCGGATTTCTTTTTGCGGTTACGGCTGATAAACCGCGTAAGAAAACTCATGTTGAGATGCCGTCCACCAACACGGTGAACCGTAAGCGCAGGGTCGCGCTGAAAAAACGATTTCGTTTTCAATTGGCACATCGCACCCGGAGCGACATATAGTGTGGGGCCAATTCAGTAAGTTTTCTTTGCACTGCGCGACTGACTTTCCGCGCCATCCGTTTTGGATATCTGCCTCTGTTACTCTGCTGTTCGTGGCTTTCCTGGGCGAGGCCATCACATGACGCATGACCCACCCCCGCAAGGCGAGCCGTTTGCCCAGAAAAAGGTAATGAAAAGGGATGGTTTCACCCAGTCTGTTCTGAATCGTGTTCATATCGGTTGTTTCTCGTATAAAAATTATAAGGCAATCCTAAAAAAGCCTCGTTGTTTGTGCTGTACCGATAATGTAAAGGCGAATTAACACCTTGTAAAGCAAAAATTTCACCAGCGACTGTTAACCCCCAAATCTGTCTGTTAAGATAAGTAGTGTTGACAGAGAGATAAGTGGGAAACACCCACTAAAAGCACTGTTTTCATAGGTTGCCCTCGACCTAGACCCCCTGATTGTAAGGGTTGAATGGGGGAGTGCCGGATGAGGGCTGGGAAAAAGAAAACCCAGTTCCGCGTGACCCTTCGTGCGAGTCCGGGCGGGAACTGTTGGTCGTGTCAGCCGCCAAAGGCTAGTTATCCGATAGCACACGACTCGGAGAAATCCGGCGAGGTAAAGGGATATTGTTAAACAGGAAGAGAGCATGACCAAGTTAGAGATCGGAAAGACCAAAGAAGAAGAAACAAGAGCAACCGGCCTGTTTGAAAAATTCTGGTCGAAGTACCAACCCAAAGTCGGTAGGGGAGCGGCCAGAAAGTCTTATTTCAAGGTTCTGGAAAAGGTGGGTAATGAGTACGGCTTCACTTGGGAACAGACGGCTGAAAAAATTATGGCGGGGCTTGATGCACAGCACAGGCATCGCGACAAGATTACCAGGGAATTCCCAGATGAGTACTCGCGGAAAAGAGCGGGCGTGTTTCTTCCGCATCGGTGCAACGGTTCAACATGGCTGAATCAAGAAAGGTGGGCAGATGAAACTCCGAAAGAAAAACCCGTTGAAGAAAAATTGGCATCTCGATGCGTTAAGTGCGATGGGGAAGGCTCTCAGCACACCCCGCTGGGTACGCTTTGCGCGTGGCACTGGACGAAAGAATATGACCTACCCCACCTGAAGATGCTCTACAAGAACTTGGAGAAAATGGGGTTGGGGTTAGAGGCCGGTCAGAGCCGACAGGATTGGTCAGATCGATGTCGCGCCTATCTGAAGACAACCGTACTGGGGAAGGCTCTTGGTGCTTGATCTAGCGGTTTCCGTAATGGGTGAGTACCCACGAAAGAAAAAAGAAAGAACACATTTCACAAGGAAATTCAAAACCAAAAGGGATCAATGGAACTGGATGAAAAAGCATATGCCAGAAGCCTGTGATCTAGTCATCCTTGTGAAGGAAAAATTTGGTGATCTGCAATCGGTAACGGTTCAGTCACCAATACGGCGGGGGAGCAATCCCCTTTGACAACATCATCCTTCAGTGTTTTAGCCCCGCTCCGGCGGGGTTTTTTTTTGGAAGTGCTGATAGGGGTAGATACGGGTCAATAAGCGCAGATGAGTGACCTAGAGGAAGCCCTGCTGGGGCAGATCAAACTGGCTGGATTGGCGGAGCCAGAACGTGAAGTTCGTTTTCATCCCACCCGGAAGTGGCGGTTCGATTTCTTCTGGAGTACTCCAAATCTAGCCTGTGAGGTAGAGGGAGGAATCTGGATCGGCGGAAGGCATAACCGGGCCTCTTCTTTCATAAAAGATGCGGAGAAGTACAACGAAGCCGCGCTTCTAGGGATCACGGTTCTTCGGGTCTGCGACAAGCAGATAAAGGATGGGTCGGCTCTGGCGTGGATCGAGCGGGGGTTACATGGATAACACCATATTCCCCAACGCCACAGATGCCATCCAGTGGTCAATCCGCCGATTGAACACCCCGATCATCAAGCCGCCCAGCATGAACGCCATGTCGAAAAAGACAAGCGGGTTCGAGTGGATGCCGATGCTCAACCCGTGGGAGAAATTGGCGGAAGCCGTCTACATC
>Ga0208156_1000418_pt1 | contig 17064 bp, 19 predicted proteins | sample 1_EtaG_FD_184073 | JGI IMG/M metagenome (GOLD analysis project Ga0208156, IMG submission 184073) | Marine viral communities from the Subarctic Pacific Ocean - 1_ETSP_OMZ_AT15124 metaG (SPAdes) (version 2) | ecosystem: Environmental > Aquatic > Marine > Oceanic | place: Pacific Ocean | collected...
CCCTCCTTTGGGTCAACGTATGGCTCCAGGAGAATCTATTGAAGATACTTGTTATAAGGTAACTTTTGTATTGATAGGGAAGGAGGTAATGCCTGGAGGTGGTCCTCCCCCCCTTCTGAACCCGGTCTGGCGAATTAATAAAGCCCTGACTCTGGCAGGGGCTGGTATTGGGATTGACGGAAATATTGCTGAGAAGTGTATTTGCGCGGATTCGGCAGATTTTACGGCCCTGTCGTTCGCGCTTTTGCTTCGGGGTATTACTGCAGGTATAGAGTGTACTGATAGTGCGTGTGTAGGATATAAAGTTAAGAAAGTGTGTAAGCCTTGCGGCAGTCTAGTGTCTGGTCGGATGAATAAAAACTGCAAGTGTACAGATAAAAAATTTGTTGATTTAAAAAATATTAATTCAGATTCTAAACAATATAAAGCATCAGATGGAAGCACCGTTACTCTTGATAGCCCTGGCGATTTTCAAAAAGTTATGGAACAGATAATAAGTGTTGAGGAGGGCATGCCCATTGATTGTATAACTAAATAAATGCGAAATAAGAAACTTAGTTTTTACAATAAAGGTCCTAAATACTTTGAGAAGAGTGAGAAACTCAAAAAAAAGCTTAAAGCTTTTTTCACTAAAGAATCAAAAATTAAACACGGTAAAGGATTAAAGATATGACTACAGATAGAGAAAAGATGACTGCAAAACATAGGGCTAGATTGAGCAAACTTCCTGCTAATAGTGGGCACGCTAGAGTTCTTAGAGCTAAATTAGGGTTGGATGCTCCCGCTCCTACACCAGCCCCTGCACCAGCCCCTGCACCCCCAGTCGCTAAAAAGAAAAAAGCTAAAAAAAAGAAGTAATTAGCTGAAGACTCGTATTGGAAATTTATTATTTTCAACAAATGCGGCTCTATTTTTGTGCCAAGAGTCGCGCCCTACTAATTCTCCCCTAGAATGATGAATAATATCCATATCTAGAACTGTATTTACGTATCCTTTTAGAAAAGCAGTGGATGTGTAGTGGAGATCATAAAAATCCCACTCTCCTTCAAAGTAATCAGGCTTCTCTAATCCTATAGCTCTTATTACGTTGGCTCTCGCGGCTAAAAATACACCATCCAGAACTACCACATCGTCAGGAGGTCCATAATATGTTAAATAGGGTTTGTTGTGTGGGTCTATATGTGTTACTTTTCCCTTATGCAACCCTTGTTGCCACCTACCCTGGTCCCACCATACTGCATCTTTGTCTAAATAGGTGGTTCCTGCGGGACCAGCAAACGCAAGCATGTCTCTATCCAACGTAGTTTTGAGTTTTTCTACGAAAATTTCAGGTTTTTCCCTAATTTCAATATCATCGTGACACATTATAATGATATCTTCGGGATCTGCGTTAGTCTTCTCAAAAGCTCCGTTATACGCTTTAAATATGGACTTAGCCCCAGCGATTAATAGTATCTGAATCCCACATTTAGAAAAGAAAGATAGAAGATTATCAGTTGTTGGGGTAATATCACTTCTAGATCTAGTACATATGATAGCGTATATCTTCATATACTATAATATGAAGACTGTGGTATAAATTATATGGAAAAACAAGATTTATTAGACGAATTTAAGAGATGTAAAGAGGACCCTATCTACTTCATCTCTGAATACATTAAAGTGACCCACCCTGTACGGGGGCTTGTTCCATTTAAGCTCTATCCCTTCCAACATCGGATAATTGAGAATATAGAGAATAATAGATTTAATATTCTCAGAAAGTTTAGGCAAGCAGGGTGTACCACAATCGCAGCCAGCTACGCCCTATGGGTAATTATTTTTCAAAAGCATAAACAAGTAGTTATTCTTTCCAAAGGAGATGTGGAAGCAACAGAGGTTCTAGACAGGATCAAACTTATGTATGACGAACTTCCTAAGTTCCTTAAGCCAGGAATTGTAGAAGACAATAAACATACCCTTAAACTAGGAACTAATTCTACTATTAAATCCAGACCTTCTGGTAGACAGTCAGGTAGATCCCTGGCTGGATCCCTTCTAATTATTGATGAGGCTGCTTTTATTGAGAATATTGATTCTATTTGGGCTGCTGTTTATCCTATTATCTCTACTGGAGGTAGAGCTTTCGTTCTTTCCACTGTAAATGGTATTGGCAATTGGTATCATGACGTTTATCAAAAAGCTATGGAAGGTGCAAACTCATTTCATCCTATTGATATTCGGTGGCAAGAGCACCCAGAATATCAAAGACAGGAGGAAGGCTTTTCCTGGCTATATGAGGAAATGAAAGCTAACAATCTAGATGTAGATAAGTGGGAAGAAACTACTAGAGCTAATATGCCTCTGAAACAATGGCTTCAAGAATATGAGTGCTCTTTTCTAGGAACTGGTGATACTTATATTGAAGGTAGTATTTTAAAAGAGATTTCCTCTCAAACTAGTGAAAATTATGATATTAAGTACAACAACAGGATGAGGGTGTGGCAGGACCCAATGCCCTATTACACCTATTTGATTTCTTGTGATACCTCACTAGGGCGTGGGCGAGACTATTCAGCTTTTCATGTAATTAATATGTACAACGGGCAACAAGTAGCCGAATTCTATTCTAATAGAACTCCGATAAATGAGCTTGCTAAAATTATTGCTGATGAAGGGATGCTATATAATATAGCTCATGTTATTTGCGAGCGCAATACAATTGGAAATAATCTGATTGACTGGCTCTATAATATTTATGAGTATGAAAATTTATGGTATGATGAGAAAGATGACATAGGTTTTCAGGTAACTATGAAAAATAGAGACACTATTTTAGCGAACTTAGAAGAAGCAATTAGAACTAATTTAATTAAGATTAACTCAACAAGAACTTGTGATGAACTAATGACTTTTATTGTAAAAGATCAAGGAAAAGCGCAGGCTGAGAAGGGGTATCATGATGATTTAATTATGAGCCTAGCCTTAGCTGTTCACGGATATAAAAATTTACTGGATACTACGCCGATGGAACATGTTTCTAAAATTCCACATAAAGAAGCGCCACCTATGCCTTCAAGAAGTTGGAAATTTAGAATTAAAACAGTTGGTGGTGAAATGTCTGAAGAGGATTTAAGATGGCTGATGAAATAAAAAAGAAAAAACCTATAGAAGAAGGTTACACTAGTTTTGGGGGAACAGCGGACAGGGCGGGAGGATTCTTCACTCCAACTGGGCCGATTGGACAGTTTCTAGCTAAATTTTTTGCATCAACTACCCAGGCTCAAGCGGTAAAAGATATGGACAAGGGGACGCCCACTCAGTATGGTGGGGATACCGTTGTCAATACAGAAGTAGTAAAAGATAAAGGTGATCACTCTCCTGCAATCGGGGGGGTTTCTCGAAACCCTATTCTCCCTCAACTAGAATTAAATAGGCGTAGACGCTATAAAGAATATGAGGAGATGGATGAATATCCTGAAATAGGAGCAGCTTTTGATATTTATGCTGATGATGCAAGCCAACGTGGACCTAGAAATGAAAAATGGTCTATCAAATCAGAGAGTGAGTTAGTAGTTGATGAGCTTACTCGTTTATTTGAACATATTAAGTTAGATAAATTTTTATGGGATGTCATTCGTAATACTGTAAAATATGGAGACTGTTTTACTGAGATAATTGTAGATGTCAATAAACCTGAGCAGGGAATTAAGAAAATTAAAATTTTAAATCCCAATTTTATTCTTCGGGTAGAAAATGAGTTTGGATATCTGAAAAGCTTTTTACAGGAAATTCCAAAAGAAGAGTCTTTTAGTTATGGCTCAATGTATACTACTGAGAGACCACTAAAGTACATTCGATTAGATAAAAACCAAATTGTTCATTTTAGATTATATAATTCAGATCCTATTTTCTATCCTTATGGGAAATCCATTGCTGCGTTATGTCATAGAATTTTTAGATCATTGCGACAGATGGAAGATGCGATGCTTATTTATCGCCTTACTCGCGCACCTGAGAGACGTATCTTTTACGTAGATACAGGGAATTTGCCTGCTAGTAAGGCCGAGATGTATATGGAACGTCTTAAAGAGAAGTTTAAGAAGGAGAAGTACTACAACTCCAATACAGGAACAGTAGACGCACGCTTTAACCCTCTTAGTATGGACGAAGACTATTATGTACCCAGCAAGGGAGGGAAGGGCACCAAAATTGATACACTTCCTGGGGCCACTAATTTAGGAGAAATTGAAGATGTTAGATACTATAGGGATAAGTTACTAGCTGCTCTTAAGATTCCAAAAGATTATATTGTAGAAAAAGATCAGTCCCCAGAGAGAAAAGCTAATTTATCACAACTTGATGTAAAATTTGCACGAACTATTCATAGAATCCAGATTTGTATTGAATCTGGGTTGGAAAATATGGCAAAACGCCATCTCCAATTAAAAGGGTTTCCTCCTGCTTTAATTAAAAAATTAAGAATTCAACTTCCTGAGCCATCTGATATGTCAGCTAAAAGAAAATTGGATCTTGATGAACAAAAAACTAGAGTCATTCAGGCTGTTCAGCAATTAGGGATATTCTCACAAGAAGAGATTTATAAAGAATATTATGATATGTCGGCTGAGGAAATCAGACGAATGAAAGCGGAAATTCAAAAAGATCAAACAGATGCTTTAGAGAAACAAAAAATTGAGGCTGAAACGCTAGGTGATGCTGAGGGGACTGCGGACGCAGGGGTAGGGGGGGCTGGAACTCCTCCTGGTGCTGGTGGTGGACAAGAGAGTGCGGAGAATACGCCACCAACGGCTTCAGAATCTATTGCACCTACCTTATCTAATTTGGATGATATTTTAGTGCTGGAGGAGCGGGATAGAGAAGTACTTAATAGAGTTATTCAAAAACAACAACAAAAAATCAACGAGGTTATTAGATAGCTGATATATATATAACTGTATATGGAGAAATAAATTATGTTTGCAAAATTATTCGAAGATAGAGACAAGAAAATTTCCTACCTAATCAAATTAGGTGACTGTATGGGTAGATCATTAAGAGAGAACGTAACTCTTTTTTCTATTGATAGCCAAAATAGCTTAGTTACTTATCTGACTGAATCAGATAAAGTAATTAGTGGGCAATACAAAATTGGAAAGGATGTAGTTTTAAATAACATTGATGTTAGAGATTCTTCTATTTTTGAAGATAATGAAGTATTTGATTCTTATGTAACTGAAAAACTTCATACTTTTGTGGAAAATATTCATTATAATGAGTATGGATCGGCTGATAACTCTTTTACTGATATTCTATCTCTATGGGAGAATAGAGTTAAACTAGATTCCGTTCAGAGTAAACTCCATGAAAAAACACAAAAACTTAATTCAATTGGCACTATTGTTGAGTCTGCGGCTTTCCAGCAGTTAGTAGAAATTACTCCTCAATTTATTGAATTTTTAAAAGAAAACAAAGAAAAAGTAGGGTCTGTTCCTGAGATTAGAAATGCAGTAAATCTCTCAAATACTGTGTCTACTGCATTTAATTTTCCACGTTTGAGTTATCAGGATTTATTAGATAACAAGTCTTATATTCTAAAAGATGGAATAAATGAGTCCATCTATGAGATGATCTGTAAGCAGGAGTTAGTTAAAAAGGAATTAATTGAATCGAAAAAAGAATTTGAGCTTATTTGGGCTTCTAACTCTAGTGTAAGAAAATTAGCAAGTATGGTCTTCGAAGAGTCCGAGGTAGTTGTTCAAGCCTTATCAGAGGCTGTCAGAGAAGTTCCTTATATTGCACTAGCCTCCAAGAAAACTCTCTTTGAAACTTTCAATAACTGTTTAGCTCAGGCTGATGGTATTGGTGTCTCTGGGAAGGATATCCAGCGGTTTGCTTCTGATATTTTTGAGATGAAAAAAGAAGTAAAACAACTATTCATCGAATCAATTAATGAAAAATATGGTATAAATGTCTTGAATCTCCAGGAGCCTGTATCCTTTAGAAGTTTACTTAATACCCAAGTGGTAATTTTTGAAGCTTTATCTCGCTTATCTCCAAAAGAAACTATTCTTAAGCAGGTTTTATCCGAGATGGCTCAATCTCTAAGAGGTAAGTCGGGGGTAGAGGGAATTGATGTAAATGAATATCTTAAAGAGGTCTTTAGTATAGCAGGGTACGAACAAATTCTTGAACGTAGTGCTGCTACTAAAGAGAAACCTTCCCTTAAACAGATAGGACAAAATGTAAAGACTAAAGGTAAGTTTTTTCCTCAAGATGATGAATATACATCTGATGAAAATGTAGATCAGGATGCTCTGGAAGCAGAGGAAGAAGGAGAAGGAAAAGCGGGAGAAGCTAAAGCTGCTGCAAAAGCAAAAGATAAGAATTTAGAGAAAGCTGCCAAGATTGAGGGGGCCGAGGCTGAGGAAGAAAAAGAAGCTCCCGCTGAAGAAGGTACTCCTCCTGAAGAGGAGACTGAGGAAGGGGAACCTGTTCCTAAAACCAAAGAAGCTGTCCCAGAAAAAGAGGTCGTTGATGATTTAGGTGGCTTAGAGAAAATGATAGCAGACATTGCTGCTGAATTAAACACAATGGATAATAAGGAAGAGAAATGAGAGAACAATTTAGACCATATACTTTAGTAGCAGAATTAGCAACATTAGAACCTAGCTCTATCACTTTAACTGACTCGGCGGGAACTGCTCTAAAATCTAATTATGTTTCAGTTCAGGCGTCGGCTGTGGGAGGCGCGACTCTGTATTCTGTTATTTTATCTAGTTTAAATGTATCAGCGGGGAGCGCGGATACCCTCTGGGCATCGGACATGATAGGATCTATAAGTGGAGTGCCAGGAGGAACCGCAACTACTGAAAACGGTATTGTTGAATTTGTTCTAGCAGATAATGATAGAGTTAGTGAGATTACTATATCACAAAGGAGCGTAGACTCTGTTACATATTTAATAAATTACGGACAAGTGTGGACAGGAAACCCACTGCGAGACAGAGACCGTCCAAAGGGCGATTAAATGGGTAGATTTTCTCCATTTCAAGGATTAAGCCCCATTCCTAGAAGTGGTAGGCAAGTGGATAGACTTAGACAATCAAACGCTAAATTAGTTCTTAAAGAAGATTCAAGTAATTATTGTGTTTTTACTCTCAAAAAGGCCGCTTCGCGCTCGGTAGGAAATAAGTATAAAGCACTTCTGTATAATAGAAATCCAGGGGCAGGATTATTTTGGTTCAAGTTATGGGATGAAACAGATAGTGTGGTTGGAACAACAATACAAGCAACAACTATGGCAAACATGCCAGCAGCTATTGCAGCAAACGCAGCTACTGGGAGTGTTGTAACGATGAGAATTATAGGGACTATTGCGAATGCAACTGCTTTTGCTAGTAACGCCAATCTTGCTGATGCAACTACGTTTCGTGGTGGAGTATAATATAAGGGGTTTTTTATATGGTCTCTGGAATTGACACACTTTTATATTATCAACTAACAAGCGCAGATACTGTTTCCGCATTATCAGGAACAGTTTCAGGGGACACTCTAGGTACTCAGATACTTGATAAAAAAATACAGGATGCTGATGGTGCGGGGTTCTTTTCGGGTACTTTTCCTGCGGTTGTAGGTGGGGCTATAACTAATATTAGTTTATCGGGAAAATCAGGAGATGGTTTAGATAATACCATTTCAGGAAACTGTGTATACGTTTATGATTCTACTTTAGATAGAATTGTTGCCCAACTACCTCCTTTTATTGCATCTACGGGAGGGGGAGGGCCTTTCTCTAATCCAAATGTTGTTACAACTAATACCACCGTAAGTCGTGTAGACCTCACAGCTAATCTAAGTGGGGGTCCTGGAACTACAGCCTCTTTTGATGGAGATGTAAATATAAGTGGGAGTCTAGGAGTTAGTGGAGATGTAACTGTTAGTGGAGATATATTTGTTAGTGGTGGAACAATTTCTGTTTGCTCCCAAGATTCAGTAGCGAGTGGGGCGGGAGATTTACCTATTTTGGATACCCTTATTTGCCCCTCTCCTCCTGGTGCATTTTGCTTCCTTAGTTCGGTTGGAGATGGAACAGCTACAGCCTCTGAGGTTAACTTTGGAGAAGGGACTACGGTGCAAGCAGTTTCATCTGTTGGGAGAGCAGAAGAAAATGGATACTATGCATGGCACTCTGTAGATAATACAATATATGTAAGTGCAAATGGTATATATAAAGTTGATTTAGTTGGTACTACAGAGGTTGGTGCTGCGATAGATATAAATATATCATTTTATACAGGCGCGGTTTTAGTCCACAGATTTGATATTAGAGTACATAGTGTAACTGATCCTCACAATCTTGTAGGAAGTTGGGTGGGTTTGGTAAAAACTACAGACCCAATATCAATAACAATTAATTCAGGATCAGGTAACACTGCTCAATTGATGCAAGGTTCTACAGTATTCGTACAAAGGTTAGCTTAATGACAGAAAAGAAAACAATCATAAATAAAGATACTCTACTGCCTTTAGGCTTAGTGATAGTTATCTGTACAGGACTTCTATGGATTAGTAATGAGCTAAACTCTATAAATTATAAGTTAGAGACTTTAACCGATAAATTACAAGATCAATGGACAAGACGAGATATGGAGAATTGGGGTTTAAAACTAAAGTTAGATAACCCTGACATAATTATACCTGAGGTAGAACAATGACAATAAAAAAATGGAGATGGCCCGTTGTGGCCCACTGCTGAAAAGGTGCGTAGCTACATGCTAGTCTAGCATGTGATTTTTGGAGCGGCTGGGGAGATTTGAACTCCCGACATCGACCTTGGCAAGGTCGCGCTCTACCACTGAGCTACAACCGCTTCTGAAAAGGCGCATAGCTACATGCTAGTCTAGCATGTGATTTTGCTTTAAGGCTCTAATTATGAGCCAAGTATAATTTTCTTTAAGACTATTTAAAGAAGATATCATATTATTTATTTTTATTAGTGTTTCCTCATTTATTCTTGGAGTTTTTAATAAAAATTTAATATCTTCAATAATAGTCTCAAGAGTTTTTTTATCCTGCTCTGAAATAGCCGTAGCTTTTTTCTTTATGTCATGTGATGTTCTCATAGTATTTTTGTCTCATGTCCTTCTTTTTTGTAGTGACGTTGGCGAGCTAAGGAGTGATCTCTAAGATATTTTTCTTTATCTAAGAAATCATATACATATACTTTATCCTTAGTATCGTGTCGCCTTAGTGCTCGTCCTAATGCTTGAAGTGTTGCTATCTCTGATTTCATTCCTCTTGCATTAATGAAATGTGTGATTTCTTCGATGTTGATCCCTGTTTGCAAGATTTTAGTGCCAATGAGGATGCGAGACGATTTAGATCCTCTGAATCTAGATATAGCCTTATACCGTTCTCCGATGGAGTTAGCCCCTTCAAGAAACTCGCATGATTCTCCAAGTAGGTCTTCCAAGGCTCTTCCATGATCAAGTGATTTGGTAAGTATAAGTACACGGGCTCGCTTAAATCGTTTTCGGATGTCATCTGTAATCTCTCTTATTACTTTGTTTCGTAAATCATTATTTACGATATACTCATCATATATTTCTGGGTAGGACATATCTTCATCCACCCCACTAGCTGTATATGATCGTTCAACCAATTGTATTATAGGTTTAGTTAGCTTTCCAGAGTCAATTAAATCTGCGGTGCTAACTACTTCCCATACAGGACCAAATGCCCCCTCTAAATTATATTTAGGTATCTTATCGGAGGGAGGTGTGGCTGTAAATCCAATACGGTATTGTGCATTCGGAAATGAGTTGATAGCAGCGAGTGTAGTTTTCCCGTTTGCAAACTCATGGCATTCATCGACCATTAAGACCTTTGCTTCTTTGAGGTGTGTATCAAGGATCCGTTCAATGCTTTGGACAGTACACAACATAATGTCACCGTCAATATAACCCTCCCCAAAGCATATCCCAATATTATCCAAGCGACAATCTTTAGTAAAAAAATCATAAGTCTGTTTTAGTAATTGTTTAGCATTAAATAAAATTACCATTTTTTGTCCAGCAAGAGCTTTAACTAACCCAGCCATGATCAAAGTTTTTCCTGATCCCGTGGGTGATTTTATCATACCTCGTTTACCATTAATTCCTTTTAGAATTAATTCTTCCTGGTAATCGTAATATTTGAATCCCTGTATTTGCCAATTATTAGGCGTATTAGCGGGAAAATTTGCTAAGTATATTACTTGAGGAGTACAATCAATTTTATTAAGATCTTCTACTACTCTCTTCAATAATCCTGTTTTGAAGACCCCAGACCTAGATAGGAAGTGCTGTCTCCCATCCCAGTTTCTGCGTTTGTAAGCTAACGAATACTCAGAACCAGGAATCTTAAAGGAGTATAATTCATATAGAGCCTCTAAAATTTTTGGATTATCTGTTTGAATCTTAGAATTTATTATGTTTACATGAATTTTCATCACACTATTATAGTATAGAAACGTATTTTTACGGAGGTAATTATGTTAGATCAAGACCCTGGTATTACAGAGGCAAAGCAGCGAATAGTTAACGACTTATTAATAGACCTTCCCCCTGAGGTTGATGTAGAGGTAGATCTCCCCTCAGAGTGTAGAGTCTATAAATTGGAGGATCCCGCTAAACCAATCACTCTCAGACCCATGACCTTTGAGGATGAGAAGAATATGCTTAATTCAAAAAAGGGTAATGATCCTATAAATATTATTCTTCAAAAATGTACAACGAATTTAAATGTAGCAGATCTCTTATCTATTGATAAATTATATTTAATTATGAAATTAAGAGAAATTTCTTATGGAGATGATTATAACACTTTACTGATTTGTAGAGATTGTGGAGCAGAAAATCCTACTGTAGTAAAATTATCCGAACTTAATATAAACCCTGTTCCCGATGATTTTACGGACCCTGTAGAGATTGAACTACCTTCAATTCAAAGAAATGCCAAAGTACTCCTCCCCAGAGTCCGCGACGAAAATTTATTTACAAATGACAATAAAGCTTTTTCCCAACTTTGGCGATTTATAGCAGAAATTGATGGTCATTCTGATAAAACTATTATTAGTGGAGTTTTAGAAAAACTTCCTATTAAGGACATGCGGTTAATATTAAACGCTATGAAGACTGATTTTGGTGTAGAAACCAAAGTTAAATTCGAATGCACTAGTTGTAAGGAGGTCTCCATAGTTGATTTACCTATTGATGCAAATTTTTTCGATGTGAGCTAGAAGAGATAATTGATAGTGATTCTCTTCTGCTAGAAGCCTATATACTTGTGAATAGAGGAAGATTCTCGTATTCTGATGTAAAGAGTATGACGAGGACAGAGAGGACTGTATTCCTTAAACTCTTGAAAGAAGACCAGGAACGACAAGAAGATGCAATTAAACGGATATGATTTAGTTGATAGGTATAATAGACCCAGTGTAAATGGGAGAGTAGCAATTCGTACTTTTTTTATTAATGACGGGGAATATGTAGATCCCTATGATGTTAGTGCTTGTACGATTTTCTCAAAATTAAGAAACGCAAGCCCCAGTAGCATAGTAGAAGCTAGTTCGGCATTAATTAAAACGGATCAGCCTATAGACACTATTTTAATGAATTTTGGGATTTCGGGAGATCCTGATAATGATACACTTGCTGACCCTCATAATGGAGAGCCAGTTCCTAATTCAACAGATGTTAGAGTAACTAAACTTAGATTAGATAACACCACATGGTTTCCTGCCTATCTTCCAGGTAATCAGGCGAGTGGAATCTTTAGAGTTGGTACTGGGGATTATGTTGCAGTTTTAGATGGGGTGCTAAACGGAGATCTTTCTGGTGGATATAATATGTATTCTACCTATCAGGGAGGTACTGAAGTCCAGAATAAGGCTTCTTCAGTTCAAGACTATATTGATGTCTGGACAGTTAAAATGGCTGCCAACTCTGAATATCAGATTTTTATTACTGATTTCAAACTATTTAATAATACTTACATTAATGTTGCAGAGCCTCTAATCATTACCACCAGTAATAGATTGGTAAATAAACATCTTGCCTTAAGTTCTGTTATTGATTTGAAAATAACAACTGATTTTACTATTCAAAATAAAAGTATTAGTCAATCAATTTTAGATATTTTTAAAGATTATTCAATTAATAATGCTCAAGTTAAAATTCAAAAAGTAAATGAGGATACTACTAATCTTCCAGGAAGAACTCTAATTACTGATTTTATTGATGTAACTCAAGTTACTTCTGATAATACAATGTTGTATAGGTTTGATACAACAGCATTAGCTGGCATTTTAAATACGGCTGGTGTAGGTGGTCCTACTGGGACCTATATAATTACGGCTAAGTATACAGTACTAAATCAAACATTTGTTACTGAACCCTTTTATTTTGTAGTTTCTTAATATGGCTTTTCCTCGTATACCACTTAATATTGGAACTCCCCGTCTGGGGGCAGAGATAGGTGGTGGTGAGGGAGGAGGAGGAGGAGGTGCCTCAGGTATATCTTGTTGTATATTATCTGAAGTTTATATGTTTACGCTTAGGTTAGATTGTACTACATTTGAGCATAAAGACCCAATACCTCCCCCCGCCACATGGTTTCCCCCCACTGCGCCACAACCCGATCCCGTGGGAGGCCAATATTGTATTAGAGTACACGGTGAAGTTGCGTATAGTGCGGGAGAGCAATGTATAAATTTGGCTGAGTTGGAAGAGGAAATAGGCGCAGAGCCAGGATCATTAGGAGGAGAGTGTCCAAAGACAGCGGATTTTAATTCTGATTATGGAACATTCTGGTCTACTAATCACGGACCAGAGATTGGTCGAGATTGTAGGGATTGGTCTATGTTCGGTATGTGGGCTAAAATGACTGATTGCGATCCTTGTGGAGAGAATCGCCCCTATTGGTCCGAAGGTGACTGCGACTGTGGTGTTAGCGAATATAAAGCTATAGACACTATAGTATGTACTGATAAATGTAAGGATGGTGGATGGGAACAGGCTGTATTTGACTCCAAAGCTTTCAAAGATGCATTTACTCAAATAAAAAGAGCTACTTGTAGTTCTAATTGTGAGCAAACAGGGCCTACCCTTTGGCGTGCCCCTAAATTTAAATCTCTCGCAGAACTTGTGGGGGACCTTGGGGATAGTGGGAATTTAGATCCTTATAGCTCACAGGCGGGAGCAGTGATAAAACGCTGGCTGCCTCCGATCAATATATGTAAATAATCTTTTTTCCTCCATACCATAATAAATAGTTCTGAATTTATTTTCTAAACCCCTATATATTTTGGGAGTAGAATAAATTATGCCAAAAACACCACAAACTGCCTTTGATGGAGCACTTAACTCAGGGACAAGTAGCCTTCAGGCTTCAGGAGATACTTCTGCAACTGAATTTGCGAAGTGGACAGTCTTTACTCAAAGCATTGAGGGGATGTGGACTCGAAAGTTTGTATTTAATACAGGTCCTACTATTGGAGCAGGAGGAGTTCCTTCAGGTGCCCCAACTGTAGCCTACAGTTATCTAGATACAAACTGTACAGTAACTACTAAACGTGAATTTATAAATGCAGCGTATGCGAGCGGTTTTGGACAAAATGCAGCAGTTGCGTATGTTTCGGATTCTACTGTAGGTGGTTTTGGTTTGTCAGGAATGTTCTACACTTCTGCCATTGGAACATTAAGAAAGAAGTGGGTGGCTACGGATACTGAATCTTACTGTACAACCGATTTTAATGCGGTTGTAGGTAAATATCCTAATGCTTACGAAAATAATTCAAATTTTGATACTTCGAGTAGTGTGCCTGGAGTTTTCTTCTCAGATATTATCATGCCAGCAGCTAAGATATGTCCAGAGTTTAGAGTCTCTCTAGTGACAGTCTAGCTTTATAATCAAAATTATACTCCATACTATTTCTAGTAATATGAGAGTCTAAATCAAAGTTAGCAATATGGGCTGAATTCCAATCTTTGTGTCCAGAAGGAGGGAAACAAACTTCAAAAGGTTCCATCCTCCTCTCTTTTCTTAATCTGTCAAATTTGTCAATTCCTCGTTGCCCCGCTTCGTCATTGTCATATCCCATGATGATTCTCCCCTTGAACGTAGAGAGCATCTCAGCCTGTGTGGGGCTAGTTGAGGAGCCTATGGTACATGTTGCGTTCACACCCCTCAAGTGCAGCGAGAGAGCGTCTAGAGGCCCCTCACAGACAACCAGGAGATCGCCCTCTTCATCGTAGGGATATAGAATATCTGAGGGCTTTGGAGCTACCTCTGTGGAGGGGTTGAGGTACTTAGGTCTAGCATCTAAAAGGGTCCTTCCCTGGTAGTAGTAAACTACCTCATCTTTACGAAAAGGGATAATTATCCTGTTGTGAAACTTTCCATGCATACACAGGTAGAAGGGTTCCTTTTCTTCGGAAGTTTCATTAAAGAGCTTTCTACCAAACAAAAAACTCCAAGCTAAGAGAACATCCTTATCTTCACTATAAGCTGACGATATAGAAATAGGTTCGAGTTTAGATGTATCTAGCTCAGTATGTGTTTGTGTGGGTCTGTCTAATTCGGGAATCTCCTCTCCAAGAAATTCAAAGTTTTTAATTAGTAAATCCCGCTGTGCTCTAAAATAAGGAAGATTCTCTACATGAGCATAGAGGCTGGTGAAGTTTCCAGTACGCCCCGTCTTGAAGCATTGCCATAGACCACTATCTATATTGATGCTCATATGCCGTTTCCAGTCATTCTCAACGAAGACCGACTCAAGAATGAATTCGCGGGCATTTGCAGAGAGTTTGCCTACATCGCTGAACTTTTCAGTAATATAGTCTCTAATAAACTGAGGTGATATTATGTACATAAAAACAATTTCCGAATCAAAATTCCAGACCTTTAAACAATGCCAGTTGAAGTACCGCTATAGGTATGTTGATAGGCTACCTGAGCCCAAAGAGGCCAATACCGAAGCTTTGCACTTTGGATCGTATATCCACAAAGTTCTTGAGGATGGCGTAAAAGCCACCACAAAGGACGAATTAGTGCAGATTGCTGAGGGCGTGAAGGGTTCATACAAGGTATCAAAGAAGTACACGGGCAAAGATTTAACGTGTATTGAGAATTTTCTTAAATTCAACGCAAAGTTAGGAGAAACGGTTGCAACCGAATTAGTCTTTGAAGTTCCCGTAAAAGACGATATTACTCTTAATGGTATCATTGATAGAGTAATCAAGGGAAAAGACGGTGGATACCTAATTATTGATTATAAGACTTCAAAACGGGAAAAGAGTAAAGTGGAGCTTTATCAGGATACTCAACTAAAGGGGTATACTTATGCTATCAGTAAAATGTATGAGACTCCTATCTCAAACATAGTTGCTGCCCATTACTACCCTCTGACAAATACATTCGTTTTCGTACAATATTCTGTTCCTCAGATTAACGCTCATCTTAGAAAGATTGTGGATGAAATCTGGAAGATACGTAAGAAAAAGAAAATAGAAATGAGACCCAGTAGGAATGAATTCTGCAACTGGTGTGCTTACAAAGGTGCGTGTCCTGAGTTTTGTACTGTGCATGAAGTGAACAAAAAGATTGAAGAATTAAAAGATCTTAAGAAGTCTTCTTCAAACGCCCGAAAATAAACGGGGAGTATAACTCAATTTCAATTGCTTCGAAGAAGTGTATTACTTGTTCTGGTGAGTATTTACATTTCTTAGTTAAGTAGTTATAAAGCATCTCAATCTTGATAGGTTTTTGCTTATTCAAGGCTGCGAGTAGCTTTAGCTGAAAATGCTTTATAAACTTTTCTGAGTACTTATACCTCCATTTTTCTACAAATGAAGAACTTAATGTTTCATTTAATAGATCTAAAAAATCAATTATATCAATATCTAAATTTTCACTTTGCATATTTAATTATTTTTCTTTAACATTAATATATAATATAAACTATGTCCAGATTTTCACCACAAATTTCAAGTTTTTTAAAGCAAGTAGGGGTGGATCCCTATAAAAATATCTCCATCGTCCCTAAGAGTGATTCCTGTGGGGTTCCTGGGGATTTTTTAATGTTCAAATACAAGCATGCTAATTGGAAGGAGTATAGAGTCTTTTTAGTAATTGAGCCTATAACCAAAAGTGCCAAAACAGGCAGCCTCCTTCTAACTGGATTCAAATTACCTATGGATAGGACTTATACACCAGCTTCGTTTGAAAATCTATATAATAATAAGGAATTACCCCAAGATAGTTATAAGACCTACATTATGAGTAAAATGTATGGACCCTTGAGAAAGATATCTAAACCAAAGAAAGAAGAGGAATAATATTTAGATGGTAATAGGAGTAGCCCTCGGCGCAAAAGAGGCAATAAAGAAATGGGTTCCTGGAATGCATAAGCTGACGAGGGCTATGGATGAGTTGCGTGATAGCTTCGCCAGGGCTATGGATTTTGGAGACGAGGCTCAAAAAGCTTCTCTTGCATTAGGCGCAACATTTGAGCAGACTAATTCAGATTTTGCAGCTTCAATTCAGGGATTGCGGGGTTCTATTGATAATCAGTTTAGAGGAGCTTTCATGTCTTTGGAGGCGGGACTACAGGGGAATACCGCAGGCGTAGCAAAGTTAATTAATCAACAGATGCTTACGGGAACTGCCTTTGCCAATACAGCAACCGTAATGGCAAATCTTGTAGATGTAGGAGGTTTATCTCTTGAGTCAATGAACCTTTTATCGGCTGATATCATTAAATGGGGAGAAAAGTTTGGTGTTTCTACAGATGTTCTTGTAAATGCGTTGAAGAATCTAAGTGATGCAATGCCTGTTGCTAGGTTATCTGGTATGTCAGAGAATTTGACCAAAGCAGTCGCTAGATTCCAAGCAGAAATAGGGGCACCTCTTGCTGGCTCTTTACAGAAGGCTATGTCCTTGGTAATGGACCCCAGTTTGGATTCCCTTGCTCGCCTTCATATGTTAGGGATGGGTCAAGCTAGAGAACAACTAACAGGTCAGAAGTCTGTGTCAGAGTTACTA
>Ga0208156_1000419_pt1 | contig 17009 bp, 24 predicted proteins | sample 1_EtaG_FD_184073 | JGI IMG/M metagenome (GOLD analysis project Ga0208156, IMG submission 184073) | Marine viral communities from the Subarctic Pacific Ocean - 1_ETSP_OMZ_AT15124 metaG (SPAdes) (version 2) | ecosystem: Environmental > Aquatic > Marine > Oceanic | place: Pacific Ocean | collected...
AGTTGGTATTGTCGCCTCGGCAGCGGTCGCTCAGTATCAGATTCACGCTCAGGGCGTGCGGCTGGACGAAATCGAAGTGCAGCAAAAGACCGACCATGACACGCTGACACGAATCCGCGTTGACGTGAGCTGGATTCGCAAGGCACTAGAAAAAAAGGACGGGTGAGAGTTGGACGGAAACCCTATCTACGTCGCACCGTTTCTAGGACTAGGCGTTGCGCTCAAGGCACCGACTGCTGACGGTTCGGCCAATCAGGTTATCAAGACTGACGGCTCTGGGAACTTGTCATTCGTGACAATTACTTCAGGCATCACGATTGACTCGACGGCCATTACTGGCGGTTCTGCAAATCGCTTTCTGATTGAAAATGCGAGCAATCAAGTGTCGGAGTCATCGACGCTGATCGCGGACGGTAACCTTGACATTGGCGGAACGTATGCGTTCGTTGTCAATACGGGCAAGTGGGTTGCGTTCAAAAACTCCGGAGGGGCGGAGAAGGGCTACATAAAGGCGGGGACAAACAATCTACACATAACGTCATATGGTGGTGGATCGAGCGGATTGTTTTTGATGGCAGACACCACACGTGATATGGTCGGTGTTAATCAATCGTCTCCGACTGCAAATATTCACATTTTGATTAATACGGGGACACACGTAGGCCAGAAAATCGACCTTGCCAACGGTCAATCAGCCAACGCGTTTGAGGTCAATAGTTACGGCGTGACGGCTGGGGAACGAGCTAGGATTACGAATGATGGCGAGTTCTCGAATAGCTTTGGCGTAACAGGGTCGGAGGCATTCGGTGACGGGTCGGTGATTGGTGCTGGGCACACGTACTCGACCGTCTTCGGAAACGGCAATACTACAGGCTCGACATACCAGACGCTTATCGGTAATACGGTGGTGGGTGGAAGTGGGCAGAGGGTTGTAGGCATAGGGCAAGGCATTACGTTCCCCGGTGGTTTGGCTAGGATCATTTGCCTATCGCCAGTAGGCACGCCAGGAGGCATGACCTCGAACGGCTTCTATGCAGGTTCACCCAGTGCGATAATATCAGACATCTATTTTGGTGAAGGTGCGATTGACGCAACGCCAACCGACATCACATTTCATGGAACAGGCGGCAGCGGCACTGACATTGCTGGTGCGGACATAACAATTGCAGGCGGAAAGGGTACGGGTGATGCTGCCGGTGGTGATATCCTCTTCCAAACATCTGATGCAGGAGCAAGTGGTACAACTCTGCAATCCCTTAGCACAGCAATGACGATTGAGGGTAATACTGGCAACGTCACCATCCCCGCAGGCACACTCGCAATCAGCGGAGCCGGTGCGGCTGAGATTCCATTAAGCGTCGAAGGGGCAGCAGCCCAATCAGTTGATCTTTCGCAATGGAATCCCAACGGCGTGACAGTAGGTCGCGGTGCTAGGATTACAAAGGACGGAGAATTCAGCAACCTAGGTATTGGTAGCGGTGCAAATAACGAATTATTCGGCGAGGGTTCAGGGGCCGCACTGACGACCGGGGCAGACAATGTAATATTCGGCAAGGGAAGCGGGGCAGCTCTGACATCATCATTTAGGAATATCCTGATAGGACCACTGATCGCACCAACCGCCAGTTCATCCTTCAATGACAACATTTTCATCGGCAAAGGATCGGCAACTAACGCACAAACAGGTGACACTAATATCGGCCTAGGCTCAAATACGTTATTACAAATGACAACGGCCGCGGCGAACATCGCTATCGGTCACAGCTCATTGTACAGAACCGTGTCTGGGACTAATAACATTGCCATCGGAACGAATGCTGGCACTAATTTCGGTGCTGGGGCTAGTTTGACCGGCGGCGACTACAACATCCTCATCGGTGACGGTTCAGGGGTGATCGCTGACGGAGACAACGGCATCGCCATTGGCCGCAATGCAGTCACGGATGCCAATGCCCTGGTCGTTGGTTCAACTACCGTAGCGGTAAGTAATGTCTACTTCGGCAAGGGGATCACCAACGCCACGCCGACCGCCTACACAATCAACGGCACGGGCGGAAGTGGAACTGACATTGCTGGAGCGGACATAACCATCGGGACAGGTGCAGGTACGGGCGATGGTCTACCTGGAAGCGTTCTCATCAAATCCGCCCCCGCTGATGTCGGGGCGGGTGCAACGCTGAACGATCTTTCGTCTACAGTCATCGAGGTTTCAGCTAATGCAACAGTCGGAACATTAGGCTTCTACGGAGCCACGCCAGTTGCGCAACAGACTGGCGTGGCGGTATCGGCGGCGGCCATTCATGCAGCACTTGTCAGCCTCGGTCTAATAACAGCATAAGGGAATCTATACATGGTTACGCATATTGATAGAGCTAAGACGATCATTGCAAATATCAAAAACAAAGATGCAGTGGTGCCGAACAATAAATTTCTGCTGAAATTGGCTCACGCTTTCATGCGAGCGTATCCGAGCCAATGGCTGGCGAATCTCGGCAGGCAACCAACTCCGCTCGTGATCAATCCCGACAACCAGAGCGACCCGCTGGACATTGGTACGCTGGACGACTCCGATCCACCTGTATTCACGCCAGCAGCGAACGGCGTCAAAAATACTGCGTTGGCATCACACTACAACGCCATGCAGCGGGAATACAATAAAGCGATTCTCGTCGCGGACTCGAAGAAACACGACGCAATCGTTGCGGGTGATGCCGGAAAGACGCCGGAAGAAGTGGCCGACGAACATCGAGTCGAGGCGATTGCGGACGCACTGACGGAACTTGGCGATTCTGATAACGACCTTGAGACGTAAAGACCTGAGCGATGGCAAATACAATTGTTGAATTTGACGCCCCTCCAAGTGCAACCGTGACGCTAACGCTGTTTGCTGCGCAGTCGGACACTATCGTCAACGGCGCGGGCGATTCTGGCACGGAGCAAACCAACCGTGGCGGCACGTATCTGGCAACTGTGACACAGGCATTGGCAGGCTGGCACAAGGCGTATATCACGATAAGCTCTGTGACGATGCCAATCGGCTGGGTGTTTCTTGCCGACGATACCAGCACGTATACAGTCGATAGGATCGGCAGTCCTGCCGGTGCTAGTGTGTCGGCTGATATCGCGACTGCTCAAATCGACCTGACGCAAATCAAGGCGGACCTTCCGACTCAGATAACGAAGAACACCGCGCTTGCAAACTTCCCGTTCCTAATGGTGCTTGCGTCGGATGATATCACGCCAGGAACTGGCTTGACCGTAACGGCGACGAGATCAATCGATGGGGCAGCATTTGCAGCATGTGCCAACGCAGTCACCGAGATAGCTAACGGGTGGTACAAGATTAGTTTTGACGCGTCGGACCTGAATGGCGACACCATCGCGCTAAGATTCGCAGCGTCGACCGCTAACGACCGGAACATCGCGATTGTTACTCAACCATGATCATTGAATGGACAGCCGGAGCGGTAAATCAGGACGTGCAAGGCGGCGCGTATGGGTCGGTGTGGAATTGGTGTAACACTCCGATCGTCGCGGTGGGAGCGTCTCGGACGTGGCCTATCAGTAAACCCCGCAGTGGCCGAACGTGGGAGTCAGAGGGCGATTCTCGGACGTGGGGCGTACCAGCCGATAAAAACAGGAACGTGTAAGCTGACGCACTTGCCTTTCTGGGTCCATGCTGGTATGCTTTCATGGACTCCCGTATGATGAACTCACAAAGAAACGAAGCCCGTGCGGTCGTGGGGACCGCAGACGGACTTCTCAACATCACTCAGCTATGAGGAGCCGAGCATGTCTGATTCGGATTCTAGCGTCCCTGATGGGTTTCGCCTAATCCCTGGCTTCCCGCGTTACGCCATATATTGGTGCTTACATCGTTTGTCGGTCCATGCCCCGATGGAATGCAGTGCAGGCATCTCGATGGAAACCCAGCAAACAACCATGTCAGCAATCTTAAATGGGGAACCCCGCGAGAGAACCAGCACGATCGGATTGCACACGGAACTTCCACCCGAGGCGAATTGAACGGCAGAGCCAAACTGAAGGCCGGTGATGTTCTGGAGATCAGGCGGCGGGCTGCGACTGTCGAACGCCATATGGACATAGCCAAGGATTTTGGCGTGTCAATCTCTGCTATAGAACGCATCAAAGCCCGTACCAGTTGGAAGCACATCTAGCCTAAAGGAGAACAATCATGTCTTTCACAGCTATTTATGTTAGGGTCAGCACATCCTCGCAGAACGAGGAAGGCCAGCGTCGAGAAATCCAGAAATGGATCAACGCAAACGGTATCACAAACGTCCGCTGGTTCACCGACATTGAATCCGGTGATACGCTCGACCGTCCCCAGTTTGAACAACTGCAGAAGCTCATTTTCAACGGCGTGGTGACGTCTGTTGTCGTCTGGAAGCTCGACCGGCTTTCCAGGTCACTCAGAGACGGGATCGCCACGCTGTGCTCGTGGTGCGACAAGGGGATCCGGGTTGTGTCGGCTTCACAACAGATCGATTTCAGTGGCACTGTCGGCAAAATGATTGCCAGCATTCTTTTTGCCATAGCCGAAATTGAACAGGAAACTCGTCGTGAGCGTCAGGCAGCTGGCATTGCTGTTGCGAAGGAGCGGGGCGTTTACAAGGGCCGGCAGCCGGGAGCGAGGAAGGCTGGCGTTGATCTATCGAAGGTCAAGTCGCTTCGTGAGAGGGGTTTGACTCAGGAGGAAATCGGACAGGCGATGGGTGTGTCGGTTTCTTCGGTTCGGCGTTATTTGAAGGTGGCGTGACTCATCATGGATGACAAGATTTTGACTCACAAACAAAAGGTGAATGTTCTCGGTGTGCGAATCTTGAGGAATATAGAGAGAGGTGCAGAAATTTTTCCGGGCGTCTTTGCTAAGGACATTGAAAGGAGGGTGTGCTTAATCGAGAGTGGGAAGAAAACGGCATCGAAGGCGTTCGCCTCATTCAATCACAAGTGGAACAAAGGATAACCAAGTTAGCGGAGTACGAGTCGTTGTTTTTCGATTGGGACTTCCTCATTGGATCTAAACGTCGCCCTGATGACTGGACGATCGAAGACACTGTGGTGTGCGCGATGGGATCGGCTCACCGCTGGCTTGCGCGGTGCGAGCATCCGCGAACCTCTGGATTGCCTCGGTCGATGTTAGCCGGCGTCCGCCAATCAGAATCGATTCGAGTTTGATGCCGCCACAACCTTGCAACACCCAGCGCCAAACGCTCGCTTGAGAAGGACGGCCCGGAATGTGTTTCGGGGCCTCAGTGACCAGAAAGACGGTCTCGTTCGATAGGTCGATCATGAAATGTCTCCGCAGGAAGTGACAAATGTCAGTCAACGATGCAGAGATTCAATCACAGAAGCCTGGTGATGCATCGGCCAAAATCTGGCGATGCTTTGCCGGCTAGATTTTAAGCCAGCAACCTTGGCCTTTTACAGAATGAAAGATGGCTTTCAGTTGACGAGGGAGCGATTCTTTGATTCGCTTGAGGTGCGTGTGCAGGGTTCGTAGGTTGGAACGACGATTAACGAAACGACGAAACGCTAAAGGACGTTAGCGAAATGCGCCGAATCGAAGTAAACCCTGGTGACGAGTACAATGACTTGACGGTGATTCGGGAAGTGGATCCGTCTGGCAAGAAGCGCCGTTTCTTATGTCGCTGTTCGTGTGGCCGTGAAAGCACGGCTAGGCTTAATCACCTCCAGAGCGGTCACACGGCCAGCTGTGGAAAATGTGGAATTGAGCATCTTGGCCAGCGAAAGACGTTGCGCGAGTGGGCAGAAGAGTACGATGTGAAGCCGAGTACGTTGAGAGCCCGTTTGAAGGTCATGGGTATGAGCGAGGCTTTGGAGAGAGGAATGGTTCGATGAAGACCGACATAGAGATCAAAGCAGGATCGGAGTTGGACATAGCGGTTGCTGAAGCGGTTGGCGTTAGTGCAGAGCAATTTAACACATTCCGCCACTTGCATTGGCCTAACGTGAACTTCCAGTACAGCACCAACCTCAACGAGTCGTTTGCGGCTGCCTCGGCTGTTGGGTTGTGGCGTGAGTACGGATACTGTGAAGCCTCCGGTCAACACGTTATCAGCAAGACGGTCCCAGTGGCATCATGGGAAGACACGATTGCCAATGCGGAGACCCCTGCTCTTGCCATCTGCGCGGCGATCCTGGAATTGGAGAGGGGGAAGGTTCGATGAAGGTGAATGACGTGGTTGAATGCGGCTATTGCGGGAAGCAGTTCACTGTCCGCAAAAACACACATCTAGGATGGGACCGTATTCGCTGTTCCTGCGGCGCGGAGTTCAACTGGCTTTCGAGCGCTGAAGCGTGGGAGATATTTGGAGTTCACGATCCGCCAAGTAAGAAGAAGAAAGATGTCTAAGGTCATTGACCCGCAAACGCAAGTCTGATAGATTCTGAAGTAGTTGGCTCCCGGAAGACCCCCAACAAAACGCAAGCCGTCGTTTTGCTGTGCGCTTCTTTCCGGGAGCCCGCGTGGTGATTCGGCGGTTTTTTTATGGAGATGCGCGATGTCTACTGTTTCAAAAGTAAGGGTGGCACGGGCGGCGATGGAGGCATCGATTCGAGCACTTGAATCTGGTGGGAAGGTCGATCCACTGGACTTGATTGAAGCGGCTCGTGCTCACGATCATCCATGCAACCACTGTTTTACATGGGATGTGGATCAAGCGGCTTCTGAACGGTGGCGAGACCAAGCCCGCGCACTGATACGCTCGTGCCACTTCGAGGTTGTGGTTGATGATGTCACTACCCGAGTCGTGTCCTACGTGGCGTCTCCTGAAGGTGATGCGATGTTTGTGTCCCTGCCAAAGATCCGCAGCAAAGGAAAGGCATCGGAGATTCTGTTAGCCGAACTGCGGATGCTCCACGGAAATGCCTCGCGAGTGACCGGTATCGCGTTGGCGAAGTCAAACATCGTTGGTCCTGAAATTGTAGTACAGGTTGGTGCAATGCGGGATCAACTGGCTGGGATGCTGGAAGGAATGGAAGAGTGATTCCGTGGTCAAGGCGGTCATGGAGAGGTATGTCTCGGAACGGTAAGGCCCGTCAGGTCGGGGCGGTCAATGCGTGGCTGGTTCCGGTGCGGTCAGTCGAGTCGAGGCGGTCGACGATAGGTCAGGTCCGGTAAGGGCAGGTCGCGTCGTGTTAGGGCCAGCCGGTCACAGAGAGCAGAGAAGAAGTTTTTTGGTTTGGAGCGTGTGTCTCCAGACTCCTACGCAACAGAGGGCCATGCCCTTGCAATCACGGAGAGCCATCATGTTGGAGTATCTCGGTCCTGGCAGCCTTGTGCTGGCGAAAGGGCAGGTGCCATTCGTCGTAGACGGCAAGCGGTCACTCGGACATTTGCCAGAGCACGTATGTGGTTATGTGATAGGTGGTAAACGGTTTCGCCTGCAAAGAAAGGAAATGGTTTTCACAAGCGACGGTTCGCTTGTGTATGACGAGCATGGCAGGCCGAGAAGGTTACTTAACGGACTGTGTATCGACTGAACGAGTTTTCCCCAGGGAGCGTTCCCTGGTTACACAACAGGGGTGTTTCACCCCGCAATCACGGAGAGCCAATCATGGCAAAAGCAACTGGTATTTTGGAAGCGATTGAAGTTGAACCCCTTCGAGTTGGAACCATGAAAGTCTGGTTGAAAGGTCGGACGCCGCTGATCTGTAATCGCATGGCAGGGAAAGCGACGCGGGAGTTGCTGTTCCCGAAGGGGCGAGCGACAACGGCGGAAAAGCAACAGCGTCTCAAGCACGATCCAGTCAATGAGTATCGAAACAGCATGAGTGTTCGTCCTGGAGCTGGTCCGACGCGAGTGGTGTTTCCATCTCCTGCGGTGAAGGGCGCAATGGCAACGGCCGCGCTCGAAACGCGAGGCACGAATAAAACTCAGGTAGGGAGACTTGTCTGGGTGAAGGATTATTCGTGCGACCTGTTTGGGAAGCCCGAGTTGTTCATGGCGATCGTTCGCTCGGCGGACATGAACAAAACGCCCGACGTTCGTACGCGGGCTATTTTCCGAGAATGGTGCTTACCTGTGACGATTCAGTACATCAAACCGCAGATGAGCGAAGAGGCCATTATGCAGTTGCTTTCAAACGGCGGATTCATCGTTGGAATCGGCGATTTTAGGCAAGAAAAAGGCAAAGGTAACTTCGGTCAATTCGAGGTTGTGACCGAGGCCGACTGCAAGCAGATCGTTAAAGCTGGCGGACTGAAACAGCAAGATGCGGCGATCAAGAAGCCGGTGTGTTTCGACGCCGACACGGAGGAGTTGCTTGGGTGGTTCCAGGAGGAAGTGAAGACTCGCGGCAAAGCTGAAATGCTTGCTGCGTAAGTGCGATCAATGGTCACGGCAAGGCGGTCGCGTTAAGCCATGTTGCGTTGAGGCGGTTCAAGTCTAGTTGAGGCGGTCAAGGTATGTTTCGGGATGGCCAGCCTTGATGTGTTTGGTCACGGTTCGGCGGTCGAGGTTAGTCCTGGTGAGGCACGTCGCGTTAGGGTAAGCCAAGTCGGTCCAGTCCGGGCGAGTTATGGCCCGTCGCGTTGCGTCGAGTCCTGGAAAGGCGGTCGAGGAATGTCTGGATATGGTGAGTCGGTGTACGTCTGGGTTAGGCGGTCAAGTCACGGTTTGTCCCGGTCTGGTGAGGTCAGGAACGGCGAGGCGGTTCAAGTCACGGCGGTCGCGGTATGTCAAGGAATGGCATGGGTGTTGAGTCGAGGCGAGTCGGTTTGTCATAGCTAGGCTGCCCGTGGCGGTCGCGGAATGGTCGGGTTAGGTGCGGCTGGGCCTGTCGCGGCGAGTTCAGGCGGTCACGCCTGGTCACGTTGAGGTAAGTCGCGGTGAGTAAAGGTTAGGCGGTCAAGGCGGGGCGGGGTTCGGTCGGGCGTGTCTCGTCGTGATTGGCGGTCGAGCCTGGGCTGTGTGAGTTGCGTTGTGGTATGTATTGTCGCGGAACGGCGGTCATGGCCCGGCAAGGCACGGGACGACAAGGCATGGCAGGTCGAGGCGGTCCAGGTTGGGTATGGTGCGTCGAGGCGGGGTTGGGTCCGGCGAGGCGGTCCAGGTTGTGTATGGTGAGTCGCGGCGGGGTTGGGTCCGGCGAGGCGGTCAAGGTTAGGCAATTCCAGGTCGGGATAGTCGTGGCGAGGCGGTCTTGGATAGGCGGGGCTGGTCGTGTTAAGGTCGGTTAAGGTGGGTCAGGTCAAGGCGGTCAAGTTCCGGCGGGGTCCGGTAAGGTACGAAGTGTCACGGAGTGGAAAGGCGGTCGCGTCGTGTCATGGCTTAGGTAAGGAATGGTGCTGCTGGTCATGGTCTGGAAAGGCGGTCGCGGACAGGCGGGGCGGGGTACGGTTTGGCGGCGCTAGGTCTTGGCGGTCGATATTGACGCAAGAGTGTCCATGCTGGACAATTCTGGCATGGACACTCCTTGCTATCACCTAGTTCCTCGCGATCCCAGAAAAAACCTTGAGTGGCGCATTCGCTGCCGCGAGCGGGCACTGGTGGACCGACGATTTCAAGATGCGCTGTGGGAAGCGTGCCGCATCGATCCACTGTTCTTTTTTGCATTCGCCCTGTGGGTGTACGAACCTCGGGCAAAGGTGAAACGCAGGCCGTTTATTCCGTGGCCACATCAAGAGCCGGTCATTCTCGCGATGGAGGACACGGTCACGGAGGCGATGGAAACGGAACAGCCGGTTTCTCTGACGCTGAAAAAATCGAGAGCGCAAGGTGGTACTTATACTTATCTTGGCGTACAGATGCGCCGCGCGCTCATGGAGCCTGAGTTCACTGTCGGGCTTGTCACGCGGAATGAACAACTGGTCGATTCTCGCGTTGACGATTCGGCGATAATGTTCAAAGTTGCATGGATGCTGGACCTACTTCCGGTGTGGATGCTTCCAGATGGTTACGAGCGAAACACGACTGAGCATGTAATTCGCCTGCCGAACGGATCTGGATGGAGTGGCTATGCGGCTACTGGCGATGTAGCCCGTGGTGGACGGACGACAATCTTTTGCTTCGACGAACCGGGAAGCGAAGAATTTATTGCAGCGTCTAAGGATTATAAAATCCTGAGCAGTGTCGCCCACGTATCGAACTGCATCTTTCTCGTCTCGACATTCGGCGTTGATTCCGGTGTCTTCTACGAGTCGGCAACTGACCCAGACAATCCGCGCGTTTACGACTTGGATTGGAAAGATAACCCCGAGCACTCGAAGAATATCTACACAGTGAAGGATGGGGAGGCCAAGGCGGTACGGCCAGAAGAACAAGATGCGGTAGAGAAGTACGTCTCCAAGCATCAGCGGGAACTCAAGTCGATCGCCCGTCGTGGTCACAAGATCGAAGGGAAACTTCAATCTCCTTGGTATAACTCGCATCGCCTGCAACCAGGAGCAACGCCGCGGTTCATTGCACGAGAACTCGACCAGGATCCTCGCGGTGCGGTAGGCAAGGTGTTTTCCGGTGAGCTTCTCGACCGCATGAAACGCCAGCACTGCAAGCCGCCCGTCTGGCAGGGTACACCCGTGTTCGATTCGGAGACTTTGAAGCTCCAGGGGTTGCTTCCTCGTGAGGACGGGCCGTTGAAGCTGTGGTTCAAGCCGGGGATCGACAACACGCCTCCGTTGGGTCCGTTCACCGCTGGCTGCGACATTGCGTCTGGCGGTGTGGGTGCCTATTCATCGAATTCCGTGTTGTCGGCGCTGGACGACCGGACGGGTGAACAGGTGTTGGAATACACAATCAAAGGGCTGGAGCCACGTCCGTTCGCTCGCAGGGCGGTTGGTCTGTGTATGTGGCTTCGGAGTGCTCTGCTGGGATGGGAAGATTCCGGTGTGTCGGGTGGTTTCGCCAAGGAAGTGATGGAGGTCGTTTATTACGGAAATGTGTTCTTTCGCGACGTGGCTCAACTCGGATCACAGAAGAAAAGCCGCAAACCTGGCTGGCCATGCCGAGACCCCGACAAGGCGGATATGTTCGAGCAGGTGGCCCTCGCGATGGAAATGGGCCAGTACATTCCACGTTCGGAAGAAATGATTACGGAGTGTGGCGAATATGAGTGGGAAGGGGATAAGATCATTCACGCCCCCACGAAAAACACAGGGGCAACAGACAAGAACCACGCCGACCGTTCTATAGCGTCAGGCGGGTCATGGCTGGTCTATTCAAACGACAACGTGGCAGACAAACTTGACAGCAGCGAGGAAACTGGCGAAACTGCTGAGTATGGGAGCTTCAAATGGCGTGAGGACCAGGAGAGGACGCGAGTTCCTTCCGGCAGTCCAGACTTCGGAATTCGGGACGTGATGGGATACTGATGAAGGAGAAATACCCGATATCCGGAGTGCTTCCCCTTTTTATAGGAACCAAAAAACCCATGCAAATTTGATTTTGAAATTGTTTGGTCAACAGACGAAAACTTTTGGAAACAACCTGATTCGGAGGTAAAACCCGATGAGCGAGAAGACGATGAAAGAGAAGATCGACAACGCGATTAAGATAGCGAAGGGGATCTTGCCGGCCTTGACGAATCAACATGCCGACATGCAGAAGGCCGCGCAAGCAGTTCTGAACCTGGCGTACACGAAGGACATGAACGCTGCTTTCAGCAAGCCAGCAGAGGAAATGGACGAGGAACTTACTTTCGTGCTTGGAAGGGTGCGTCCTAACTTGGGAGCGACCGAGATGCAGCAGGTCACGCAAGCAGCGATGCACCTAATGCAAGCCAAGCAAATACTTATTCCAGGGAAAACGACACCAAGTAAAAAAGGGACCGGCGCATAAGGCGTCCGGCAACGAAAAGGCAGAAGCGGATTGATCCCCGCTAGATGCCTCTACACATCGCAGCCTTAGAGGGGCCGTGGCGTATAACGCTTCGGTCCCTTTTTTCTTTGCGCACTCTGGTGCGAGGCGACGTGATGGCAAAGTACAAGACTCTGAAGGGCGACGACCTGCCTAGCAGGAAGCCTATATTGAAGTTCAGGCCGTCAACTCGAGGGCAACCGTACACAATCCATTCGTACGCCACGTATGCCACCTCGAAACGACCTCGCAAGTACGGTGTTCGAGGCGGAAAGATTGGACCACCAAAGCCTAAGAAATGATCGGGATGTGATGGCTATATCTGGCGCACCAACAGTGCGGCGCAATGTGGGGTCCCGCAAGTACGTGGGTTTAGGGAAGACGACTTCCGAGTTGGAAGATGCAGGCAACTACGGTCAAGGGCGCATGGCCTACGAGACTCGGGTCAACCAGAGGAAACAGAACGTGGCTATGCGTAGGCGTGCAAAGTATCTGGCCAGATCGCGTCGGATGGGTCGTCAACCGAGAGCATACAGAAGTGATCGGCTGGGCGGGCTGAATAGCGCAATTGGTAGGAAATATGGTTCGGGTGTTGGCCCACCTGGTGGCGGTGGTGTTCTCGGTGGCGGCTGGCGTGGTGGAGGATTCGGCTCGCCTGCTTCCCGTGGTGCAAGGGGATCACGTCCGCCAAGGAAGTACAGGAGTAGCGCAAGTAGGAGTAATGACGATCGCTTCGGAGCGGGTAATTTAGAGACTCTTTTCGGCCCACCGTAAAAAAATGATCGATCTATCCAACGATGAAAAACGCGGCCGACTACTGAAGGCCGTCCGAGCTTCGCGAGATGCGATGGAGCCGTTTCGTCGTGTCCGCAAGGAACTCGTCCGCGACTACGTTGGATCGTGGTATCCATCAGGAGCGAGAAACAAAACGCTCGTCAACCTGATGAATCAGACGGCCCGCATCTACACGGTTGCGCTGGCTGCCAATAACCCGCAAGTGCTTGTCTCGACTCCATCGATCGAGAACCTGCCATTTTCTCGCCGGTTTGAGGTCAACCTGAACAAGTTGATCGGCGACATGAATCTGGATCGGACGTTCCGGCAAATCATGCTAGATGCGTTTTTCTGTCTCGGTTGCGGTGTGGTGATGATGCGTGACACCGACACGCGGTTTCATGGCCTGCTTGAGTCGGAAGAGGACGTCTGGCTTGATCCGGGGGAGCCGTGGCTGAACCGTGTGTCCATTGATGACCTGATTCTGGATATGCCCGCTAAAGAACTGACGAAGATGCGTTACTGCGGGCATCGGTATCGTGCGGACTACGAGAAAGTCATGGACGAACCGGGCTACTCGAAGAAGGTTAAGGATAAGCTGAAGCCGACAAGTCGCGAGCATCACGACCAAACGGGGGCGTCGCGAGACATAGCGTCCGAGTGGGGCCAGGCCGAAGACAACGATCTGAAAGACATGATCTGGCTTCAGGATATTTGGATTGCCGAGAACAATTCTATCGCCACGATGGCCTGCGATCAGCACGACATCGAGCCGTTGATTGAACGGGAGTGGGCGGGATCACAAGCGGGGCCGTACAAGTTCCTGTCGCTTGGTGATACTCCGGACAACGTAATTCCGACCTCACCGGCAATCAACCTGAAGGGGATGCATGACCTGCAGAACCGATTGCACGCCAGGATGGAATCTGATTCGGATGCCCATCGGGTTGTGAATGTCTATCCGCCCGGAATGGAAGACGATGCCGAGCGATTACGAAAAGCGGAACGAAACAGTTGGCAGCGCGGCAAGAGTCCTGAACAGATCAAGCAGTTTGAACTAGGGGGAATCGATCAGCGGGACATGGCGATGGCTACGTTCCTCCAGCAAGAGTACGACCGCTTCGCCGGAAACCTTCAAGCAATGGGTGGCCTCGGCGCTCAATCATCGACCGTGGGCCAGGAAGAATTGATCCACGGCAGTGTCAGCAAGAACGTAGCCGACATGCGAATGGCCGTCGTGTCGTTTGCATCGGATTCCATCTTGGACCTTGGCCGATTGATGTGGGAGGACCAGACGCTTGAATTACATTCGTCCCTCCCGGTTGGGAATAGCGGCATTGAAATCCGCCAGGACTGGACGCCCGATTACCGTAGGGGCGAGTTTGAGGACTATCAGTTCAAGATTGAACCGTATTCGATGGTCTTCAAGACTCCGGAACAGAAGCTCCAAGAGCTATTCCAGGTTCTTCGGGAGATCGCTCCGCTATGGCCCATGTTCCAAGCATCGGGCGCTACATTGGACGCGCAGGCGATTGTCGAGGAAATAGCTCGGCTGAAGAACCGACCAGAATTCAAGCGGTTTATCACGTTCGCCGCCCCCTCGGACATGCTTGGTGGCGACCAGAATACTGTGCGTCAGTCCCCACACACAACCCGAGAGACAATCCGGAAAAACGTCGGAACGGGTGGCACGGCGGAAGCTAGAAACTCAGCCATGATCCAATCGCTATTAGGTGGGAAACCGCAGGTAAACGGGCAGCAAGCGGCCATGATGGGAAGGAGCCCGGCGTAATGGAATTAGTAATTGGCTTTATCTTTGGTCTTGTCGGCTGGGCTTTGTTTGCGAAATGGATTGGGTTGTGGGGAGACGGTACATGAACGACGAACATCACGCAGGGAACATACAAGCGATGGGTGGACTGAGCGACAAGCAAACAGGCGACAAGCACACAGCCTATGTAAGCGTAAGACTGGCGGATCGCGACCGGACATTCGAGTGGCGTGAAGTCGAATGTGATCCCGTCCACGCCATGAGTCTCATGGACGCAGTCAAGATCGTCGAGGCACAAGAGGACGTTGAAGCGGTATTGGAAGCAAGCTGGGTTCAAGGAGGAGTCGTGACATGAGTGGAGCCACGTATTACCTCAACGGCAAAGAAGTGACTGCTAAGAAGTTCCGTGCAGGCGGCAAGAGTGACTGGCTGAAAGCATCGCCGATGATTGCCAACACCTATAACGAGCACGATCCGCTGTTGTCCGAAGCACTGGGTTGCATGAAAAGCCAAGTGCCAGAGATGCGACAGTTGCTTGAGTCCGAAGGGGTTCAGGGTGTTGGCATTCTGGACAGCGGACAGGCAAGAATCACAAGTCGTCGCGGTCGCAACCACCTAATGCGACTGCTCACTGAGATTCGCGGAAACAAGTACCACGACATTGACGGAGGGTATAGCGATGGGTAGTGCGATCACATTCGATACCGGAATTCCAGACTTCACATCGCTGCTCGTCGTTGAAGGACTAGGGCTGTGTCAGCTACGCACCTTTTACGAAGACGGCGATGTGTTGCTCTACATGGGCAGCAATCGCATGTTCCGAGCCAACGGTAAGCACAAGTGGCGATACGCATAACCTACGGAGATTGATTAAATGTCAGACCAGCTAACAGCAGAAACTACGCCAGAAGAGATGCTGAAGATTGTGGACGATATTGCAGCGGAACGCACCGGTGAACCCGAGGGCAAGAGCGACGCGCAAATCACGTCCGAGCATTCCAACAACGAACACAAAGAAACACCTGCCGAGGAAAAACCCGGCAATGAAGCCGCCGAAGTCGATACCGGCGACGGCGATGACCAAGGTGGTGATGATTCCGGCGACCAGTCGTGGATTGACGACGACTTGAAAGCCGAGGTAGCCGCGTATGGCGTTGATGAGTCGGACCTTGCCGATTTCGCCAACCGCGAGGAACTGGAACTGGCTCTGCGATTCTTGGGCAAGAGAGCACTGGCTGCTGGACGCGAGGCTTTGGCCGAAACGGACGGTGAAGGTGAAACGAAAGTCGCAGCTCGCAACGAAAAAGGCCAGTTCACGAAGGGCGAGGAAAAACAGGATCCGCCCCAGGCCGACCCGCCCCCAGAAGCACGGGACGGTCAGTACGAGGTTAAGCTGGACAAGGACGTGTACGACGAGGATGTCGTAGAGGAATTCACTCGAATGCGAGACCACTACGAATCGTGGCTTTCTGCGTTGGAGTCCAGAATTGCAGACTCGCAAGCCTATTACGAGGATGCAGCTGCAACCGTCGCAGAGCAGAGGTTTGATTCTGCTGTTGATGCGATGAAGATGCCAAAATTGTTTGGCACGACTGGTAAGGAGAGCCCACAGGAACTGGAGCGTAGGCAGGATCTTTTGGTTCAGGCTAAAGCCCAGCAACTTGGTCTCAAAAAGCTGACTGGTCGCGACGTGGACCTTGAATCGCTAGTCGCCCGTGTGGCACCAATGGTGTTCTCGGAAGACTTCGATAAACAAAAACTGAAATCCAGAACCCGCAAGATTTCCAAGCAGAGCAACGGTCGACAAGGCGGCGGGGCAACCCGACCGCAAGACCCAAGGGAAGACCCGAGGGACGAAGCCGATCGCCTCTACAAAGAACTTGAGGGTAATAAATAAAGGAGTAGCCAGATGGCACTCGGCATTGAGCAAATTGATGACTTTGTAGCCGGCATTCACCAGAAGTTTGCTGGTGAAGATAGGCTTGCGGCGCAGGACATTTCCCTGCCGCTGCAAGAGTACAAGTACGCATCGCGTCTCTTCAGTGGGAACTTGAAGAAGGACACGATGAGCACGTCGCAGTGCAAGTGGAAGGTCAAGACGGCGACGAACGATAACTTCCAGGTTGTCGGGCTGTACCATCGTGATTCTTCGTCTCGCGTGAACGTCCTGAATGAAGGGTCGTTGAAGTGGGGGTTGACGACAAACAACTACCACTACGACATCGACGAGGAAATCTTCCAGACCGGCGGACGGCAGATTTACGATTACCTCGAATCGCTTGAGCGTGATCTGATGACGTCGTTCTACACTGGCATGGAAGACCTGATGTTTGGTCCTGGTCCTGGCAGTTCGACGGTGTCTCCGTTCCCGCCCGTGTCTCTGTTGTGGTGGATCACCTCGACAGACGACAGTGTGACCGAGAACAACTCGGAAGAGGGCTTCGACGGTTACGAGCCCGTTGGCTGGACGGACGTTGGTGGGATCGACCCATCGACCTTCGACCAGTGGCGGAACCGTACGTTCCCCTACACGGTGGTCGATCGCGAAGACTTCGTTGAGAAGACCATTAACTCGATGGACTTGTGCCAGTTCATGCCGCCGGTGCAGAGACCAGACATCGTGG
>Ga0208156_1000420_pt1 | contig 16959 bp, 7 predicted proteins | sample 1_EtaG_FD_184073 | JGI IMG/M metagenome (GOLD analysis project Ga0208156, IMG submission 184073) | Marine viral communities from the Subarctic Pacific Ocean - 1_ETSP_OMZ_AT15124 metaG (SPAdes) (version 2) | ecosystem: Environmental > Aquatic > Marine > Oceanic | place: Pacific Ocean | collected...
CGAATCTGATTCTCCAAGAATACCAATACCAATTTGATTTGCCGCGGCTGGGGTACCAGTGGTTTCCGAGGCATCTAAAAGTATTGTAATTGCACCAGCACCCCCCGTAGTATCCCCGCCATTTGCTGCAGGAATCGTAATCGTAATCGTACAATCGCCGCCATCTGCAACTACACCAGTTGTATCAATTGCATCCGCGGCCGTCGATGCGGTGCCCGCCACAGTAGGACCAAAAGGCTGTGTCGCGGCGAAAACAAAATTAGGCCTTTTGTTAAACGACAAGCCGACGCCACCTAAAGAGTAGTTTCCAGCGACTGAAAATCTATAACATCTTGCCTTTTCTCGTGCATCGGCGCTGGCCATGGTATCGGCTATTTTGGTTCGAGATTCGCAGACTCGAATGTCGCCGTCGCCCCAGAGGCCTGTATTGCACTCTTTTTCGGCTTTGTGTTTCCACCAAAGATATTTTTCATCTTGACTAGCGTCTGGTGGTGCATGAACATATTTCCATTTATCGACATACCCTGCGGTAGATAGACCAGCAACGCGGCGGCTCGGGGCCTGAGGAGGATAAAATCCCGTACCTTGGGCATCATCATCCGGAGATGAAACGGCTTCCCCGTAATCAACGTTGCTAAAGAGATTTGTTTCGAACACTGTGGATTCTTTATCTAAAAAGGGAGCTTTGTTTCGATATTTATTCCTCTCTAAAGCGTGGCTTTCGACAATCGTACGAACATTTTCAGCAAAATCGGCCGACGCCGGTACCAACTGGCCGAGCATAAAGGAGAGTGACGAATCAAACCATTTATAAAATTCATAAAATTTATCAAAATCAATTTCATCGTTTTTAATTTTTTCAAAAAACCTTTGCCTGAGTACCCCCATGGACTTATACCGTCCTCTAAAACGTTCAACCGGGGATCCAATAACATTATTAAAATCTTTTAAAGTGCCAAAATAATTTACTATCTCTTCGCTGATTGTGTTATACATGCTTTTCTCAAAAGAGAAAAAATAATTTACCGGGCGGGAATCAATCTTAAATACTTGCTGGTCTTCGGTGCTGAGAACACTGATCATTTCTGCCGGGGCGATCGTTTCCAATTCATTTAATCTTGAAACAACCACAGACTCTTTAGAAATGGGCGAAGTAGATGAAGCCTCGAAGCCATAGCCTTTGCCACTATATTGTTTGCCAACGATTGGTCCTAAGACGCCAAATCTATTATTAGCTATAGTGGCCGAGCCCGACGTTTCATCAGCAATAATAAATTCGCCAGATGCGTTGGACCCCGTATTGGTACTAAACTCCCAGTTAAAGGCTAGGGTATCTGCTTTTTTGAGATCGTTGTAGGCACCGCTAACTTCAAACGGGAAAGCGTATTCCGATGGCTGCAGCGGGCCATGGTTTTCAGAATCTAAAACGTGATTACGTAATGCCGTGTCTTCAACATAATCAAGCCAAAAACGGCATGCCTCCAGTTTTACATCACTAGATTGTAAAACGGCGCCAGTAAAGTTTGTTCTATGCGCGCCGGCGAATACTCGACGACTCCCCGTAATAAAGCTATTACTTGCAGATAGAACAGATCCGGATATGGTAAAGGTGTCTGTTATCTCACCCGATTGAGCCTTAATTCCGTGAAGTTCAACTGTATAGTGTCCAGTATTAAAGGTATTTTTTAATGTTGTTAAAGGATAATTCTCAGGCTTTATTCGAACAGACAAGTTCCAATTTACATCATTATATGTATCTTCATACAAGTCCGACTCAAGACGAGGAACTTCTCCGCCGGCGGTACCTGTTAAAACAAACCTAACATTTCTAGACTTAAGCTCGTCCCTGACTGCATACACTTGAAAATTAACCGCCTCATTTGTTGTCCAAGATGAAGTGGAAAACGCAACGGGCCATGTAGTATCAGTCGATGCGGTTGCAGCATCTAGGGTACCGTGTATGCCAAACAAAGAAGATGAGATAACATTAGTATTAAAATATGCAGGATTTGTTATTTCACGCTTTTTGGGGAAAAAGAGGTCTGTTTCTAATGTAAATGCAAAGCCGTCAGTTAATGCTGCAACTTCTGGTATAATACCTGTGGTATCCGGGTTGCCACTCTCTTTGAAAGAAAAGACAGTTGCATTAGTATTTAATCCTGTGTTAAAATTAACAAACTTGTTGGCAACCGACAATATTCTGCGGTTTTCTCTAAATTCAAAGTCTGTATTTTTGGCATAAAGCTTAAGTTTTATTAATTCATCATCTATACCAAAACAACGAATAAGATTTCTAAATGATTTTTCTGTGCCCTTTGACTTATAAATAAATGTTAAATTATTGTATATGTTTTGATAAATAATATTTTTGATATCAGATAGGGATTTATCGTATAAACGATCTTCACTTCGATCGGCCAGTTTTTCCAGAACATCAGCATCTAAAAATATTTCTGGGGATATGAACCCATGAGAATCTAATAATTTTGCCGCAAAAGGAAGGGGTTTGTCGCTGCCGCTTACATATTGCACATCCTTCAGGCTGTTCAATGATTCAATTTGGAGATGCAAGGTGTCGAAGTAACTTGCCATTATCTGAGTTAATTGTTTTAAATGTTTCTGGCCGGCTGTGTCTTCTTCTGTTATCCAGGTAGGAATTGAGTTGTAAATTAAAGCATTATTGCCAACATCGTGATCGGAGCCAGATATACTCAAACTATTCTGAAGATTTACTACGTCTGTGTGTCCGGAATAGATTATGGGATCTTTAAATTCTTTTGTTGCCGCGCTTGACTCCACAATAGCAGACCCAGTATTACGAGACCCAGCACTATATCCAGTCCAGGCGCCGTTAGAAACGCGGCCTGAATAATCTAATACAATACTATCTGTCGATGTGTTGCCCACAATGCCTTCGTTAAATTTAAAATAAACTCCTAAATTAGTATTAACTGATATTTGTGTGTCTGTAAATGGTTCGGGATCGGTATTGGTACCCCCACCAATTTGGTCGAACCAAAAGCGCCCAATATCTTTTGAACTTCTTTGAGCTTTCCAATAACGAAATTCATCCAACGAAGCAGATAATTTTCCTGCATACTGTGGTGCCGAGGACGCGGATGGAGATGTAATTAATGCGCCGATGTATGCTCGAAGGGCGCCCGAAACCTCGTTAATGTTAGAAGAATCAAGGCTAAACAGGCCAGTACTAAAAAGATCCTCTTTATTTAAGTTGCCATCGACATAAAATTTTGTCTTAAGCGAGCTACTCGCTGCCCAATAAGAAACGATTTGGTTTGCAGCCATAGAGCCATTATCAGAATATCCGTCCCTGCCGCCTTTTTTATCAACAATCTTATTAGTCGACGAGGCGGAAGTGGTACCATCAAGACTATCATTGGCATTGTCTCCCATCTGATACCATGATAGAAGGGAAGAGGGCATCCCGGTGGCCATGGGGCTGCTGGGTATGCCATTATTATAAACGGCGGTAACTTCGGCAGCGGTTAGCACCGCGCTCCAGATGGTTACCTCATCAATATACCCATCCCAGAAGTTGTTGCCGGTGATAACATAACCTCCAATATAACTCGTACCAATGGTCAAAGCGCCAGTGTAAGTTGTTGAAGTGCTAGTCTCATCAACACCATTAACGTATATTTTCATCGTTCCTAGGCCATCGCCATGGGTGCTTCCCCCGCTATAGGTGGCCAATACATGGTGCCAGCGACCCTTAGAAAATTTATTGGTGGTGGTCGCAGTTGTTGTCGTGCCGCCTCTTACAACAAATTCAAATTTTCCAGTAGAGACGTTGTAAGAAAGACGCCGATTATAAGAAAAGGAAAATATATGAGCACTTGTTTCGCTTATAGCGGGGTCTATATACACCCAAGCCGAGATCGTAAATGGGCGCGCTGCGACAGTGGCGCCGCCGATGAGAGAATTCCAGTCGCCGATCTCGATTCTATCTTCTGAGGCCGCCTCAAATAGAACCGATTTCTGGGCGGTGGTGGACTGGGGTGTCTTCAAAGAAAGCGCATAATGGTGCCATGCATTGTCGGCAACTGAAGCGGTAGTAAAGGCAGTAGCGGCAACTGAAGCGTTGATAACTCCTGTAGTGCCCGACATTACTGTAACTCTAAACGGACCAACCCCATCGGTGGCGCCCGCTAATTCAATTCTAAACCTTCCATAGTCTGAGGATCCGGAGGCTTCACCATTCCAAAGATCGAAAATGACTTCTTTTTCTGTTGAGTCGGGATCGAACCGCTCTTTTTTAAGCCAAAACTCAACTGTAGTGCCTTTATTCTTAAGATCAAAATGTAGATTACTGGCGCGATTGGCGTCTGGCTCATAATAATTTGATCCCGTAAATTTTGTCGATAAGGATGTTGTACTGTCAGTACTGGGGTGTGGGCCTCCCTTAAAATAGATGTACTCTCTACCGTCCGAGAGACCATAGCCATCCCTCTTCGAGCCCTGAAGGGATCCCCACCCTTTAGCAGAAAAATTAATATATCCATTAGTGCGAGGATATAAATTATCAAAAATATGAAGATCTATCTCAGTAGAATCATTTTCCCACTGCAATTTTTCTTTTAGAGAACCATCATATGGATACGTTTCCCATATGCGCTCGAGCGATTGTTGATAATACTCTTCTGCGGACCCATAACGAGCAAAATTTTCTGGCCTTGAAAAGTCTACACGCGGAATAAACCGCGCTTCTTTTTTCATGTCCTCTGTGTGATATCCAACAGATTCAACTTCTGCACCGATATCCTGTGCAGATTTATTGGATAAAGATGAGGCCGCGTTGGCTTTATCAAATAAAGTTTTAAAGCTCATATCCTAATTACTATTCAACTCTAAATTTAAACGTATAAGGTTGTTCCACCCAAGTAGAAATTGAGTCATTATAATATGCTAGATTAATCTGGTACATATATCCAGACTCCAATAAAGACATTTCTAAGTCGAAATAATTGCCGTTGCCATCGTACGACATCAAAGTCTGTAGGTCGCTGCCCGTTCCATATGAAATGGCGCGCAAGTTATCTGTAACTCTTGATATGGCATACGCTCCGCTTTCAATAATATCGGTTGGATTGACTGACTTTGCGACTGTATAAATCGTTGGGTTCCAATCTTTGTCACGAATAAATAATCTAAATCTTGCCTTTTCTTCAGTAGAGTAAGACTTTCTAAGATTTTTGATGTTTGTCACCTTATTAAATGTCGGCGCTGAACTATAAGTGGGCATTTTCTCCGGATAAATTGAGCCAGTAGAGTACTCTGTGGCTCCGGCATGCCAAACATCGAGCAATACTTGCAAGGGTGTTGCCGCGGCAGTAATTGCCATGGATGCAGAATAGATTCCAGTGCTAACCCACCCACCCGTTATATTAGTGTTGCCATCATACAATACAAGTGCCGAGCTGGTTGGAGCCGCGGCAGAGCCAGAGTACAAAGATACCAAAATTGAGCCACGTCCAACTGCAGGTATATCGACTAAGCGGCCTCTAATATAATTATATAAATATAAGGTATTTAAGTTATCAGTGGCCGGAGCCAAAGAGCTAGAATAATAAAAGTTTTCTCTCCTATCACGAACAGACGAATTCCAGCGCGCCTCGATTACTGGGCGCCGGAAAAAAAACTCGGTTGAGCGCGCGAAAAACTTCTTTGTATAATATGATTCAGTCGCTCCACCGGCATTATGTATTAAAACAGAGGTATTCTGGCCAGTAGAACTAGAATAGTACCCCTCTTGACTGGCTGTCAATCTAATGCCAAACCCATTATTACTAACCGCACCTCCCATCCACTGTTCCACTATTTGTGTTACATCCAACTCAATGTCTTCATAGCCTTGCGGAAACGACACATTATAATTTGAAGTTGCTAAATAATCGCCCCCGATGGATGTCCAAGTGGTGTTATCGCCAGATTTAATCCAATTTGCAGAACCAATATCTTGATATTCTTCCATATCGAGGCCCGAGCCCTCTGACCACGATCTAGATACAGGAGCTACAACTAAATTAAAATTCTGTGGTAATGTAAAGGGGTGGCGTGCATTGTGCATTTTTAGATAGAATGAAACATTGCCAGAAACTGGAAGCGTCCCCGCGGCCCTATCGGAGGACATCTTTGTTGTGGGAAATTTAATAAGAGCACGGGAAAGTTCCTGAGATTGTCCCAGGGCTGATCCGGATTTTTGTCCATAGATAGAAAATATTTCAAGCGAATCGGCATAACCCATATTAGATCCAGTTCCGCGAGTAGAAAGGTTTGCTTCGAAGGCGTTAGCAATAGTTGTATCAGCACTGGCCGTATATCTTAGAATTGACATTTATCTAACAGATCCTTTAATATCAAGATTAGGATATTTTAGCTCAAAAATAACATTTTTATCGGCGAGTACTCTTCTTCCGTCTGCCGATAAAGCCGCGTCAAAATCATAACTTGAAACAGAATATAGGGGTCCGTCCGCAAGTCTTGCCTCCACCGAAATAACATCTAGAACACCAGGAACTGGCTGTAAAACTCTATACAGATCGCTCAACAAAAGCGGTTCTCCGATATCTAAAATAGTTGTAAATTCTTTCGCTACTGCCCTATTACATTGATTAATAACTTCAAAACGATTCGAGTTGAGAGTTGGCATTACCTCATAATGAAGAGTATAATTAACTATTCTGGCATCTAAAATGTCTATCGTATCACTAATCATTTTGTGTTGAAGAAGCCAGTTCTTAAGGTTTGTTTTTAATGTGACATTAGCCAAAGTTAATTTACCCGTGCTTGTTTCTGATATAACATACAAATTAATGTTTCGTTTAAACTCATCCGCGTCTTTGCCAACGGCACATCTCTTAATCGCCCCATACTTGGCTGGCATGCTGTACGTTAGCGCTTGATAATCTTGCGCCGTCACGGCCCTATTCTGTGTAGCAAAATAACCGTATGCTCTTTGTTTAATTTCTTCCGATGAGGGAAGAGAGACATCCCCCACAAATGGATTTTCGTTACTCACTTCCAAGGAACCAATGACCACGTCTCTTTTAACGGGAGATAGGGCTCCTTGATTCGCAAATTTAAAATTTCCTTCAATAACGTCTGAAATCGTATTGGTTGCTGTATTCACGTCTTGAGTCGTATTAAAACGATATTCTATTATTAAAGTAGTATCTGAGGGAGCAATCCCAAACTTATCCGTACTTATTAATTTTGTTGGATCGAATTCCAGATCTGTTGTATAATTTCTACCACTTAAGTCCAACACCACTTCTGTGGGGTCGACGACCGGATTTGTCAAATTATTATCAGTTGAGCCGTAGCCAAATTGTAAAAAGGTTTCACCATCAACTGTTTCCAACACATATCTTCTAGCAACGGGGACCGCTTTCAAAATATTAGGGACAGTGCTTCTGGTTGCTGTGGTATTCCTGACTGCTTTGTAAATTATATTTTGTGATAAATTATCGACTTCAAAGTATTCATTTCCTTCTATGTCGGTTACTTTGATAATATCACTTAGGTTTATCTTTCCTAAACTTACCCTACGAAATCTTTTAAAAGATCCCAACTCTATTCTTGTCACCCCGCCGCGGCCGGAGACCGCTCTGCCAACCGCACGGACTACATAGGTAAGCACATTGCCGGTAGTGGGGTCGCTCGAGCCAACAACTATTTGAGCCGCGGGGTCGGTGAAATCAACATCGTCTAAAAGGGTATACATCCCGCCACCCGAAGAACCGAATACAGAGCCTGCCTGTAAAATTGGATTCAGAGACGTATCTGGGCCCAAGCCTGTGGTCGAGGAGGGTATTTCAATATAAAATGTCAAGATTCCATGAGATGACGGGTTGGTGCTTGACTTAAATCCAAGTTGCCGGGCGATTCGCTGGACGTTGGAATATTCTATGGCACTGTCCAAAAAACTTTCATTTACTTGATAATCTAAATAAAAAGATAGAATATCACCTACATAGGCAACTGTGTCCAACATGAGAGAGCCAAAGGACGCTTGATTAAAATCTCGATAGGTATTTGGATAGTATCTCTTGGTAAAATTCTCTAACGCTTCTCTAATAGAGTCGAAATCTCTATTAGTGTAATCTATTGGTACAATCTTTTTTGTCATCTTTTATACCTGCCAAATAATTAGGCTGCCATATTTTGAACATCAATTTCTAAAAGCGTATTCAGCTGTAGAGGGATGATTACGAAATATGCCTGCACCGTTAATCTGTGCGGAAAAAGATCTGGACTATTTTCTGGTGTCATGAAGTTTATCTTTTCTACTTCTACAAACGGCAGATATCTCTTGACCTGTCTTCGAATGTCTTTATCAATTTCTGCATAAGTGGAGCCGATGTGTTGTTCAAATATTCGACGGCGCAGCCCGACTCCAAAATTTATATCCATCATTCTTTCGCCCGGGTTGGTCAAAATCAACATTTTTAGGTTTTGCTTTATTAGTGACGTATAGTCGGTAATTAAGTTATATGCACCAAAAGTGTTGTCGGTTACCAGAGGTAATTTAACTGCTAGTCCAGATGCCATACTTTTATCCTCTTAATAAATACTTATAATTTATATTTTAACCGGGTTAAAATACAATACACGATGTTTTACTTATTCATCTTCGGCACAAACATCGGTTGTTGCCGGTATATCGACACAAGCAGGATCTCCTTGAGCGTCGACCGAATCCGAATCCCCGCAAGCGCCCTCCATACCAGAAGACAACATACCTGCGGATGGTTCCATTGATAGTTGAGGGGTGGCCGACCCATAATCTCCTTCATCAATTTTCGACAACAAAAGTCTGAGCAATAAATACAAAATACCGAATATAAACGGGGGCATCATAAACATCCCCGACACAGATCCCAGGAAATCCACTCCTTTGAAGTCAATCCAAGGACCAACTCGCGGTGAATCAGGGCCCATCTCGAACTCGACATCATCGATGTTGCCCTCGACGGCATCAGAAATCTTGGTGTTGCCCAGATTATAGGCACAGAAGGCCAAGTTCATGATATCTTCGCCTCTGGTGTTGTGAGCCTTCAGGGGGGCCATGGGGCCATCGTCGGGTGCCGCTTTGATGGCCGTTGTGATCGCGCTCGCGATGATATCAAGAGGTATGGCGCTAATTTGTCGTACTATTTTGCAGACAACAACATGTGGGTCAAGTATTTCCGCCAATCCCCTGAGGATATGGATTGGCGTCTCTCTTAAGAATTTCAATATTATTTCCCTAAACATTCCCGCGATATCGAACGAAGAATTGGTTGGGTTAGTAACTGAAACCCCTCGTGGTTGAAGTTCCGGGGGTGAGTTGGTTTTCTCGACGGTGTCCATAAGACCAACAATAGCAGAGATAGTACTGTCAAATGCTCCCGCAAGCTCGGGACAATATTTTCCGGCTAAATATGTGTTATACAGAATCGGCACCATAAGGGCTGCATGACGATTTAGCACCTGATTAAAGAAAGTATTAAATGCAGCTGAGTTCTTTATAAAAGCGTAATCTTTGTTGTTTGGTCTTGGTGGCCGGCCGTCGCTGCAGCCCATAAAATATAAAATTTCTGGGGGTAACTCATTATAATTTTCAATTGGCGCGGGGCTGAGTGAAAGTGCCGGGACTGTCAGCAATCTTTGGGGGCGTTGATCGGCGGGAACCCGGGGCGTTATCGTAGATCCATCATTGGAGAGATCGCCGAACGCGTTGGACGGAAGATCACCGGTGTAGCCTATAATCATTGCATCAACCATCGACTCTTCTGTCATATTTTCCCAACCGAACTGACCGCCGATGGCCGCGGTGGGGCCCGTCGTTGGGAGGGGCTCACCGCGTAAGATGATGATGAATGCTCTTATGAGCTCGCCGAATTGTGCGGCGCTGTGCGAAGCTTCGTAGACCGTGATGCCAGGGACCCCTTGTGCTTCTTTGGCTGTTGGTGGCCAATAATATAAGCTATAGGCAGTTTTTATCTTTTTGAAAGATATATGTTTGTCGCCGCCGGAGCTGCTGGAGTAATCGCCTTCTCCCGGGTCTTCGACGGTTTTGAAGCCAAAAAGTTCTTTTTCTTGAAGCACTTCAAAGTGCTCAACAAAATAATCAACTGTTAGATGATGTTCCGGGGTGACCAGCATCTTTTGTAGTCCGCTCGGGTCGTTGGGGTCTTTAATCGTTTCCTCTTCGCCTTCTATAATGATTTCTTTAACAATTCCAAATTTTCCGGGCCATATATCAGCACGTACGTCGCCCATTTTGCCAAATCCAGTATAAATGCCCACAATATCATACAAAAAAGCATCAGCATATGACTTTTTCCTCGCGCCTATAACACTAGTGATGGCAGTCGCGCAGGAGCGGTTATTAGGAAGATTAGAATCAGGGGAAGAAGCATCTGACCAAGTAAATCCGAGTCGCTCTTCAACCATAAACCGAATCATAGGACGTACAGTGCCAATGGACGGATAATCGGGAGCCTCAAACCCAGAAACCACCACATTTGGTGTATATGAGTGTGCAATTCCGCCGGCGTCTGCTGCGGTGGGACGGCTGGATAATCTTATAAAGTACTCCTCTAGAGCTTTCTTAAATGCAGGAGTCCCATTGTGTGGCAAATCTTCAAATTCACTTATTATTATTTCAACAATCATATCCTTAAAGGGATAGTTGGGGCTTAGTATATCTTGCATACTGAAGGCACTAAAGGCCACAATATTTTTTATAAAAAAGCGAATTATCAATGCCTGTATTAAAAGATTAATTATTCCAAATCGAAGGGCGTTCCTAGTTTTTTCCTTGATACTTTCTGTGTTTAAGCCGGCGCGCTCATCTTCGCATGCAGATCTTGCAAATTCCTGTTTCAGCTGTTCCAGGATCCCGTCTGCGTCAAGCAGGTCTCCTACATTTGGGCCATCGCAGTGAATATTGTTTTTAAATAAATTTAAAGCATTTATCTTAGCTTCGCTAAAAGAGCCATTATTTAAAATATAATTAAACACCCGGTCTATCATATTCAGATACACCATCGGGAAATCGGCCTGGACCTTAGTAGGCCAGCCAGGGGAATTCAAATTCGGATCTTCTTGCTGCAAAAATCTATAAATATATTCATTCAATTGATGGTCGATCGGAGGACCTACTTCGAGGCGCGGGTCGTGCAGCGGGTCGACAAAGTTTTCTATAGTACCCACCATGTCAGCTTCGAGGCCGGTGCCTAGACGATCTCTGGTTAAATTATATATAAAATTAAACTGTGGATCACCCGGAGCCTTCAGCAAGGGGTATTCAATAGTAATATCATAATTCTCTTTATTTCGCAAGAAATCAAATTGAATGCGGCCTTCTTCATAGAGAGATGAAACATGGTCATGTTTAAAAACTGATCCTGCGATCCGTTTGTCTGAGGTTGAGCCAGAGAGGCCGGCGGCTTGGAGGGCTTGGATAGCAGGTTGGTCCCAAGGGGAGACGTCGGATAACACGTGGCGAGCAGTACGTACGTCTGCCCGGGCTGGTAGGGGCCGAGCATCAGGGTTGAAAATTATCTGCCCAATTGCTTGGTCAAACCGATTCTTATACTCTGTAGGGAATGCTAGTTCTACTGTCACGCTTCCCGGGGTGATCGGCTCGCCGTTGTTTGATAAATTATCATGAAGATTGGTTATTGAGTCTTTAAAATTTTCAATACTGTCGCTGCTTGCGGCTAGGCCTTCCTTAAGAGCGTCGACGATGATCCCGATCTCATCGAAGCCCGGAAGGCGACTCGTATCTACGTCTGGACAGCTATCTACAAAATTTTCCACGTGTTCCAGGCCTGATTCGAGATCTTCGAAGATGTCAATAATATCCTCTATGATATCCGGGTCTGGTTCTACCGGGTCCTCTCCCTCAGGATCGCCGGTTTGAGGGGGCCAAAGACCCATTGCCTCCAACATCTCCAGCATGTCGCTGCTCGCGGTGGAAAGAGTCGGAGACAACAGCGCTGTGCGTGACGCCTCAAGAGAGCTGGCGAAAAATACATCTATCGACTCCACCATAGTATAAAATAAACGCGGGATAATCCGTTCGATGACCGGATTTGGAACAAAATATTCACTGTTCGGACATAAAAAGTCTATATCTGGTATTTCGATCTGGGGGCCATTTTCTAACAAATCTATTAGATTTTCTATCGCTGGCCCGGGCGTGAAAATATTTTCATCTAAACATATTTCGCAATCGGCAACAGCCGGCACAACATAATTATTAATCAATTCATTGCACATTGTTGTGGTGTCGACATAACGCGAGATAGATTGAAAAAATGCTAGAATCTGATTTCTGGTCGTCATAGTTCTTCGAATATTTTGAACTTCATATGCCTGATTAAAAACAACAATTCTTTCAATAGTTTCGGTAGTGACGTCGCCCGTGGAATTTAGTAGTCTACATACTTCAATTACATTAAGTATTTGCGACACCTCTGCTAAATATTCATACCCCTGCGAAAGGGAATCAAACCCAGCTGCGCGATACTGAGTATTCAAAATATCATCTAAATTCGGGATATCTAATTGTGCGTGGGCTTGCTCGAGCTCGACTGAAATGTCTATATCGCCGGTGCTGGCATCAAACAATTCCCCGCATGCGGTTTGGATGATCTCAGATATTCCTTTGATAATCTCAAAGCCAGCATTGGCCAAAGCGTTAAAAATTATGTTTAAAATTTGCTTCCCGAGGGGCGGATCTCCTGAAATTGAAAAATATATTTTAAAAGCGCCCAGTGGAGGTTTGAGGCCATCGAGACTAAGCTCATCAGATGGCATTGAGGGGGGAGCATAAAGATCGGCCTCCATCAGGGCATTTCTAACTGCTGCAGAAACTCGCGTCATAGATGCCACGGCTCCGCTGGCGAAACACATTATAGCCTCTTTGATAAGCTGTGTTATTCCAAATTGCTGCAGGATTTGATTTATCATTTTTGCTTCTTTGGTTTTATTTGGGCCGGCCAAAGGTAGATTAAAATTAACGACTTTATCAAAAATGTTGGTAACTTGTATTGCTGCGTTTATCCTTTTCGCCTTTTCCATGGCGAACATGCGACGGCGAAAATCGGGATCGTTGGTGAGATTATTGATAGCGACGACCTCATTAAACTTAACAAAAGATTTAATTGTTGATTTCAATTCTTCAAAATCATCAAAGTCAAGAGGCCTATCAAACGAACGAGGTGCAAAAATATTATTATATGGAGGGCCGCCGCCGGTGTCGGGGCCGAAAGGAACCCCCCACTCTGTAAAATCTCCTGGGGAGTCTAAATTGGCTTGAGCGCCGTAATTCTCAAAAAAATCAATTATTGATGTTTGCTGATTTAGGCCAGATCTCTCTCCGGCCTCGTTCATTATTGAATCATAATTCATCAACATGTTTCTGAGCATCGGGTCTCGAAAGGTTGAATTATATTTTATATTTGTAAAATAGCCTATTTTAGAAGTCATCGTATTTCCTTGATTTTCTTCTATCATGAAATATTCCATTTTAACAATATTATTTTGATCATCAAAATAAATTGTAATATAATCTTCATCAGTGGGGTCTGCCTGATTCCCACGAAGATCTATTGTGTTATAAACTACATCTAATATTACTCTCATGGCGGCTCGAAAACCTACCTGCATGGACCCAAAATCAAAAGTATAATTCAACGGAGGATTGGCGTGGCTATATAGCTCCCCCAAATTTTCAAAAATATCCGACATGGCATCGGTCGTGTTGGCGGTGGCCGTAATATCAAAATTTTTCGTTGTATGGGGAGCGCCGTAACCTTGTTTTGTATTAAAAAGCGTCAGGGCGGCATCGAATGAAGGCAGTTCGGCTTCAAGATAAAGTTCGTGCCTCTTGTCGTAAAAATTCACAAATGTAGAAAAAATAATTTTCAGAGCACTTGGAAAGAGTGCCCCCGTTACTCTTTTTGTGAAAGTTGCACTCAACGAATTATTTATCTCATCCCTCAGGGCGAGAAAAATACTTTCCAGATGAGATATTGCACTGGTATTCTCTCCTACTATGAACGGATAAAATTCAGGAAAGTAGTGTGTTAAGAGGGCCTCTGTTGCAAGAAGCTTCAAAGTAGTATCATCCGCGGCAGTGGAAAGCGAAGCCACATGATTATCGCCCTCGTAATAAACAACAACATTATAACGAATTGCTGTTGTGTTAGCTTCTGTTGTGTGCCGCGATGAAAAAGGAATATTGGGCGAATTTGATGAGATTGCTGCCTCTAAATTGATTCCAGTAGTATTTGATGTAGGAGGGCTCATGTTTAATTTGTACTATTAAATTTGCTTAAAATATATTTTTTAGACGTGAGGCCACCGCCGGCTTCAAGATATGTACTAACAATATTAGTCGACTCCATCATATGCTGCAGCAATGTTGGAATTGTTGTGTTAATAGTATTATTTATCTCGAAGTTCAGCGCGGTAGGTATGACTTGCATACTCGGACTAGTTGGAATTCCAAAGAAAGGGCTATGGTGGGTGTGAGTCATAAGGGCCTTATTAACTATACTATTATATTCTAGAAAATTCTCGAATAAACCTCTTAGGCTGGCAATTGCCTCCGCCATATCAACCAGACATTCAACCAAATTCTCTCCCTTAACCAGGGGCTGCTGGCCGCCATCGCCGTTCATAGCCATTAGATCGATTCCATAAATACCCTGATTCAAATTGGAAGTTTCGCCGGCTTGAGCATTCCTATTATCAGTTCTAGTGACCAATTTAATGTTTTCTCTACCGATTATCCTAACTACATCGGCTTTAATTCCTACTCCAGAACGAGGGTTTTTGTTGTCTGTGCTACCCACTTTACCCTTCTCGAGCCCAAAATAATTATCTAGGTCGCTCTTTTGACTTATGTAAATTCGAGCGGCATCCAACTTAAAATTAGGATTAACATATATGTCCTCACCGTCGTTCGCCTTTGAAGTCGCATATGCGCCGAGGCGACCAGCAACAATATCTATAGCGGCACAATGAGTCCCGAAGGCCGAGGAGAGCTTATTGCCCGGTCTATCAACACCCAAAACAATTGAAGCATTTCCATTTGCTATAACGTCTTCAGCTTCAGTTTTTATAAATTTTGGTGTATCAAAATTTTGCCTTCCTGTGCCGGCCGGAGCAAAATAAGATGCTATCTCAAGGTCGGTCATGAGTGCAAGACGCCTTTTTACGGGTAGCGAAAGCGTATTAAAATCGATTCCGGCGACTGCTTTTTTCTTTGATAGATCTATATCATTTTCTGAACCTGACATTTATTATTCCTTTATTATATCCATTGAACTGGGGTCCCATCGACAGTGAGTACTAGATCAATACCCTCGCCGAAGCGGTGGCGGCTGTTGGGATGCTTTCTCTGATGATACTCGTCATTGCCACCGGTGAACTCCAGCTCCTGGCCGGAAGTTTTATTAAAATCGGAATTACTCCTGAGGATACTTAATAACTCAATTAGCTTGTCCTTCATGGCCACGGTTATATCTCCACCATTCGACAGTTCAGAACCTTTTTCAGTAATATTGTCATAGTCCGGACCCTCCAGAATCGCGCGGAAGTCATCTGCATTGGGAGTGCTGTTGGGATCCAGCAAAGGCGTGGTGGCGACCCGGGTTTGAAAATGAAAGTGTGGTGCCGTTGTGTGTCTGTTGGGTTTCCGATATTCATCGGTGACCTCGAATTGCTGCCGGACGAGGATGGCTTGAAGCTTGTCGAGGTAGCGGGCGTGATCCGAATCTACTCTTCCTGGTATCGCCGAGACGCCGATGCCGTCGTTCCAGCGCTCGGCCAGAGTTACCTGAGAGTGTTCCAGATCTATTTCAAATACCTTCGCGCCAATGGATGTAATTACGGGATCCTTCATTAGATTTATATCACCATACAGAACCGTACATACGTGGCCGAGTGGGAGGGGGGCATCCGGATCGCTGATGTCAGAGCTCTTAACGCGGGCGGACTCGAGAGTATAAACTCTCTGTTTTAGAGTAAGCCCTTTCTTTTGACCAGTGGGGGAGAAATTTATGGGGCGGCATTCAAGCTCTGGAACTAAGACTTTATTTATATAGCTTGGTGTCCCCAATTCCGGGTCGTCGTCTTCGCGGGTATACAGCTGGCCCGATTCGTACGACGGCAAGAGAGAGGGAAAGGATCCCACTATTATTCCATTATACTCGGTTTTCCCCAATAAGCAATTAGGAGTAAATGCCTCCTCCATGACAGCTGAGAGCATAGAGGTCGTGTCCGTGCCGCGGCGTTCACCTCGAAGTCCGGGATTCTCAGCCATGGCATTCAGGGCTCCATATACTTTGCTGATGTCTTCAATTTTAATTACAGACACTTTTTAGTCTCCTTCTCTCTGACTATCGTTTAACAGGTCAAATAATTGCTCCTTATCATCTTCTGTAAGGCCTAGGTGTTGAGTTTTTTGTTTTTGCAAAAGCGACGCCAATTTAACAAGCTGCTCATTGGAGCGTTGAAGGTTTTCAACATATTTGGCTGCGATGGGGCCCATCTCCTTTCGCGCTGCATCTGACAATTTCATATCATTAATAGCGTCCATTAAGAGAGACTTCGCCAATGCGCGATCTTCGCGAATATTTGTTGTTGTTTCTTCGATATAGTCATCTAAACTTAAATTTCGCCGTTTTCCCATTTGCCTTTAAACACCTTATATCTTTTTCTTAATTTATTCAGATTATTAACGACCTGTTTTGTATTAAGTCCTGTTATCTCTCGCAAGTATAAGTAAATAGCTTTTTTATTAAAAATTTCAATTGTGTCGGCCGAATCCAACAATATGCGTACGGCCATAAGAACTTTTTTCTCATTTTCTTTAAGCATAAAAGAATCCCAAGTATCGATTTCGCCACTCAAAGACGTCCAAAATTCTATTTCAGT
>Ga0208156_1000426_pt1 | contig 16711 bp, 14 predicted proteins | sample 1_EtaG_FD_184073 | JGI IMG/M metagenome (GOLD analysis project Ga0208156, IMG submission 184073) | Marine viral communities from the Subarctic Pacific Ocean - 1_ETSP_OMZ_AT15124 metaG (SPAdes) (version 2) | ecosystem: Environmental > Aquatic > Marine > Oceanic | place: Pacific Ocean | collected...
ACTGTGAAGAAGAAAAATGGAGGAACTATTACGATGACATCTATTCAGGTCTAAATAACCTCTAACCCCCAATCCTATGGAGCCCAAACATCTCTTGATAATATTCCTGGTCGCAGTAGCGATGTTTCTGTACGGAATCTTTATCACTTATTTAGCCTTAACCTTTTAGCCCTATGACCACCTTTATACTCGCAGTAGCGCTTGGTGTGTTCCTTGCTTTAGCAGCGCACACGCTGACAAAGAGATTCAATGACGAAATATTAGGACTCGTCATTATCGTAATGGCTCTCTATCTATTCGGCAGCATGATTTATCAATATTTAACCTTTTAATATGGAAGGAGATCCACCAGACTTTTCGGAAGCCTTAGATGCCGTTGTTGAACAGCCGAGCTGGCCTACTATGGAGCAACGCATGGCGATCCATCAGCAGTTGATGATGACCTTATACAACCTAGCATTACAAGGATATGTTGATCCCGTAAGGCTAAGAAACAGGGACATGTCGCCTGGTGTGATAGCAAGCAAGCTTACCGATGAAATCGAGAGGCTTTTAAAATAAAAAGAATGTTACGTAATAGATTAATTAACTTATAACCATAACACTATGGAAGTACAAGACCTAAACGACATCGCAAACGACGTTGCGGTGACAAGGCTAGAAATTTCCGAGCTTGAAAAACGGCGAGAAGATTTACTAGCGAACCTGCCTGAATTGACAGGACTGGAAGCGTTAATAGAGTCAAAGAAAATGCAGAAGGCGGAGTTTAACTCAAAGCTACTAGAGGCAACGTATCGCTCTACATAATCATTAACCTCATTCCTATGACCTTTGTAGAAAAGTTCACTACGAACTACATCAAGTATGGATTAATATTCCTCTCCATACTAGCAGTAACCTTAACAGTGTATACTGCAACAGCATCAACAGAATATACCTCAGCAGCTTATGAAGATTACTTATCCAAACTTGAAGTGGAAGCCAATGCGCACTCTACATACCTCAAGGCACAATTCAAAAGGTGTGGTGCTGAAAAAGCACTGGCCGAAGCTAAGCTCACAGACCTATACAACGACGTTAGATCCCTTCAAGAAGGAGAAGACGAATACAACCTAGTAGAGAAATCTAACTGGGACTGTGTTGACTGGTCACAAACAACACCACTCGATCCAAAACTGTTATCAGACGAACAGCTTGAAGAACAGAACGCTTCCATCGAACCAGTAACAGGAGTTGATATCTCCTGTCTGGCATTCGCCGTGGCGACAGCTGAAACAAACGACTGTACTACTGGTATGGGAATTACAAAATCGAACTGTCACGGCCTCATGGAGTGGCCCGCTTGGAACAACTACCAAAGAACAGGACGAACATTCGCAAGTAAAGACGAAAGCTATGCAGCCTTTAGAGAGCTTTGGGAAACAAAATACGGAGGATACCCCACTTGGCAGCAAGCAGTTGTTTATACTGGAAACGACAACCCCTCGGTCTGGTATGGTAATATGGAAAGCGCCTATAACACCTGTACAGCTAAATGAAAAAAATTGAACTAGAAATCTATGAAGCTCCTCCCTCAATAAATACCTTCTATGGCCATACGGGAAATAGAAGATACATAACTGCTCGAGGGAGGAGATTTAAAGATTATATAGAAAACCACCTCCAAACCTTAAAGTCTGAGGGTAAAATCGTCTCTCTCGGCGATGCTAGATTAAAAGTTGAGGTTTTACTCTACTTTAAAGGGAAACGCCTGAGAGACCTTGATAACTACCTTAAAACACTAATCGACTGTTTCAAGGGGATTCTCTTCATAGATGATGAACAAATTGATTGGATCGAGGCTAAAAGGTTTTATCACGCCCCGTGTAATAAAGTTTGCGTAACTATTCGGGTACTAAAAGCCCGCTAAAACAATGATAAGAGCTGTATTCGTAATAGTTGATCTCTCCATTTTTAGCGAGCTTCTAGCGCTATTTTGTGACCCGATGGTCAACTTATTATTATTCACATTTTGACAGAAAAGTCAAGGATTACTTTCGTTTTCCAACCTTTCTAGCCAAACTGTCGACTACTCCAACCCCTGTTGCGAGCATTACAAGTTGAGAGAGATGTTCGATCTCTTCTCCGCCTAACCATCCTTTCGCTTGCAAGTAACTCAATGCCGAGTACGCAAGCAATCCCCAAAACTTAGGGGAAAACAGGACTGGAAAGTTCTTTCGTAAAGACTTCATATGGTTAAGTTAAATAATAGATTTCATTGTATTTCCGATCTTGGCCACCACTTCTCCCACCTTCTTCTTGACCTCTCTCCAATCCATCTTACGCGGGCACTGGAGAGTTCCCTTAGCCAACATCTCAAACGCTTCTGCGTAATTCTCTGTGTACTCATCAACATCCTTAATCACTCCTGTTTGTATCATGTATTTTATCAGAAATGTTTGAGATAGATTGTATAACTTTAACAACTCCATTCCTTCCTGCGATTCCCCAGACTCCATTATGATCAGTAATATTTCTTTTTGAACCTATACAAAACAGCAGCCATCTCTGCACGGGTGATTGATTGCTCTGGTTTGAAGAATCGTTTCTCGGATGGCAAACTCTCGCTCTCGTAGCCTTTCATCAATTCTTCCTCCAAAGCCCACTCAATCTCCTTAGCGAACGGAGAGGAGCTTGTAACGTCTCTGAAGATGTGTTGGATATCCTTTTCATCATATAAAATATATTTAGAGCCAAGATGTCTCAAATCCTTTTCTCTGATCTTGAAGGTTCCGTCCCCGTAATAGCCCCAGTCTGGACCGTAGGAGTTCAAAGCCCACACATAGCCAGCTTCATACCCAATCAAGGCGAAAGCGTGGCCAGCTACCATATCTCCATCGTCACCACCCCAGATCCCTTCATGTTTAGCTTTCTTGAAGTTTGTTTTAGTCACATTCGATGAGGTAATAATAGGGAACCCTTGTGCTAACCGTTTTTTAATCTCATCATTCTTGATTCTGGCATAACCAAGAATGCCAAAGGTTTTGTCTTTACAGTGGATACCGTTTTTCTTCACGCTCTTAACGGCTGTCTGAACATAATCCCCTTGCTTCGAATGTGTACCAAACTTCTTTTGAAGCTCCCATCCTACATCGGGTAACCCCTCAAGCTTGCGATTGTGCTCCAGCTCGTTAAGGATTCTCCCCACATGGTAAGTACTATAACAAGTACACTTAACAGACTTGCCCTGATTATCCGCCTCGACTTTAAACTTGACCTCCTCAGGTAGTGCACCATCAACACTGCCAAGAATGTGACTGGCGAAATAATCCCTTTCATCAGGCATGTCTATTGCGCCTTTCGGCATTTCATCATTTAACATAGAGAAATGATTAAGAACTAATTGTCGTATATATCTTAGCATATATTACCGCTTTTGTCGACCAGGGGGTTTATCATAAAATTGTTTTAATTAATTCTTTATTTCTTTTCAACTCATCATATCGTTCGTAGTAGTCCAGTCCTTGTTCTATTAATTTTATATCCAGTTTTTGTAAAGCGCTGAGCATTTTTAATTGACCTTCTGTCGCCTCATTTCTTTGTCCAGCATCCGTTTTTCCAAACACCAATTTGTTTATCATATTGGCTTCAGCTATGTATGTATACGGACGAGTATTTGGCCTGCTATTAAACAGTGCCTCGTTAACCCTCAGAAACCCATCGCCGCAACCATCCCTAAACTTAATCAAGTTGTCGTATAGCCATTTAACACAGCTCAGTTTGAATTCTACAGACAGCCACATCGCGAAATCAATAAACACTAATGGGTGTAGCCATGTCCCCCCGTTCTTTCCCCTCTTCACTTGACAAACTAAATCTCGCAATTTTTCAGGCTCCTCGTTATTGGCTTTCATAAGCCCTGAATCTAAATAACTAGAATCAGCGTTATTTTGTAATATATCTTTTATTACTGCCTTTTCATATTCCTCTGTCTGCTTATTGCTCAAGTAATCCACCAGCCTTTTCTGCGTGCCCGACCTGGAATTGTGCAAATTGAGCAAATCATTGGCGTTAAAAAATCCAGTCTTGTGATTCTGGCGCACCTTTACGCCATTCAATTCACGTTCCATAATTACTGCAGTCTTCATAATATTGAGGTTAGGTTATAATGTGCATACATTACTACACATTACCTTTCGCGGTCCAGCTTTTCAGCGCTTGTTTTTAAAGGGCGGCTTGACAACCTTTAAGCGATATGGTAGAGTGGTGACATGATACTAATAAAAATATTACTCTTAAGTCTCGCTCTGCTCTATGTCGGGTGTGTCTGGACTTGACCCTATGAAGTCTTCCATGGTTATGCCTAAAGTTTTGAATATTTGAGTAGGCGCTTCAGTTTTGCAGATTTGTATGGCATATATTACAAGTTAAGTTCTTCTCTAATTTCTTCAGCTTTAGCTGCTGCCAACGGCAGATTCAGCCTATCAAGAACAGTGACTTCGTTTATAGTCTTCTTTACTTTGAATTCAAACATTAGATCTGCTACCTCATCCATTTCAATAGTACCGGTTTTTAATGCACGTGCCACGTATCCGTCCACGCTCCTGTAAAACTCCCAGTCAGCATTCGGAACGATCATTAAGTTTGCATCTTCACTGCCACCACCGCCTTTTGCCGGGGTAATATGTTCAAGTTTATAGTCACCTCTTTCCGACCAAGGAATTCCCGCTTCCTCCATTAACTCCTTCTTCTTTTCGTCAGACCCCCCTTCTTCATCATAGTCTATGCCGTAGAAACGCTGTTTAGCCACAAGGTTTCCTGACACCAACCCCAGCTTCTCTGGTCCAAACAAAGTTTCCCACGCTTGACCAGGTTCTCTTCCAAAAGCCTTCCAATAATCAATTGTAGTTTGTATAGGACCACGAGTTTCGTCATCTGGATCTATCGAGAGCACGCTTTCTAGCCTTCCAAACTCCTTCATTTCCATAAGCTGTTCTTTAACCTTTGGCGTGACAATTCCTTTTTCTTCCAGGTCAGCTATAAACTCATTTCTTTCGCCTTTGTCGCTTATCTTCATGGCTTCGTTATATATGAACTGTGCTCTGTCGCCACCTTTTACATTGTATTTCTTAAAAACTCTGTCCATTGGCTCAAGGCCCTCGTCAGCTGACTTAATAACCTTTGCCAGCTCCTCGTGTAGTTCTGGATCGTTTTCCTTTAGCTCATTAGTCCTATCCTCTCGTTCGTCTTCTGGCAAATCTTTCAATTCATTGTAAACATATTCAGCATCAGACAGTTCTATAGAATAGGTACTTTGAGAAATCCCCAGACCTTCAATTATCATAGTCAACAACATGTCTGCAGACTGTGGATTGTCTTTTAGTTCCTTATAGTTTTGCACAGGAATAGGCGTGAACAACTTCTTTGCTTCCCCGAACAAGGTCGTGTCATCGCCTTTAAAGTCCTCGCCATCAGCTAAGTTTTTCACCGCCGTAAGTATTGGAGAAAGCTTATATTCACCAAATTGGAAGAACATTTCTGTACGATCCTTCTTTGTCACGATGCCAGTCAACGAAGACTTTGATTCAGCTTTTAACATTCTCATGCCAAGGATAACTAGTCCGCCCATTCCTCCTGTGATATCAAATCTGGTGTCACCTATTCGTATTTTTCCAAAGTTTGAGCTTGTTGGATCCCATTCTACCGATCCAGGCCAAATAGTATCTGCCAAAATAAGCGTACCAGTAACCGTTGTAACGGTGGACAACAAGTTCATTGCAGATTGTCTTGCAGCAAAGTTAAGTGGATCACCCTTTCTTGTTGTAACAACCTTTGTCCACTGTGTTAAGAAGTCAATATTAGACTTTAAGAACTTAGCTGAGAAGAAAGCCTTATTTATAGCAGCCGAATATCCTTCAGCACTCTTAAGGTGTCCTCTTCCAGTCAAACTGTTAACAAGCCTGTTTATCGCTTTCATTTCTAAAGGATCTTTCACGTCTATACCGGCCTTCTTAGCCGATTTATATAAAGTATCTGCAACATCTACCCTTAACCTCATCGCTCCTGAAGTATAAGCAACCTCCGAGGCCTTGAATAAACGCCCAAGCAAAGGTATATACTGTGGAAGAGAAGACGGAAATTCTTCTTCTCCCTGTCCAATATCTAGCTTTTGTCCTCTTTCGTAATTTCCATTAAGATAGTTCTTTCTTGAATATATCTCAGCCTTTAAAGCGTCTTGCAAAGAGTCTCCTCTTCTAACTCCGCCATTCCAAAGCGCTTTTACCGCCTTCTTTATCGACTTCTTGCTAAAGCCACCTTTCCACACCTCTTTCGAGGCAGTTCCGATACCGCCTAATACCGTCTTGAATATGTCTCCCCACGACTTCATAAAGGCGTTCGCCCAAATCTTTGTGTACTTTGGATTGGTCATGGTTTTTACCCCTTGCCTCATCCACAGACTATTATCAAGAGAAGCAACGATCGCCCTGCTATTGTCGGCTACAAAGTTCCACGAATTTCTCAAGTTCTGCACTATGCCTCCCAGCTTCCCAGAAACGCCTTTCTCTTTCCAAAACGCACTCCAAGGAACTTTAGAAGCCTCCATCTTCAAGCCTCCCACGTAATTGTCTAGCGCCACTTTAGCGCTTCCCCATTCTCTTCCAAACTTCAATCGGTCCTTCTCACTACCGTTTCCCCATGTATAGTCCTCATTCATTAGCTCCTTCTTTTCGGCCATCTTAGAACTTAGTTCAGTTATCTTCTGCGCCTCCTCTAACGTCACTTCTGTTTTAAACTTCTTTGAATAAACATCCGAAACAATTTCATCTAAGAAAGCTTCTCCCTCTTTAGGTTCATGTACTCTCCTCTTCTTTTCTGCATAAGCCTCTTTGATCTTCTGAGACATAGCCTCTTTATCTTTCTTGCTCAAGCCTGTCACTTCTCGCGCCCAGTCGTAAAGTCCTTTCTCTTGGTTCTTCAGCAGCATTTTCTTCTCAAACAAGAGGTTCACCTGTTTAGCCTCAGGTCCAACGATCTCTTCTAAGAAGCCCCTTCTCTCACTAGAAGTCATTTTCTTTAATTTGCCAGGGCTAACCTTCCCACTCCCAATGGCACTCTTTAACTTACCGGCTAGATCTTTTGGTAAACAAAACATATTATGCTAAGAACAAGTAATAAATTATACATACAGCTACAAACAGTCCAAGGCCGTGGTGATTGCTCCACCTTTCCGCTTCTAGTTCTTCTTCGTTTAGTATTCTCATGTTATTTACAAGTTATTTCATTAACTAAATTGGTCCAGTCATACTTTTTAACCTTAGCGATCCTTACCTTCGCGGCCTGTTTCATTTTATTCTTAACTACCGTCTCGGTCTCCCCCTTCATTTTCAACTCAGCCTTCGCTTTCCTAGCCTTTGCGATCTCTAGTATTTTAACAGTAGCAGAATCCTTTGTCCTTTCCGCCATCAACCTTAATGCTTGAGCAGCTTCACTTATTTGAGTGTTAATCGGAGATTGTGCTAAATCTAACAATAACTGTGGATCCTTAACCCTCATAGCGTAATTCTCCATATGAACAAGCAATGCTTCAGGCTTCAGCCCTGAAGGCATTGAAGCACCCTCGTCTCCCTTGATAACTTTGAGAGCCATATCCATATCGTTTTTCATGAAATCTGCAGCCATTTTCGATTGCTTCTTGATCCCTATAGGCGTGAATCCAGCGATGTCTTGACCCTTAAAGAGGCTTCCTAGATCCTTTTCAGTAGCCTTTATCATTATACTTTCCGCTACTAAACTCGTCTTCTTCGGATCCAGGTACGACAGATCAGCTGGTTTTTCAATTCCTGGCCTATCCCACTCTGCTTTTAGTTGGGATTTGGTTTTTGTGAAGTTATCTTCAAGCGTTTTTCTTGTGTAATACGCTGATACTTCTTCGAATCCCAATTCTTTCATTGCAACTACCCTATGATTCCCATCTTTAACTAAGTAGTTTCCATTTCTATCAATTTCAACTCTAATAGGCGGCATTTGTTCTCCTTTAGAAATAGCTCTTTTTGTATCATCTAAAAGTTCGTTGCCCTCTTGTGATTCAATACCTTTTCTCGTGGCAACAACTAGCTTAGGGTTATCAAGCTTTATTTTTACATCTGGCGGCAACCCGCTGTTATTCGTCTTGAATTCTGGTTGCTGACCATTCACCCACTCATCAAAACTCTTTCCTCCTACCTTGGCTTTTGTGATTGATTTCTGGATAGAAGGGTCAGCCGGCTCCGCTGGCTTATCCATCCCTGCTCGCACGTTGGGATCATCCATTCCTTTTAAGTAAGCGAATCTCTGCTCCCTGAATAACTCACCTAATGTAGTCTTCCCTATAGGCACACTCTTCACGATCTCACTAGCCTCTTGTTCCGATAATGGTTTCCCCTTTTTCACAGAAGCTTCTTTAATCTTTTCATCAGCGAGCTTTAAACCTTCAGATAAGCTTTCCGCAAACGCCTGCTCAGGAACCTTGGTATTTTTAAACTCAGCCATTATCTCTTTAAACCTCCTGAGGCCAGCGAACCCCAGCTCAAATACTGCTCCAGTGCCTAGCCCCATAATAGCATCGCTCATAGTGTAGTCCTGTCCTGACCCCTTTCTAACACCTGCCTCTATAACCTCCTGAATAGGGTTCTCGATTAAAGCTCCGTAAAGGAAAGGATTCGACTGCTGTAAAGATTTCATGAAAGGCGAAATCCTACTCAAGAATTTACCAATAGCCACAGCCTGAACCCCGTAAGTAAGGAAACCACCTGAAAGTGCTATCATCACATTGGTGAACCTGTCCTCGTTAATGGCTTGCGCTTCCTTAGTCACGAATTGAGGAGCAATCGCTAACGGAATATCCTGATAATAGATTTGTCCATCTTTAGAATAAGTAGCATCGAAAGCTTTTGACACCTCCTCTTTAGCCCGCGTACTCAGCCCGAGCGATAAGGCGTCAAAGAACTTTGGAATGAACTCAACCTTTGCTGCTGCTATCTCTGTCTGTTTAATGTATTCCTCCCCCATGATAAGTTCAGCCGCACTATCAAACTTCTCCATGTTTTTCACTAAATTCTGCGCTGTCTTCAAATTCTCTTCAAACTCCTGTAACCCCTCCTCGTACAAAAGGGGGTCTACATCCTTCATCATCTTGGTCGTCAAATACATGCCAGGTACGTTATACTTGTCACTTATGAATGCCCTTCTCGCTTCGCCCATTTGCCATACAGCGCTTAATCTGTCTAAAGCGATGTCAGCCACGGTTACCTCTTCAGGACCAGCCTCCTTCATTAATCTGAACTCTTCTTTTAATTCGTCCATTTCCTTCTTGACCGAAGGAACCATTGCGTCAAACTTACCTTGTTTATAATAATTAAACTCAGCCCCTGTTGCCGCTAAGCTGATTTTGTTTTTAATATATTCATCCTCTTCGAACTGATATATTTCCAGAGTTTTTTGAGTTTCAAGCTCTTCCTCTGTTAACGAAGAGAACCCCATAACGCCCATGAGCTCTCGAACATCCGCTTCATCCTTGTGAGCTTTCGCTATCATGGGTGATAATTTCCCTAAGGCATTCACCATCAATTCCATTTTCTCTGGATGTATTATTCCTTTCTGCCTTTTCCTTAGCTGTGAGCCAATAATAGATTTCGAAATTAACTCACTAAGATTAGGCATGAACTTCGACTTCCCTGGTTCCTGAGCTTTCGTCTTCTCGGATAGCATTTTGCTAGCCTGCTTCTTAAAGAAGTCCAAGGTGGAGGTTATAGGCTTAGGAGCCTCCTGTTGCACCGCAAGCTTCTCCGTTTGCGCCTTCTTCGCAGTCTCAACAATATTGCTAACAAGTGGTGTTTGAAAAACTTTCTGAGCCTGTTTCTTTATAAAATCGGTAATTAACATTGTTGCTTTTTAAATAGTATCTTTCTATGTGTCCCAAATGCTTACCGTTTCCTTCTCCTCCTCTTCCTCTTCTTCTTCCGCTACCCCCTCCTCCTCTGGCGACCCCAAGTTGAACGAGAGTCCGTTTAGCGCGTTTAACACATATTCAGGAAGTTGTCCAACTGCCGTCCCTACAAAGTCGTTCTTGTTAAAAATATAAGGTTTATTCTCAGCCTCCCCCGAAACTCCATCTACGAATCCCTGGAAAGTAGGATCTAGCGTCCCGTCAAAGTATCCCATTATTTTACTGTATTCTACAGAGATAACTCTAGTATTGGTCACCTTCTCATCTCCATGATAATTACTTTCTGTTAACGTCAAAGATCCATCTTCTCCAATCTTGTTGATAATCGCTACGTGACCTGTGTTTGTCCCAGGATACTGCTCGTTCAAAATAACCACGCTGCCCACCGCAGGAATACCGCTATTTATAACAGACATCTTCTGATCTAACGTATTTAATCCATGAGGATAATTAGTCACGAGATTATGTATGAACGCCCCGCACTGACCACCATAAGCTCCCTCCTTATAAGCCAACGCGATAGCCCCGTTCTCTCCTGCGAGCTGCTCTATTATGTCCATAGCGGCAGTCGCATTAGCTTTCTGCTCTGCTATTACCGCCTTCTTCTCTGCGTCTGTTTGGTATCCTGAGAAAGCTCCTGCCTCTAAACCCAAAACCAATGCCGCCGCGTCATCCATCCCTCCATCAATTAAATCCATTGCCTTATCCCAAGAGTCGTTGGTTACATTCCTGTCGTGTTTAGCCCAATTCAAAACATTGCTTTCCTCCCATTTCTGAGCATCTAGCGTAGGGATCCCTGAGTCCACAGTATCCCCATTCTCGTCTACATAATATATGCTCCCAGTCATCCCGCTAAGCTTATTAGCGTTATCGATAGAATCCTGTATCTCCTTATAGCTCTGTTCATATTCTTTCCAAGCCCATGTTTTCTGGTCCTGTTCAATTTTATACATTTGGTCTGAGAAACTAGACAGAGCGTTCATTTTCAATTTACTCTTCTCCTTTTCGTTCTCGATGAACATCCCTTCTATCTCAAACATTTTTTCTGTATAAGCGTTGGTTGCAGCGGCAGATTTCGACTCAGCCTCCATAGCTAACCCTACAACATTATTTGTGAAATTCTCCATGATACCCCTGGATTCTAAATTGAGCTTGCCCATAGAGTACTGATATTCAGAAGCTTTTAATTGGAGCCTCATGTCAGCAGCGTTAACCTGCATAGCCATTAACGCTAACGCCGAGCTGCTCCCTGCCCCCCCCATCGCTACCATTTTTGCTTTTAAATATCCCTCCAATCTTCCACGCTTATCTTGCTCCTGCGTCATCCATGCGTCATATTGTGCAGTCAACCAACTCTTTTCTAACTCTATACTTTCAGTAGATAACTCAGCCTGCTGCTTGTAAGCCTTAGCAGCTAAGGATTCAAAACTGGTAGGCACAATGTCTTCACCACTTATGATCGCATCAATTTCCTTAACCGTGATAGCAGACTGCGCTACCGTGGAATTATATGAATTCTCAGCATGCTCCATCATCCTTGTGAGGAAATCGTTAGTAGCAGGATCATTTGCTGCAACCAATTGTTGCTGCAGTAACATCACTTGTAACGCTTCAGCACTGCTCATCTGGGACAAATCATACCCCACACTCTCCATCATGCTCCAGACACTATCCCCGCTCATACCTCCAATATTCTCAAGCCCAGCCGCCATCTGATCCGAGGGAGAACTCTCAGGCACTATGTCCGTTGAATATCCAGCTCCAGGATTCTTGTCTGGTAAAGGATAAGTCTCTACAGGCGCAGCAGTCGCCTCAGGCTTTTCCCCCGCCCCCGTCTTCTGTTGAGCTATCAGCCCCTGTAAAGTAGCTGGTACATCCACGGGAAAGACTGAACTCTTAGCATTCTTTAATACATCAGCTACTGCCTGACTTGGCACACCTGCCATCTTCGCGTCTTGCATCAATTTAGCAACCTCAGGAGTATCAAACTCTTGTGTCTTTAAATACTTCTGCATCACTGGTATGAAGTCTGACCCTCCTTGTTCAATTATTTTACCTATCTCTTCTTGGAATCCAGCTTGTTCTACGTCCACCATCATCCCACTTTGCTTCTGGATAATTTGCATTTGATTAGCAAATAAATCCACTTGTCCGCCAAGGCTCTCACTTAATTGCAAGAACGATTTCTGAAATGATTCAGAGGCTTTCCCAAGCTGAGTGCTGAACTGCTCACTTAACGCCGTGATCTCAGACTGCATCTCTTTAAACTTCTCCTCCTCCTCCGCCAGTTTATCCTTCTCAAGTTGAAGCGGGTCCTCCGTCTCAGCCTCTGGAACTCCGCCAACTCCGTAATCGGTAGGAACCGTCACGGTTTTTCCACCATCTTTTCCACCAGTAGGTGCTTTATATTCGCCGTTGTAATAGATACCCTGATCATCTATCGTCCCCTTCTCTGGTCCAGGCTTAGCCTTGGGTTTGGGGACTTTGTAATCCAAGGGTATATAACCACCCCCATAACCTGGGTATCTCACTATTTTCATACCAGGCTTGATACCTGATGTAGCCTTTTGATACTGCTCTTTCGTCAGTTCTGGGCCTGTATATGCTGCTGCCATAATATTTTAAGTTAATTATTATCCATAAATCGTTCCAAGCAATGTCACATTTGCTGCCCCTGCATCTTGTGTTGCCGTCAAAGTAACTCCTACATCAGTCACGCTTCCAAACGTTCCACTATTTTGCACGCCTGCGGCATTATTCCTAACGAAGAATACGTCTGTCTGGTTCACTCCACTACCAGCTCCTGCAGCATCAGACCATGTATGGAATTGCTGATTCGTTGTTCCGTCATATGTACCAGCACTGGAAGAAGCCACACCTGCAGATGTGAGCTTAGCATTTAGCTCTATCAATTGTGGTTCGAACCAAGGGATTAACTGAACAGTCTCAGCTGCAACATTCGCGTCATAATACGTCATCCTCTTAGGCCCTAATTCAATCAGCATCTCTGATGCAGAGACTGCTCGCCCTACTCTGAAAGAATACGCCGAACCAGTAACCTCGTTGGCTGGAGGCGTAAGGGTTAAAGTTCCAAGTTCCGCACTGATATAATAATAGGCTCCTGTATGAAGTGCTGAGAACCCCGCAGTTACCCCAGAATTCACTGCTATCAAGTCTCCAAAGGAAGACGCTGTCGCGCCAGCTATTCCAAGAAAATCCCACGTTCTTCCACCAAAATCGGCATCAGTCCTACATATCCCTACTCCAAAACTCCCTGGAACATCAACTGTCCAAAAGAATGGTATATTATTATTAGTAGATGCCCCCCATGTTAGCGCATCCTGGTCGAATGTTTGTCTTTCAAAAGGTAAAAAGTTTCTCCATCCCGCCGCGCTGTTATCGGAGAGCTCCACATAATGAGCCGCGTCGGTAGCACCAACAGCGATAACCAACCAGTATGTTGTACCTGCTACCAGCGTTGGCACTCCAGGGAATGTTGCTGTCCTAGATGCAAACGCTGCACCCCAAGTAGAGGTGTCAAGCCCTGCAGCCGTCCCGTTAGCAACAGGTGTTCCGCTAGGCCCTCCAGCGTTATCGGTTTCAATAGTTATACTTAATGTCATTGTTGAATTCCCGCTCTCACGGCCCCTTAAGTTTAAAGTCGTAAAGGTTGGCACTTGTGAAGGCGTGAATCTCATCGCGTATCTCCTTCTAGCATTAGCGTCACCAAGCGCAAGCGCTGCATCGGTTAGCTGAGAGAAGTACTCTACCTGTATCGGCTTCAAACACGCTGTGTGTCCTCCAGGTATAACCTCATAGGCGTAATAATCATTCGACTCAGTGGCATGACTGTGCAAGGCGCTAGCATCACTCGCCGCACCCGCTGTTAAGGTATTTAAATTTGTGTCTGTTACGTTAGCGCTTATCCCGTCCAAAGCGTCGTTGATCTCCGTGAACGTAGCTGTTACGTCTGAGATCCTATTAGCCAAAGTGTCTGTACTTATGAACCCGTCAGCCAGCGTTCCACTCGCATCCAGGATCGGAACCTTGTCTTCATCCCCCGCACCACTCGAAGTCTTAACAAAGATAACCGTATCGCTGGTGTCGACATCAAAGTCTCCTGCTGTCAAGGTTAGGCCATCTCCTGCTGTAAACGTAGCTGTTGATCCTCCTATTGCGGCTGTTGAGCTTCCATCGTTTGAAAACAACCAGGCGCTAGTAGCTGAATCGTATTGTAAAAACGGCTTATTAGCATCGGCATTCTGTGCGAAAAAAGTTATATCAACATCTGTTTCGTCTCCTACTCTTAAAGAAGTTCCTGAACTTCCCTCTGTTCCATCCATCCAATTATTCAACACTTCGCTTATCTTGTGTATATCAACACATCCTATCTGTGCTCCTATAGGATGTTGTGTTCCTGTAGCACCACCAGCGCCTATCCCGAATAACGGTATAGCCCTGCCGTTCGTGGCCACAGTGATTGTAGTCACCCCGTTAGTAGTCGAGTGGCTAGACGATTGTATAATCTCGAATCGACTATTATCCTTGTCGATTGTGAAATATAACGTGTCTGCCTGCGGAGTTCTGGCGTCTCCAGTCTTGGAGTCAGTGAACTGAGCGGCTATAGATGTCGCTGTTGTTGTTACAGCTGAACTTACTATCCGTCCTACCAAATTTGTTTCAGCATGTACGGGTATCTGTAATGCCATATTATGTTTGTGTTAATGATATAAATTGTTGTGTTCTTTTATTCTTATGTAATTCACGATGACAATCTTTACAAAGCCATTGAACACTTAATGGCTTTGAATAATCTTCGTGATGAGCTTCGACTTTTTCAATTCCGCAATACTCGCAACATTTTTTTTTCAACCTGTTAGCCTTTAATTCATTGCTTACCTTTTCCCTGGCAACTACCTGGACACTTCGCTTCTTGTTTATTTTGTGCCATTCCCTGCATTGTTCGCGAATTTTATCTAAATTTTTCAACCTATATTCCTTCCTGGCTTGTAGCACCTTTTCTCGATACTCTTTGTCTGTGTAGTACCTCCTCTTTTTCCTCAAGGAGATTTTTTTAGCATTCTTGCGATGGTATGTGGCTTTACATTCTTTACATCGATTTTCGAATCCATCAGCATTTTCTTTGGCTTTATAAAAATCTTTTAACTCCTTTTCCTGTTTGCATTTTGTACATATTTTCATTATGGAAGTGGCTGGTTATTAATGAAGTTGCTAGGTATTTGTCTGATATCTCTGTATTCATATCTGATTCCGATGAAATCTATTTTCCAAGGTTGTTCAGCCTCAGAATTCTCTAGAGTCATTTGCATCTCATACCCTTCGCGTATAGTTGAATTGAAAGGTATCCTTGCTCTGAATCTCTTGAACCTTGCGTCCTCAGGTTCAGAACCACCAAGCAATGCATCTCCTAAGAAGTTGTCTCCTATATATTCACCGAACGCATCAGTCTCTAAATGAGTATTATCTATCTGGTATTGCAATTCGTTATTATCAACTCTTAACGTGACATCTAGCTCTGTACCCGCATCCATTGATCCAGTGATGTCAACCCATCTCCATTCCTTGAAAGTGTTGTGATCTCCATGAGTGAATCGCTTAGACACCCATTTTCTCGTATACCCAAAGCCATTGTAAGAATAACTGTCGTCAAACCTATATAATGTTGGAGAAAAGAAATCTCCAAAGTATAGTTCTTGTTTATAATCAGAATTTCTGAATAACGCGAAATCGGTAGGATAAAGACCTGTTCTTAAAGTCCAGGCATCCCAATTCAAATCATAAACAAAAGTTCTACTATTAAAATTATCTGTATTATAAGGAATCGCCAACCAATATTTCTGGTCGAACTGTATTGCAGTGGCATCCCTTCTGAACCCCTTATTAGCGAAGCCCAAACTCGGATCAACCTTACGGCTAATAGATTGTGGTCTAGGAATGTTATCGGACTCATAGCTTTGTTCAGAACCCAACATCATGACTCCTTCGTCTGACCAGTAGAACACGTTAGGATAAACCTCCTGTATAGTCTTGTGCCCTAATGCTCCGTATTTCCTCTCATAGGCTTCCTTTAGAGGAACACTTAAATTAAATGAATCGTCATAATCAAAGAACACTCCTTGATGATAAGTCCTGGTGAATACGATTATCCTTTTACCTTCTACCTTTAAACCTGTGATTATATCATTAAAGCCTATAGTCCCTCCTCCAGCAAAGTCATCCTCATCATCCACGTCCGAATAATGGAGTGTTGTTCCCGTAGCAATAAATAACCTACCCATGAAAACTGTCATTATATATCCCTGAGCTGGTGGGTCGCTAAGATTGGCCATCGCTGTAGCCAAGTCACTATTCTGTATAGTATTAGCCGTTACATCAGTTCCAAGAATAGCCAGCCTATCACCAGCCGCTCCCAGGTAAACAGTCCCTCCAACATATGCAGCTTCTGTCCCATACTCTCCCAGCCATTCGTCGCTCAGAGCTGTGTCGGTTGGGGTAATTGAATAATGTCTGTTATCTATAGTTACTATTAAGAATCTATCGTCCTCGTCTTTCTCATAGTTTAACAACGCCTTAACATTCTCAGCAGAAGATTCAGTTATATTTTGACCAGGGTTATTAAATAACGAAGCAACCTCTGCGACCGAAAGAGCCTTGTCGAACATAGCCACTTCGTCTATCTCTCCGTCAAAGGTCCTAGCATCATCGCTATAATTCCCTATATATAGA
>Ga0208156_1000427_pt1 | contig 16691 bp, 37 predicted proteins | sample 1_EtaG_FD_184073 | JGI IMG/M metagenome (GOLD analysis project Ga0208156, IMG submission 184073) | Marine viral communities from the Subarctic Pacific Ocean - 1_ETSP_OMZ_AT15124 metaG (SPAdes) (version 2) | ecosystem: Environmental > Aquatic > Marine > Oceanic | place: Pacific Ocean | collected...
AACTTCTAAAATTAAATTTCTATCTTTTCCTTTTGGCCTTCCACAGGGTTCCCCAACTATTACTACTCCAAGTAATTTATAACCAGGAGCATCTCCCCATATACCAAAACAAAAAGTTATTTGAGATTGAGGTACAGGCTTATTATGTCTATGCCAACTTTTAACAATTTCGTTAGCATCGTCTTTGTGTATCGGTTCAATAACAATCATTTTATTTCCTTTATATATTTCATTGTTCTCGTTTTGGTCTAATATAAGGATTATCCAATAATTGTCAATAGATAAAAACATCAAGAAAATACATCAAAATCTAAAGGAGCTACTGTCGGTTTCATTCGACTTACACTATTCCCTCTGGTTAATCTTCTATGCTCACCACCACCCAACATTAAATACATAAAAGCATCTCCAATGTGTGAGTGATCATTTTTATTTGGTTGATCTCTATATCTTTCTCCTCCAGAGATTTGAACTCTTCTAAAGTGATAACCTCCGGCTAAAGATTTTCTTAATCGCTGACATCTCTTATCAATTAATAATCCAGCCTTACCTTGTATTAATCTATTCATCGGAGCTGCACCAGCCTCTCTCCTAACTCTAAAATCATTTGTAGCAGTTGGTCTAGCAACAAGTCCGAGAGTTCTTAAATGATCAAAAGCTGTAACTTCAAAAATTTCATCTCTCTTCTGTCCAGATGGATCTCCCCAGATAAAGACATCAAATTTAGGAAATCGAGTTTCTAATTCTCCTTTTAACATTTGACCAAATCTTTCCAGGCCCATATCAAAAGTTACTAGCTCATGTAGGATTACCCATCGACCATTAGAATGTTTCTGTCCGAATACTGCTGCTGGAGTTAAACCAAAGTCCACACCTACTTGAATAGGATATTGAATATCCGGTTCAATAAAATCTGCTACCATTAAGGTATCATCGTATTCTGATATAACCGGCTTTCCTTCTTGAACATAAGTATATTTTGCTTGAGCATAACATCTAATCCAATCTAAATTCTTTCCGAGTAATGTTTGTTCATAATATCCTGTCGGTAAATTCTTTTTATTTTCTGTTTTGTCTTTTACCTTCCACCACTTACCGGAACTTAAAACATAACCATTAGCCTCTGGATTATCTGGCAGCTCTCCTGGAGATACTTCTTCAACAGCACCAGGTTGTTTAAAAAATTTCCAAGCATACTTACCTCTCATCTTATCTTTTTCAGCTAACTTAAACCACCAATGGTCATCATCCATAGGATTGGTATCCATAATAATTCCTCTCCAAGGTTTTGCTCCACCATCTGATAAGGTAGGGTATCTTCCTACTCGGTGTGTTAATCCATCGATAACAGCTTTAGGTAATTCTCTAGCCTCATTCACCCAGGCTCCGGTTAGTTCCATTGATAATAATTTTCTAACATCTTTAGGCTGATCAAGAGCTAGAAAAATAACTTCACAATCTATTCCTGGAGCTCCATCTCTTGCCGGTAATTTTATATGATGCGTTAAGGGAGGGCTCCATCTAAAAGATCCCCAGATATTTTCTGGGAATAATTCTTGCCAGGTTTTAATTGTAGTTGTTCTTAACTCTGGATAGGAGTTTCTAACGACAACAAATCTTGAATATTTAATCCCATCCCTAGGAGATTGTTTTTGTCCAACTGCCTTCAACATTATTTCAGCAGCACAGGCATAAGATTTACCAGAACCTACAGGGCCCATTATTCCACGAACAAAACTTTTATCGTTTAAGAAATCCCAGATAGTTGGTGAATTAGAAAAATCTAAATTAAGATTAGTGATAGCATCACTCATTTTTTATTTATACCTTGGAGTGTGTATTTGATCAAACTTGTCTTTGGATCAAACTTTGTCTTACATCCACACAGTACAAACAAACAAATAATACTAATTGTTATAATTTTTAAATCTTTCAACAATGCTCTCAATCCTACTTCCATCTTCAGTTTTATTACCAAGAGCTAAATTCTTCCATTCAGCAACAGGCCTTCCAACAATTCGTGCAGCCTCTTTATCACTAATTCGATTTCTTAACATCGACACCTGGATTGTTTCCTTTTCCTGGTGTGTCATGGCTCTCTTCATGGATCTCCTCTGCATTAACAATGACCGGCTCTGGGCCCTTCATTACAATTCCCACTACAGATGGTCTATCTAATTCCTCTTGAGTATCTAATAAACCGGTAGCTTTAGCCAATATTCTTAATACTCCAACTTTATCATGGAGCTCCACTTCGAGCTGTGGGCCCATCTTGGTTGGTGTTACTTTAATTTTTTTAATAGCTTTAATAGCTGCCTCGGAAATTTTAGAAGGATCCTTAATGGTTACTTTACCATCCTCATCCCAGGACATAATGTCGTCAATATTCGCTTTGGCAATATCAATAAGTTCTTGAGCTACATTCTCTTTGTTGTGCTCGATGATTTCAGATTTTTTAATTCTGCGTTGAACTATTCTAATACCACCAAAGCGATCTAGTGGTGGTTTGACTATTCGTTTAGAATTTGATTTCGTCATTCCCACTTATACTATCCTTTGGTTCATTATTAAATACTCTAAAGAAAGCTACACCATCCCCTTTGTTGTAGGGTTTGGTTTCATCCCTCTTATAGATCTTTATATCTTGAGCTCCCTTAACTTCTTTCGGCTGCTCTTTAGGATTATCTTTGTTAAAATCCTTTGCATCCCAGACTTCTATCAAATATTCACTTTGAGGAATATTTATATCCTTAAAGACTTTGAAGTTTCGGTTACTCGCATTTGGGCCTTTTGCCATATTTCCTCCTTATTTTATTTCAGATTAAGGCAGCAATTACTATAATCGATTTAATAATTTATTGCAAAAAAAATGTGTAATACCCCCCATATATATATACGCACCCATCCCCCAAAGGGTATCGAATTTTCAAAAATCATTTATTTTTGCGGTGCTGCCAGGGATATAAAACGCAATCGAACCTTTGGGATTTATAAATTAATACCTCATCTTCAATTTTCTAGTGATCTTCTTGAGTATGCCCTTTACCTTTTCTTCCTTATTCCTGGGCCTATTAACCTTATTTAGTGCGTCTTTAAAGAAGTATATCGTAGCTGGTGCATCCTTATTGTTATCTCTTCTCCATTCTATAATCTGTTTGATCTTGGCAATAGCTGTCGGAGGATGCAAACCCTGGTTGATCCAATCTTCTACAACCCTTACTTGTTTTATATCATATTGTTTGTGCTGTCCGAATATTTCCTCGGTTAATTTTATAAACTTGTTTAATATCTCTACTGCCTTTAAGTATATATGTGAACTGTTACCTATGTTGTTATGCAGTCGTTCTGAATGAATATCTACATATTCACTAGGTGCATACTTCTTCTTATCAGTTATTCCTTTAGATGAATATTCTTTCTTCCCCCTTTGATTAGGTTTCTCATCCTTTTTATTCTTCGGATGTATTTTAATCTCCGGTTTCTCTTCAAAAGACCTATCAGTAACTGTAGCTGTAGCAATCGCATCATCCTCACTTACCTTTGGATCAAATACCATAAAATACTTATTCCCCCTCAACCCAGGATGTTTCTTTGCATATCGTACATAATCCCATTCCATTAATTTCTTAATGTGTTTAGATATAGTAGATTGAGTAATATGTAAATCTCTAGCAATGGTAATTTGATTGGGCCAACACACACCCTGTCTTGAAGTATAATTACCGAGTGCAGCCAGAACTCTGAAGATAGAGGGATGCTTTTTAAATCGAATATCTATTACAGCTCTTTGAGGTAAAACACAAAAATGACCAGGAGTTCTACCTTTACCATAATGAACTTTACTTTTCTGTTTTTCTTCTGGCATTCTTATTCAGTTTCATTTTCAGTTCCTCATAATCAGCCCAAAGTTCTAATCCTAAATCCGATTGTAGCGACCAATGTTTAGCTCTATTATCCTTTTGTCGCTGGTGGTATAAAACTGTCGTGTGATCCTTATTAACACAAGTTCTGGCAATGTGAGCACATCCCCAATGAGTTAGATCTAGGCATAAGTTTATATACAATGATCTGGGCCTAACTATCTCTGCAAACCTTCTAACTGATTGGAGTATTTCCGGAGTGATCTTATACTTATTACATACAGCCTCCATAATATCTCGGAGCAGTATTCTTTCCTCGCTTGTTTCTATTTTTTTAGGCTCATACTTGAGCTGTCCTCGTAACAATTCCAATTCATCCTGGAGCTTTTCAATTCGATGCTCCATATTAAATACTTTATTCTTGAGTGTTGTTTGATCTCTTTCTTTCTTTTCTTTTTCAGTTACCGGAGCTTTTATTACTTGATATGGTCGAGTATCTACTATCATTTATCTTCTCCTTTTCTTTTGTTATAACCATCAACCCAATCTTTACGATGAAGTTTATCCCATTCTGTCCAGGCCCATGAGTTTAATTGACCAGACCAGCCCTGTATCCACAGGAGTATATCCATTTTTAATTTTCTCATAGAACTACCAAAGATCTTGTTCATTTTTCTAAATATCTCCAATGTCCTAATATTCTTTTTCTTCTCTTATCGTTACTAGCTTTAGCATCAATAAAATGTTCATAACTTTTTCTTTGTTCTTTGCTTAATTTTTTCTCAATCCACACTTTGCGAAACTTTGCATTATTATTATGTCCTATGTTATATTTTGGACACCATTTTTTAATAAGAATTTTCTCCCATTTTTTACTTAAATAATCTGAATGACTTTCAATATAACGATAATGAGTATATTTTTTATAAGGAGTATCATCCCTTGATCTCTTGCCTTTATGTGCAACTAATCTTGAATTAAGATGTAATGTTTGTCCTATGTATATTAAGATTTTATTAAGAAATAAAAAATAGATATAGTAATTTTTAACATCTCTACTAATAAATTTGTTTGAGTTAAGCCTCATTCTTCTTCTTCCATATCTCCCTTGCAATAATCATCATAATTAATTTGATAGGTAGCTGGGGGTTTTTTATATTTTGTAAAAACCAATCTCCAAATCCAAGACCTAGTGATAGACACAACTGTAAATATTAAAGCAATCCCCATACTATCTAAAATTGATGGATGTAAATCGAAGAGTGGAAATACTAGCAACTGTATTAGAATTGCTAAAATGAAACCGCTACCAACATCAATGAAACTTTCAATTAGACTTCGCATTAAGATTTCCACCATATCACTAAAAAACAAACCGCTACTAGAACCAAGGCAAAGTAAAAGCTATCTATAAAATTATAAGGTAGTCCAATCATTTTCTTAATTTCTTAATTTGTTTATTGACATATTTACTTGCATTAAGATATTTCCAAGAATATTTATTTTTCCATGGAATATTTACTAAATGAAATGAATATTTTGCACTATGAACATCAATAAAACTTTTAAAGGTTTCTTTTATATCTTTTAAAAGTTCTTTTTTAGATTTAACACCATAAGCTATTATTGGTTTTGCTTTATATACTATTGCAATAGCTTTACATTTTTTCTTAATATATTTTCTAGTTTTTTTCTTTTTTGGAAACTTTATTATATTATTCATGTTCATCATTTTTTAGGATCCTTTTTAAAATCAACTACATTACCTGGTTTCTTTTTCTTTGATTTCTTATTCCATTCATCCCAGGCTTTCCGGCCCACTATTTCTTTTACTTGCTCTGGTTTAAATTCTTTTAACATCACATCAATGTTCCAATTAGGCCTAACACCAAATCTAATGGGCCATTCTGAACTCTCTTTTTTTGGTTGTGTTTTCTTCTGCTGGTGTTCTTCTACCAACTTGATTAGATAGTTGATATAGTTCTGTGCTTTTTTTAAATCAACTAAACCATCCTTGAACCTCCACCTGGAGATGTACTTCACAATGTTACCTTCATTGTAGCCCAGGTTATTTTTAGTTATATAATCTCTTGGCTGTATTGCTAATTGATTATAATGCTTTGGATCTATTGGATCTGACATTTTTATTTCCCTTAAATTGATAGTGTGGTTTTGAATTTAGCACCAATTCAACTGCATCTGCGATGAATTTAGCCATAGATACTCGATGTTTTCGAGCCTCTTTTTTCAGATTTTCTTTCAATTTGGTTGAAATCTTCAGATAAACAGGGGTTAATTGAGGTTTCATTTTATTTCCTTTTTTTTTATTTTAAGTATTGACATATATATATTTAATATATATCTATATACACATGAACAATACAAGACCAACAACAGGAAATATAATAGGAGGAAATATGGTTTATGTAGCTTACTACAGAGTATCAACTCAAGACCAAGGCAAAGATGGTTATGGTATCCAGGATCAAGAGAGTGTTGTTAAAAGATATGTTGGCAATAATGAATTGATTGCATCTTTTAAAGAAACTGAAAGTGGATCTAAAAGTGATAGACCGGAACTACTAAAGGCCCTGGCATTATGTAAAAAAGAAAAAGCAACATTAGTTATAGCAAGATTAGATAGACTTGCTCGTAACTTATACTTTGTTGCTAAATTACAAAACAGTAAGATTGATTTTGTTTGTTGCGATATACCAGATGCTAACAAATTTACTATTCAATTACTTGCTGCTGTAGCTGAACAGTATTTAGATACATTAAGAAAAAATACTAAAGCTGCCCTGGCTATTGCTAAAAAGAATGGAGTGCAATTAGGCAATCCAAAAAATCTTAAACAAGCAAGTATTAAAGGTAACAAAGTTAAACAACAACAAGCAGATCAATTCGCAAATAAGATTAATGAAATTATTAAAAGTATCAGAGCTGCTGGATTAAATACATTCCAGGATATTTCTGTTGCTTTAAATAATAGAGGTATCAAAACTTATAATGATGGAGCTTGGTATCCTACAACAGTTAAAAACATCATAGAAAGAGTAGGTGCATAATGATGGATTTACAAACAATCATATCATTAAATAAGAAAGCTGGAAAACAAGCTAGAGAGGATGATGTTGAACCAAAAATATTATCTTATGATGAAAGAAACGAGCTTGAGGAAGGCAACATTGAACCAATTAGATCTATACCTAGTCTTGGAACACACATTCCAAGTGGTTGGAAGAAGTTTAATGTTAATAAGTTAAAAGATAAATTAGATGTGCCAGATTGGTGGTATGGATCTAAAATCTTAAAAGGAGGAGAGCTGTGGTGTGATAGCTCTGGGCTTGGTGCAGCAGATGAACCAGCATTAACTGTAAGTCAATTTGTTGATGTTGTATCAAAACTTGTAAAAGAAAATCCACATCTGGGATTTGGTTTATATTCAACAGGCCAATTCCAATCTGGAGTTAGAGTATATAAAGGAGGTGTGTAGTGAGTGCTTATCAAGTAGATACAGATTGTTTAGGAAGAGTATTAAAAGCAATCAGCAAAGTAGGAACACATGGCCCAAGATATAAGGAGATAGAAAAACTTAAAGATCAGTATAATAAAAATGCTGGTAAAGTTTTTGATAATCTTCTTAACTTAAATAGATACAGCCTTAATGAAAGATATGGTGATAATGGTAAAAAGTATGTTGAAGAATTATTCTTTGATGTAAATAAATCTAAAGCTGTATGGTTGAGCAGACAGTTGGGCCATAATGATTATCAATTAGTTAAAAGTTTAAGTTGTTTTTTATACCAGGCTTGTGAAGGAGATGCAGTTAAGAAATCACTTTATAAAACTTTGGTAGAAATCCAAAACAATTTCAATGGCTCTTTGGTAAATGAACATCCACAGTACCAGGAAGTGAAGTGGGGTTAATGTCGCTTAATAAAAATATTAAGGCTGCATTAAAACTAATCAATACCGGTCAATGGTTACAATTAGAAGGATCTATTGGCCGGTGGTGTAATGACTTTATTGAGAGTGAAGTAATTATCAAAGATGAAAAGGCTACAAAGAAAAAAGGGCCTGTTAAATTCAGAGATGGTTATGGAAGATGGCACAATCAATATCGATTTAAAATAAACCATCTTAAACTAGAGGAGGTGCGTAATGGATCATAATGATCTAAAGGCAAGTGAGTTTAATAAAGTAGTTGGTCAAAGAATTTTAAAGCAAAGACTTGGCCTAAAATTAACTCAATCAAAACTTGCCAAAAAACTTTTTGTAACTTTTCAACAAGTGCAAAAATACGAAAAAGGAATAAATGGTGTGAGTGGTTTTAGAATTAAACAACTTTCACTAGCATTAGATGTTCCGGTTAATTATTTTTTTGATTATCCGATAACAGTAGTTGATGGAAAGCTGTGTTCTTCTAATGTTCCTATAGATAATAGACAGAATGTGTCTAAAGTGGAACCACAAGATAAACAATTAGACACCAAGAAGGAGGTCTAAATGAAAATATTGAAATTCATATTTGAAGGATTTGTTTTCCTGGCTTGTATTGCCATGATTTATTTCTTCACAATATTTTTGTGTGCACTTTCAGATAAGTGTTACTACTACTATTTTCCAGGATTAATTTAATGCCTGTAAATATAATTCATACATCATTAAAAAGATATGAGTTAGGATCTAGCACACTACCAAATTTAGTCCAAGTAGAAGGATACAAAGGTTTCAAAACTCGCAACGAGGTTTTGGAAAAAGCTCTCAAGGAGCTTAAAGGAGAGGAGGTTGCTGATGACATAAGTAACTTACCTAAAGTCAAAGCTGGTAAATATTTAGAACCAGCTATACTTAATCTTTTCTCCCACGACTTGAAAGAGATCTGTGATCAACAAAAAGCTACATTTAAAATTAATGTTCCGGATCAAGGATACTTTTTTAAAGTCAAGGGAGGGAAGATCGGCAGTTCATTGGATGCTAAAATAAAATTTAGTAAAGCAATAAGTTTAGTGGATCATAACAATCAAACACATAAACTATCCGGAGAAGGTAACATAGAAATTAAAAATTTCTCCGGTGCTGCTATAGATCCTGTGCCCTTATATCAAAACTTCCAGCAGCAATCACAGTTGCTAACAACAGGAAGTAAATACTCCCTTTTAGTCAGATTGGTTAAGGGCTGGGATCTACAATGGTTTGTTTCTTATCCAGATAAAAAGATACAACAACTATTAATAGATGCTGCAACAGATTTTTGGTTTAGGGTTGATGGCATTATGAATGGTAAAGACTATTGGTATCCTCCAGAGAATACCAAAGAGGCATCCAGATTAATTATAGGCAATGGTAAATTAAATGCTTTTAATATGGATGGTAACAATGAGCTCCAGAAATTAGTGGATGATTATCATTCTGCTAATACTGCAATTAAAGCCTCACAAGAAATTAAAGATCTCTCATCAAAAAGAATGAAAGAAATAATGGGAGAGCATGAGGTTGTTAAATGTAATGATGTGGAAGTTAGACATACCACAATGGAGAAAGCAAAAACTAAAGTAATAAAACTTGAAGGGCCTCCACTTAAATACAGGAGGTTCTCGGTAAAGCATAGTGTCCAAAGATAATGATAAAAAAAAATTTCAAATTAATGCTTACTTACTTGCCAGGCAAGAGAGTGCCAAACGCATTCGATATAGAATATTGGAAAAGTTTGGTGTCGATGTCGGTGTTGAGTTTATTGAAGAACTCATTGAGCTTATGGCCCTGGCTGCAATCGAGGGCCTTAAAGTACAGAACCAAATATTTACTTTTCACATTAATAACAAAATAGGAGATGATGATGACGAACCAGAAGAACCACCAGATGAAACCCAACACTAGCAATTTAATTGATGCTTTAAATAAATTTCAAGCTAGTAATACTAAAGCTGAAAGAGATGGTGTTAATCCATACTTTAAATCTAACTATGCTACACTCGATGAAGTAATTGAATGTTGTAATTATGGAGCTAAATTTGGATTAGCCTTTTCTCAACAAATAGACTTTGAAAAAGATATTGTTGAAGGTAAAGTATTTAGCACACAGTTTGTTAGAACTACTGTTTATCATACGAGTAGTGAACAAGCTATCACGAGCAGACATATCATTGCAGTTAAAGGCAATAGATTTGATGATAGCCATGCAGTAGGATCAGCTATTACTTATGCTAAAAGATATTCTTTGTTAGCAATATATGGCTTGGCTACCCAGGATGACGATGGTAATGCTAACTCTATAGTAACTGATAATAAATCTGTAATTAATAAAGCAGCTCAAGATAAAAAAGAAAAAGATACTGCTGCTATTACTTATGTTAATAATTATAGAGGTAAGATAGGAGATATTATTAATGATGAAAATAAATCTCTGGAAGAAAAAAAGGCTATGCTTAAAGATTATATTTCAGCAGAAAAAATTAAACTAGAAGGTTTAGGGAGAGAACTTCCTGGCCTTCATAAATCAACAATAGATAGAGTTCAAAAAGATCTCGATAAATTTAAGGAGGATAATAATGCCCAATCTAATGGTAACAAAGAAACAATTAAGACTGTTTGATTACATTAAATCCTATCATAGGAAAGAAAGAACACCTCCTACTGTTAGAGAAATAGCAAAACACATGGGCTGTGTTCACAGTAATGTTCATCGAATGCTCCGGTTATTAGAAAGAGATAGATTAATTAGGATACATCCAGCAAAACCAAGAGGTATTGAAATTTTAAATGGAAGTGGTAAATAATATTTACTAATATTAACAGGGAGGTAAATACTGAATTTATATAAAAGTAGATTTGATAAACAGTTTGTTAAAGATTTGATTACAGCATTCGATGGAGAGAATGATGTGGTGGTTATTACTATGCCTTCGGAAGAGCCTGGAGAAAAACCACACCAGAAATTCTATTCAGCTAATGATCCAGAACTATTAAACCTGGAGCACTCACCTCTTTTTCCTCATGGAGTTATAATAAAACCTTATGAAGAATATTGGTTAGAAAAACACCGAGAAAAATTTCAAAAAATTTTGATGAAAAATCCGGCAGAAAATTTAGATGGGAATTAAATACGATAAGACTACAGGGCTACCTTCAAATGATAACACAGATTACAATACATTATTGGATATGTGGAGAGAAGAAAAAGAAACAAGACAAAAGGTAGAAGGAGTTAATAACAATCACCAGGAATTAAATGGTAAGTTACAAGTAAGAGTATCTGAATTAGAAGAAGATAATAAAAAACTATCCAAACAAATAGAAGATAAAGACAAACATATAAAACAATTAATAGATGTGATGTGAAAACCTGGGTAATAATATTGTTTTTACAATTTAATGGCCAGGCATTCTATCATCCTGTTATGGTTGATAAAGATACTTGCCATGATCCACACCAGAGCAGCCTACTAGAACACAGAATAGTTAAAGATGAGAAGGGTGTTAAGCTAGATCGCCATTTTTACAGGAGCTATATGGTCTTTGGACATTTTTGTGCTGGTGTTTTTAATGATAGGCTTAAAAGCCATTTTAAGGGCCATACAGAGCCCTCTTTATTATTTGGTACTTACTCCTAGGATGACCTTCTCTTCATTAATTTAAGGGCATTTCTGATTGATCTCTGGCTATCTATAGCAAAGACTTCCATCGGATATACATTCCTATCTCCATATCCTATATCTTCATCGCTTTGGTATGAGGCAAAGGTTCTAACATACTCTACTCCATCACTTTCAAACATATCATACAAATAACAATCTGTAATAATTCGTGCACACTTCATCCTCTCGAACTCGTGGTCTGTTCCTACTGTGCTATCACCCAAGATGTCATACCAAATTAATTTTAATTTTGCATGGGCCCTGTTGTTGATGGTTATAAATCTCATTCCCTTTCCTTAACAGGATCCTTCTCTCTCTTGAGCTCTTCTATTTCCTCAACAGCTTTATCTAAATCCTCTGTTGCGTTCTCAAGTTTTTGTGTTGTTCTTTTTAAGGCACTCTCTTTTTCTTTAACACTTGATTGCAGCTCTGCCTTCTCATCTTTAAGAACTCTCACCTGGTCTTTCAATTCCTGTACTACATCTTTCCAATCTGCTTTAGCTGTCATGCTTTCCCTTGGCCACGATAGTATGGTTTCTTTCCTAATCGTCTGCGTTTATTTTTATTCATTGTACTTGTGATGGGCCTTCTCCCAATACTCGTACCTTTATGGGTTTTAGTGTATGTAACTACAGCTCCATATTTAGGTGGCTTTGCCATTTAATATAGTTTGCCATCCCAATTACCTTTATGATCCATTACCATTGGAAGTAGTTTAGGTTGTCCATCTATTATAATACCCACTCCAACAATAAATCTTAATCTGAATGTTCGTGAATAATTAAAAGCCAGATGTGATTGCGAGGCCAGGCAGCCTACTTGCATAGACCAGATTAAACTATCTGGATTAGAAAAATATTGTATCTGAAACTTACTATGAAAGTGGCCCTGGGTTACACACTTACCATATTGCATTGCAAGTTTTAAACCATCTGCTGAAATTCCATGAGTAAAAAAACATTCTTGTCCAGAGCTCATGTTTAAATTCAAATCCTCTACCCACTTCCATCCTTTACCTACACCCAGGAACTCATTATAATTTTTTAAATAAGCTCTAGGCATTCCATGTTTCAAAGCTCTCCTATAAATTAATGATGAATGATTAGAATGAACAAGTGTCATCCGAGGAAACATCTTTTCTAATTCTCTTATGTACTCCTTGGCTTTATCCAATTCCATACCGGCTGATAAAAGATCTGGATCAGTATCATAGAATGATAAGGCATGAGCATCAAGCTCATCTCCTATATTAACTACATAATCTATTGGGTATTTTTTTTTGATTGCTCGTAAGAAATTAAAGGCATCCTTCTTGTGATAAGGTAGATGCAAATCGCTGACAACTAATATACACTTGTAACCTTTAGCCATAAAATTCATCTTTGTTCCATTGCTTTACATCAAAGCCTGGACAGTTGGGTTTCTTGGGCTCTACATCAGAATGACCAATCACTTCTATATCTGGATACATTGTTTTAATTGTTTGTATTAGACTATGAAGAGTTAGATATTGATCTTCTGTAATGTTGTTCCCTCTACCAACAAGACAAATTCCTAAACTCTTTCCATTCATTCCAAGAGCTGCACAATGAGCACCTTGCATTTTGGTATCTCTACCATTCTCTAAAATTCCATCTCTTCTGATTACATAGTGGTAGCCTATGTCATCCCATTTTCTTTCTTCAGTATGCCACCTTCTAATTACAGTAGCACCTATATCCATATCTGCTGGAGTATCAGCACAATGGACAACGCAATGTGTAGTAGTTTTTCTTTCAATCATATACAACCCACCATGTGTATCTTGTATAATATTATTATCGACATCACAACTCCTAGTCTATAACACCAAATCATATTGGCATCTGGGAGGGAAATATCGCTAGACAGGATCCCCCCCAAATTCTATTAATAATGATTTTTCTATTTGCCGCTTGGAGTGTTAATCCAAATATCATTAAAAAAATCTTGCCAAAATTTCTGAACTTGCTCTTGGTATTTTTTAGCTTGTTCAGGTTGATCTTTAACTAACTTGTCCACATATGCTTTCCATTCTGCATAAGTGGGAATATCTAAATCTAGTTTAAACATATTTTCTCCTTTCTTTATTAGAGGTCTAACTGTGAAACCTCGTGTATGTATTAAGTCATAACCCTATTATGTAAATATCAATGTTAAAGTTAAAAATAAAGTAATAAAAATAAACATTGCGATTAATTGTTTATCGAAAGGAAAGTTGCTCATTCTTGTTCTTCTTTTTCCTTTTAAATATTTTATTATAATTTTCTAAATAAATAGCGTTCAATTTTTTATATCTATTATGACTGCCTGTCCAAGCCAATCGTTTTGTTTTACCTCTTGTCATTTAAACCATTGTAAGTACATTAACCAAGGTACTAATATAGGCCAAACTATATGCTCAACAAGTTCATAAATAACTGCGAGTGTTAATAGTATAGCCCAGAACTTTGAAGTCTTTGCTTTTTCAGAAAGAAATCCAAATATCTTGGAGTGCCATACTCCTATCTTTTGTATTATTTTGTTCATTTTAATATCAGTTTCTTAATAGTTTTTGTACCATCAATATTTATTTCTATTTCTGCTTGTGATTTAATACATTTGTAAGTAACACTATTTGATGGTATTCTTGTTGCCTCTCTCTTATGACGCAGACAAATAGATAAGTTGTCCTGGATACGATGTTCTTTGATCTCATTATTAACAAACATTAATAAAGCAAATACTGTTTCTAATATCATTGATGGTTTTCTTTACCATTGGCTCTAACTTTATCTTTTAATTTTTCAATATCATCTGCCATCTTCTCTACTTGTTTTTGTAAAAATTCTATATTAACTTTATTGTGCATTCCACTTTCTAATTGTTTAGAGTGTTTCTCTAATTGACCGGCCATGTGTTCTATTAACATAAACTGTTCGCTGTCTGCTGGTAACGAGCCCAACTCTCCTCTTGGCCATTTAATTCTAAACTCTGTATTCTTTTCAACATCAGCTATCATTAACTTACCATTGGTTTCAGTATTATTTAATCTTTCAATGATACCAAAGTAGGCCCACAATCCTACACAGGCTCCAGCTATTAAAGCTACTATTGTTTTAATATCTGTACTGATAATTGATCTCTCATTTATCTTATCCATGTACTATCCGGCCCTCCAAATAAAGCCAACAGACACAATGCAATTATTAACCAAGCTGTAAAATGATAATCCATAGCAATTATTTTATCTTCAAGATCCATTAGCCACACCCTTCACAATCATTTGTACTATCAACAACAACAACATTATTACTTTCATAAGTTAAATCATTTGCTTTACTTCTAGCACAGTTACATTGTCCACAAGTACATACATCACCATCCCAATGATGATTGTGTAAATCACCATCGCAATGACATTCACACCCACAACTTTTACACTTTTTATCATCAGCCATATTATTTTTTATTATTAATCTTTTTTAATTTATCAAAGGATCTTGCTCCTGTCATTCCAAGTAATGCAAATAAAACTGTCATCAAAGTAGAGCTGTCCAGAGTAGGTAAATTTATTGTTGTTCCATTTAAAGCACACCACCAATTAGTAATGGGTATGACCAGGAACTGAAACATAAAAGCAAAGACACATACCCAGGCAAGAGTGGGCCTCCATAATCTTTGTATCCAGGATAGTGGGCCTATTGCTTGAGCATCTGCTCTATTTATTTTAGCTTGTTCTTTATCTACATCCACTAATGCTTTTAATAATTCTTTTTCAAGATCAGCTTTCTGTTCTGTTATTTTGTTTTTATCTGGAACTAGATCAATAGCTTTATTTAATAATGGTAGTAGTTTCATTATTCCGGCAATCATATTTTTTCCCCATCTAATTTAATTGGTTGATAAGGATAACAAAAAAATTTTACTGAACCATTATTATCCACGAGCATTGGTTTTAATTGATCTACAAATAGGCGTGATTGTTTAATACAATCTACTGAATTAGTGTATGGCTCTTCATTGATAACATATTTACAAACTACTGATGTGGGATCAGAAAGATCTGTTAATAAACATACAGTACCTATGAGTAAAAATTTCATAGGCCCTATAATAATTTATAAAAAATGTTTATATAGAAGGACACTATAAGACCATTTAGACCATTTAATAATTACAGTCCATCTGCCCATAGCAACTCTCCATGATTTTAGATTATCTATTTTACGATTGTGTCAGCTTCAGCTTCAGTTAATGCTTCTCCTGCAATTAACTTTGCTTTAGCATTAGCTTTGTCAATAGGTTTTTGTGCTACTGCCGCATCTTCTATTACTTGAAGTTCTGCTTGTTTCGCTTCAATATCAGCTTGTGAAATTACAGGTACATCTCCCCAAATAATTCCACTATAAGTTTCTCCTACTATACTTAATTCTGCATCAGGATTAATTGCTATTATTGCTTTCATTATATCTATATTTGCCATTTTTTTATTATCTCCTTATTATTATGCCATTACTATTGCTGACATGATGGAATAAATACCTGTATTAGTATCGTTATCTTCATCATAATTAACTCTAAATGGATTAGAACTACTCGCCCTTTTCATCATTAATTTAAAGGCAGGTGTTTCGCCTGATGAAAATGGAATTATATCCCAACCAATAAAAGAATAAGTGTCCCAATTGTCGTGTACTCCATGACTTTCATAATGTTGTTCGCCACCACCATTTGTTGATATTTCAGTATAGTTAGAACCATTATCTATTGACTTATATGATTTAAGATAATAGTCGCCTGTAGCTTCAAATACACCTTGTACTTTATATTGAAACCAAATCTTTTTATTAGCGGATAATGCTCCTGTACCAATACTTGTCCAAACCGAAGCTGTTATATCTACATAAGTTGTTGAAGAAGTAGTTTGTTGTGTATTCCATCTATTATAAAATACATTTCCACCATTAGCAAAAGTGCTTGTTGCATCAAGTCCGCCACCTGCTGAAGCCGCCCATTCAGGAGCAGTTGCACCTGCGTTCATTGTCATAACTTCTGCCGCACTTCCTTTAGCTAACTTCGCTAAAGTTGTTGCACCAGTCGCATACAGAATATCTCCTGCTGTGAAACTAGCTAATCCTGTTCCACCAACAGAAACATCTACTGAAGTCCATTCAGGTGCAGTTGCACCAGA
>Ga0208156_1000429_pt1 | contig 16611 bp, 35 predicted proteins | sample 1_EtaG_FD_184073 | JGI IMG/M metagenome (GOLD analysis project Ga0208156, IMG submission 184073) | Marine viral communities from the Subarctic Pacific Ocean - 1_ETSP_OMZ_AT15124 metaG (SPAdes) (version 2) | ecosystem: Environmental > Aquatic > Marine > Oceanic | place: Pacific Ocean | collected...
TCTAAATCTCTTTCTTCTTCTGTTTTAAACCATTCCACATAATCCCCTGAATCATCTTCAATGCCGTAAATAAGACCATTGTTATCATCAGTTGGTTTATGATCATACCAAAACACCTTAAAATATTCAGGTTTTCTCATTTTCATTAGCATATTAAATAATTCGTTATTCATCAACATCTCCTCTCCTTTTAGTATCAGGATTAAATATCCTAAGATCAACAACCATTCCTTCTTTAGTCTTATACTGCCATATAAAGACCTCTCCATCTATAAGGTTCTCGCAGTCTTTGGTAGTGATGTCTATTTCCATGTATTCGCCCATCAGCATCCTCTTTTCTTATTTAATTTCTAATGTTTTCCTATCCATCTTCAACTGTTCCGTATGAACAGTATTCTCACAATCACTCTGAACACCAAACTTTAGTATTATATCAAAGTAATCATTATCATAATCAAATATGTCTGCCGTTGCAAAGCCACCTGATACATGACCATATCCATTTGCATCTATTGTATCAGCTTCAAGATTTTCCAGTGCTTTCACCACCTTTTTACTATAAATATCATTTGTGCTGACAAACCTCATATAATGCATTGCAAATTTCATTAGCATTCTCCTTTATTAGTAATCTAAATCTTCTTCTGCCCCGAACTTAATGGTACTAAGCAAGGATATCAAACAACTTATTGTATATTTTGTAAGCCTAGTTTTACCCATGTCTTTTAAGTCACTTGTAACATCTCTTGAATGCCTGTCTAACAGCTTGGCACTTACAGTAAACAAATCTTCTAATGATAATGACTTGAGATAACATGTATAGTTCTTTCTCATTGTTCCCTCGTCTAGCTTAATATAATCTTTATCTGCATTAAACTCTTCCATTTTCTTCTCCTTGTTTTTAAAATAAGTTCCATCGGTTAACATTTTTCGTATCCTTCCTTAAACAACCTAATAACTTCTTCAAAATCTTCTAAATGTTCCATAAAATTTTCAAAATCATAACCATTAATTACCCATGCCCATGCCGTACGCCTTACCAAATTCATTTCAGACTGACCAGTATCATTGTAGGCTGTTTTTCCTTTTAACATTAAATCCCTTACCTTTACCAATTCTTCATTTATTTCATTGTCATTCATTTTATCTATCTCTTCTTCTGTTTTCATTCTCATTTCTCATGTCCTTTCTTGTGGCAATCCACACATCTTACTTCTTGTTTTTCTGGTGGAACAAGAAGTTCCTTGTAAATAAATTTGAATATCTTCTCCCAATTGATACCATCTTTGTGGTGTACTACTACTTTAACTTCTTTTCCTTTAGCCTTACTGCCTTTTTTACCACATACTTGGCAAGTATTACTATCTCTTTTGATAACACTAGCTCTTTCCCTAGATCTTAACGAGAGTAGTCTCAAGACAGCCTTGATTCTAGAACGAGGTGTATGTGGCAGTTTCTTTCCCAATTATCTCCTTACCTTTTTAATTTCGCATACAAATGGTATTCTGATAAGCCAACGATAAGGAACATAGTCAGGATACCAGAACCAACCTATTCCACGCCATTCGCCTAATCTCCATATCACTTGTATTTTATCTATAAGCATTATCTTCCCCCCATTCAACCAGTTCGTCAACTGATAAACCCTAATCTGTCCTAGCTAATTCCCTTTCTATTTCGGTTTGCTTATCTGCTATCTGTTCCAAAACCTTCTCTTTTTCCTTCTTACCCGCCACCTTTAGCATTACTTTAGTTAGTTGAATTATATCTTTAGTCAATTCTTTTGTGCGTGGCGTTGATTGGACATCTTTTTGCTTTTTACCTGTATGTCCCATGGGTGGTTGATTAAATTGTGGCTTGGATTGAACTGGTTCTTCTCTTAATATCTCATTCTCCCAACATCTACCACGAATCCATGAATCTGGATAGGGTATATACTGTATGTTTTTCCATTGTACCGATTCAAATTTATGTGCTACAACGGACTTAACAATAGTCGTGAACAAATCAGTGTCAGGACTCAATTTAATCCAAGCCTTTAAGGTGTTACTCTTGCTAGTCTTACGAGGATATACTTCCCAAAACTTGACGAACCCATTTAGTAATCCTTCGTTAAATTTCTTTGCGTCAATTTTAAGGTAAGAGGCTGTACACCCCTTGTTTACACATCTAATCTGTTTTTTGTTTTCAGATTCCCTTACTTCTTTTTGACATAATGGGCATGGTTTCATCATGGTAAGTTCCCCACTGATAAATCCTCTACCAGTCTCCATAGCTCGCTAGCCATTTCTTCCCTATCACCTGCAAGTACATTACCTTTTGCTTTCTTTTTCCATTTTGTATATACAGGTTTAATGCAATCTAAAAACCTACAATACTCATCTTCTGCACCATTATCACGACCATCATCATAACCACTATCATAACCCCCACGCTCATCTGCCCATTCAGCACCAGATTCATAACCATTTTCCCGTTCTATGTCCAACATCTTATCAAGTTCCTCAAATGTTGTTGGTAATTCCCTAACGATTGCAGGGTTTTCTGGAGAAGTTTCTGGTTTGTGCGAATCCCATACTTTTCTTCTTTCATCAACATTAGACATCTTCACTCTCCCATGTAGTAGTTGATACAGTATCTATTCCTGCACCAGCTATAAGTTCTAATACTTGATAAAGTTCTATAACTATTTCCATATTACGCTTGTCTGTTATAATCTCATCTTTCCATTTATCTATCACATCTTGTGCTAAATCTGCTTGTTCTGTTACCCCTTCATCATAACCCTCTTGGTAGCCATCTTCATAGTTACCAACCATTATTTCTTTTTCTTTTACACTAGCCTTTACCTTACTCATATTTTATCCCTCCAAGAAATTTTATAATTCCTTTTACCACCCCTAAAATTACCACACCCTTCCCATATCTCCTTTCCATGTCCTTCCTTAAAGTCTTTTGCTATTTTATCATGATGTTTTTTCCATTTATCTTCACATTTTTTACTACTATGGTTTATGCCTAGTCGTTTATAGAATTGCTTATCAGTTTCTTTTGTTGTTTTCTTGCCTTTTTTAGTCATTTGAACCCTTCTTTGTACCTTTGCGTAGTTTATAAATTCTTGTTTGGTACAATCTTGTTGTATTTTCAAGGTAAATATGACAAGCACCACAAGTTCGTATATATTTGTTACCATTAAATGTGCAACCACACTTCATACATTTAACATGGTATTTAGGTTCTACAAATATTTCTTCCCTTATAGCTTTTGTGCCGTACTTATCAAGTTCTACATTACGATTGGTAGTTCTATATTTATAATATGATGATTCTTGACATGCTGAAAACTTTTCTCCCTTTTTGGGTGGACAAAACCTTCTCCAATGCCTACCCTGTATGAATGTTTTGTTACATTTCCTAGCTTCACAAGTATATACATCACCCTTTGCCATTAACTTCCCTTAATTTCTTTCTGTAAGTTATAGATTTCTAAACAATTGGTAAATATCCTAAATTCTTTGTCTAAATTATCCCATCTTCTGACTGCAAAGTTCTCATTCTCTGCTCTTGGTATGTTAAGTATCATTGAATAGTCTACATGGTGATCATTCTCTATAAGTAATTCACTGTACGCAGCGAGTTGGTATGCCATATTGTCATATATAGCCTTACCAGTTTTTAGATCTATTAATACCAAGTGTTCTCCCATTCTGACATAAATATCTATCGTGCCACCATACTGATAATCTTCTGATACCAATTGCCTTTCTAATATTAGTGGTTCAATATTATTAGCCTTTTCCCAGTCATGGAATGATATTATACAATTCTCTGCCTGTTCTATCTGTTTCTTTGAGTATTCTGAAGTATCACATTCTTCTTTTGTTAGATGACAATGTATCATGTTATGTGCTAATGTTCCTATATCAGCCTTGTCATCTACATATTTACCGACCTGTATTCCTTCTAGTCCTAACTTATTAGCCCAAGGTATCAGAGCAGGTTTATTTAATATGTTTAATATTGTTGTAACTCCTGCCACACCAACACCTTCTGCATTCTTGTATCTTGTGTGTGCTTGTGATTTTTTAGTTGCCAATTTTATATCCTTTCTGTAAGACAGGGATAGCAGGTGAGAAAGGAGGTGCATGTTATGTGCAAGTGTTCATAACACACTAATCAGCAACCTGCTATCCCCATTATAAATGTTTACCCTTTCTCTGTTAAAAGGGTGAATCTTCGTCTGCCATTACTTCATCAAGCCTAACCCTAATACACGGAACTGTACTGCCTTGAAATTCACAGGTTGTGGGATACATTATAATTGTACAACCTATCCATGATTTTTCATCATCACCTAGTCCAGAAGCTATTGTCTTGGCATTGGTTTTGTTAAGTAATAATGATTTTTCCTTTCCATTAAACTTTAGCTCTATCTTATCATGAATCGTATTATCATCACCCTTTACACCAACCAAATCCACCTCTAATATTTCTACCTTATGCGATTTTCCATTCAAATCAGCCTCTCTTAACCAACTACCACTACCACTACTTTCATATATCCTATTCACACTCATCTTTTCTCCTCTTAAAATTAAAAAATTAAATACACATTGTTTCTACTGTCTTAACCTTGTTTATATTTTTCTTTGGTTTCTTCTTAATCTTTTCTAATCCTTCTACTGCTATTGTTGGCACATTAATATCTATATTTTCTGGTTTGACTGGTATTGATAACTTACCATTTGGATATTCACTAATTGTAACTAATAAATTGCCACGAATAATACGACCTTGTGCATTAGATAATAATGAACACGGAAAATGTGAGTTAATTGTTTCTTCATCATCTAGTGAAAAGTTAGTATTAGATGAGAATGGGTGAGAATGTGCCACTACATTGTAACCCTGTTCTGTTCTTAATCTAGCTATACTTTCCAGATAATCTACTGATGCCTGTTCCACTTCTTGTTCTGGAACAATATACTCATTAGTTACAAGGAATATACCTGCATCATGCCAGTTCCCCTTAAATAATATAGAAAATTCGTATTTTGAAAACTCTCTCTGTACCGATACTACTACATCTTGTACCCCTTGCCCCAGTATGATAGTTGGTTTTAGTATTACAATATCACTATCCCAACTACCAACTTTATCATTGTTCTTTTCAGCCATTCTGATAACCATATTCACTCCCTTTCTCAATGAAAAATTATTCTACCAATTAAAAATATGTTTGTCAAGTGAAAATAAAAAAATCGTAAACCCTTTCGTAGCAATAACTTACGATTTTTTCTTGACAAAACGCAAAAAACATGATATAAACTAGCGTTTTCCGATTCCCCTTTTTAAAATGGTAAGCATGGGTTCATACTACATACATCATCATAGGTACTTTCCATTTCATTTATTCCACTATCCCATTGTTCTTTGGCTGATTCTTTGTACCATGAACCAGTAGGTGTTTTCTTGTAACCTTTTTCTATCATATATGTATCTCGGTGTTCTTTCCATTCTTCTTCACTCAATGTATCATAGTCAACCCGTGTTAAATCTGAATTACTTTGTGAGAATGGGAGATGATTTTGTGATAGTAAGTGTTTGTTGGTATAATTTCCTTTACTGGTAGTAGAATAGGTTTTCTTTTTGATATTATCTATTCCAACTATGTCTTCACTAGCAGAAGAACATAACTTAATATCTTCTGACTCTATCTCAATCTTAATCTTGTAGTCTTTACTGGGTGTATCTAGTTTTAGTGTAGCCGAAGTAATATCACCATCTCTATCAGTTAATAGACTACAGGGAAAGTGAGTATTAATATGAGTGTCATCAGCACCAGAATAGTTACCAGTACCAACACTAAATGGGTGAGAATGTGCTACTACATTATAGCCATCTTTAATTCTTTTCTCTCCTATATTCTCATCATAGTCTACTGATGCACCACTTACTGTTTGCTTGGGTATGTAATAGTCATTAGTTACTATGAATCCATCTTCGTCCCAGTATCCTTTGAACAGTACAGAGTATTCATCAGTTCCTATCTTTTTTTGTATAGATGCAAGGATATTTCCAACTCTATCCTCTACATATATACATGGTTCTGTGGTTCTTAATCCACTATCCCATGTTACCGAATCCTTACTCTCATATATTTTAGTCATTTTATCATGTCCTTTCTTATCAAGATTTATAAATTCCACACCAAAGATTTACTATGCTCTGCCTCGTATTCAGTATTTTCCTTTTCTGACTCTGCTATATTATTCAAGTCAGTATCAAATAGTTTATGCCCCTCATTAGCAATCCTACTATTAAATGGACTAGCTAAATTACCAACTTCCATTTGCTTCTCAATCTTATCCATAAACTCTTTCAATGACTTGCCTTGTAAATCACCTATACACACATTGTTAGATTCACTAATGTTTGGGTGGTATGAATCTTTGTGAGCATTAGCTGTACTAACAGTGGGTGAGATAGTAATGTTTAGTCCTTTAGTAAAGTATTTACCCTCTGGTGCAGAAATATTTTTATGTCCAGTAGTAAATGTTTTCATTGGTATACTCTTATTGTATACCAATCTGTTATCCTTGACAACCCAACCAGATTTTACCGATTTAATTCCCTCAAGGAATGATTGTTTGTTTGATTCTTCCATTCTAGTCTTGATTGTTAAGCGTTCTTGAGTTAGTGTACGCTTGATAGATTCAACTTGTGATTTGGCTATTGCCTGTTGAGTTCTAATTGTCCTTTCTATCTTCTTTTTTCCCTCACTTACAAAGTGGTCTATATCAAATTCAGTCTTAATGATTACCTTTTCCACCTTATTAGCATCAATACTCTTGATGTTTTTCTCAAAGATACTTAAGTAGTGTTCTCTTGGATTACTATTGTAGTGGTCATTCAATATCCATTCAAACATAGTAAATGCACTACCATTTTGATGGTAGAAATCCATAAAGAATATGTTTCTTAATGAATCCACAACAGCAATTATATGGTTGTTACCATGATTATCCCAAGAACTATATTGTTTTATAATAGTTGTATTAAGTGGCTTATGTAAGTCAGTACACCTATTATCCATCTCACCTTTATATTCTTTTGGTACTTCTATTCTTTCCGTTTCTTCGCCAACATAAGGTGGATTATAAGTAGGTCGTATCTCTGCATATACAGATATTGTACTGTTTTCTTCCATATTATCTCCCTCAATAGAAGAACCCTGTATAACCACATTAACACCATACATCTTTTCATAATCTTCTGGTGTTTTACCTAAACAGGCAATAAATTCTCTTGTTTCATTACTATTCCTAGATATTGGCATGGTCTATCTCCTTTATATCTTCTTGTTTAACCTCTAGCAATTTAGCAATTAAACTTTTCAGGTTTATAGAATGTATATATTCTTTCTTTCGTGGTTTACTTGTCATTACATATATGAGGATAATATCTGAAATGATTCTTGGTGGTACTAACCATGATGGTGTTATAGTATATCCTGTTGCACTTTCTCCCCATACACTTAAGCTAGATGGATTAATATGAATAGTAATGTTCATACCATCATATCCACCTGTAATCCTAGTCTTTTCCTGTAACCCTTCTGGTAATGCACCAGAAGAATCTCTGCAATCTACTATTAATTCATAATTGTTAAATAGTTCTGGTTCTACATTCTCTACCCTTTCTTGAATCGGTGTAACATTTACTAATCGCCTTTCTAGTATATATTCCATTACAGCTTCTACTTTAGGATTACCCTCATCAATCATTTTAAAGGGTGTCCTGTTTAGGTTGGAATGTTCTACTATATCAGGATCAATTATTAGTATATCATCTACACCTGATAGAGCAAAGTCAGATGCTACCCAACTACCTACACCACCGACACCTATTACTGCAACTGATTTAGGTATCTTTAGCTTCAATGATTCCTGTCTAGTATACAGGGTTTTCTTTACACCTTGTATTCCTCGTTCATGTATCTTATAGTATCTCTCACAATCCCTTTTAGACCATGAACCACCTTCTGTTGTGCCAATAGAGGCGTTTTCTCCTGCAAGATGATAAGAACCTTTGGTTATCTTGACTACCTTTCTCTTTTCACTTGTTGAAGTGAGGCTTTGTATTATATCACCTATTGCAAATTTATCTTCTGTTGTCATATTAATCTCCTTATAAACGGGAGAGAACTATTACAGGAATAGCCCTCTCCCTCTCCATTAAAATACCGACTATGCAATCCAAAGATACTTCGCCTCGTTGTATTCCTCTATCTTAATCTTACCCGAAGTCATTGGGAAGTCATTAGGCTGTACTGCTGTGCCATCTGACTTCTTAACATGGAACTTTCTAACCCCTGAGTCTCTGGCTAGTTCCTTGATATCAGCAGAACTAACAGAATCAAAAGTTTCAGTAGAACCATCAGGTAACCCGACTGTTACCCCATCTGTTCCACTATCCCAAGTGCTACCACCATCTGTACTACCACTACCACTACCCTCTCCAAATTCCTTTTCCATATCACTCTCCTATAGGATTGAGGATTGAAAAAATAAAACAGAGGAAACCTATTCCCCTGTTGTACACAATGTGTACACTACAACACCCTAGCCCTATTACTGCGAGCCAGTACGCAGGTATTGGTTAGGTGTTGCAGTACAAACATTATTATCTTGTTGTGGTAAAATATCTAGGTATATCCGAAAATGTATAACTACCAATCTCTTGTTTTTCAAACCTATCTGTGTAGTAATAGCCATATCCATTCCTAGCTCTACCAACACGAATCAGGTGAACATCAAACCTATCCTCGCCACGCTTATTAACATAGCCGTCTATACCAATACCAAAGGTATGTCCAGCTACATGACATTGTATGCCATCTCTAATAGTGCCACAACGCCAAGCATTGTTTACTCTACCACTAAACCTTCTAGCTTGCCAACCCATTATTCCACCCCCTCTGTACTTGTGCTGATGTCATCTTCTACTAGATTAACTTTAATACATTCACCTGCCTCTAATTCACCACCATCTAATTTAACGAAGATATCTTCTATATTTCTCTCATCTAGAGACATAGAATAATCCCTTCTGTGTCTTAAATTAGCTAAAAACACATCAATGCCTTTTTCAGTCTTGTATTTCTTTATTTTTGGTTCAAATAACCATAATCTATAACCATGATTATCTCTGGTTAACCACATATTATTCTCCTTTCTGGTTTAAAAAGTCATTAATACTGTTTTGGTGGTCTTGCCATTCCCTGAGAATATAATATAATCCCTTTTATTCATTATATCACCACATTTCTAGATGGCAATTTGCATCTTTTTCTCTTACCACCAACCCATATGTAGGCTTTGGGTAAGGCAGGTGAAAATTGTCTGCCATAACAAGCCGACCAACAGTCAGGCATATCATATACTATATTGCCAAACCAGTGAATAACTGGTCTGCCTAACTGCTCTACACTTCCACAACCAGCCCCATTCTTGGGACTGTACTCTCCTGCCCTGTCTCTCCAAGGTCTGTTCATAAACATATCTTACCTCTCTTTCTGGTTAGTTATTTGTTTTATAACTTCTCTAATGTCTTTACAGTATGCATCTGCTACTATTGGCATTCTTATTCCCATTCTGCACAATTCATCTATTTCAGTAATCTTCTCTTTATACATTCTCAATTCATCTTCTATCTCTCTGTTCTTTTCTACACATACTCTCAATCTATCTTCCATACTAATACCATAATCTCCCCACTTATCTTCCTCACTTTCAATATCCTCATTCATATTCATTCTCTCTTTCTGGTTAAATTATAGTGTAGATAGTCTGTATCCATACAAAGAACAGGTTGGACTCGTACAGAGTTTTATTTCCTTATATGAACCACACATACAGTTAAGGCAACTGTATCTAATTGCCTTTAGAGGATTTAGCCTTACTTTCTTTAGCCTACCCCTTATTAACACTTCCTGTTCAACAGTCTGTGTCCTCATTATCTATCACCCCCTTACACTCATAAAGGCTGAAAAAATTTCATGATTTTAATGTGCAAAACGCATGCCAATACGCAAGAAAAACTCTAACTCGTTGCTATCAAACGACTTAACAACAAGCGAAAAAATTTCGTATGTCAAAATGGCACGAAATATTTTCGTATAACTGCCAAAATGGCAGTTATTCTTCTCCTTATTGGTAATGCTCAATACACCTCATAGAATATATCCATAAGGTGAATAGAGTAATTACAATGACTATTATTGACATTGTATACAATAATAAATTAATTAGCATTTCTGTGATTCTATCCCAATTCATACCTGTTTTCCTTTCTACAATGGCAACTTCACCCCATTTATAATTCGGTATAAAGTTGCTACTGGTTTAGTTCTGGCTAGATATTTATTCCTTATTGCCTTTCCTTGATACATAAGCCATCTATTAGTATCCCTTTCTTTTATGGTCATACTTTTCATATGTCTTGGTTCTTTTATCATTCTAACCCCTTTCTTTTCTATTCTTTCCTTTTCTATTCTTTTCTTTTCTATTCTTTCCTTTTCTATTCTTTCCTTTTCTATTCTTTTCTTTTCTATATGTACGCACACACACGCATGCACGCACACACGCACACATGCACGCACACATGCACGCACATGCACGCACACATGCACGCACGCACACATGCACGCATGTACGCACACGCACGCACACATGCACGCATGTACGCACACGCACGCACACATGCACGCACGCACACATGCACGCACGCACACATGCACGCATGCACACATGCACGCACGCATGTGTACAGATACACACACACGCACATGCGTGTGTGTGTGGTTAGAATAGTAAAATAGTGGTTAGATACCAACATTATATGATATCTTAACACGCTTGCCCGACTCTGTGGTGTAAATGGGTGCAAAACCTGAACTTGTAGCAAGCAAGTCCATTTTGCCACCCTTAGACAGGAAAGACTCACCTTCAAGGTTTACCTTGAGAGTCATAACGCCTTTGCTGTCAACGGTTAAAGTTGCATTATCAGCATTCATAAAATTCTCCAATCTGGCTAAATGTTTGAAATATAAGGACTTACAACAGATTTTCAATCTGTCCATGAGAAATGCAGTTCAGCAACGATGCGAAAACCTCGTGAATATCATGCGAACGAGATGCCCAAAAAGTTATCCACAAAAAAAATTTTCCGTAAGTCGTTTGACGGCAAGGGTTTACAGCCGAAAAAAAAATGTTATCCACACGAGCGAAAGAATTTCGTACTGCCAAAATGACAGCGAAAATCTTGCGAAAAATAGCGTAAGTCGTTTGGTGGCAAGGATTTACGGCAGAACTGTCAAAACGGCAGAACTGCCAAAATGGCAGTTTCTATATATATACGGCACGCACACACCTGCGTACACACACACACACGCACACACACACGCATGCATGCACACACGCATGCACACACACACACGCATGCACACGCATGCACACACGCACATGCACACGCATGCACACACGCACATGCACACGCATGCACACACGCATGCACGCATGCACACGCATGCGCATGCACACACGCATGCACACGCATGCACGCATGCACACGCATGCACGCATGCACGCACGCATACACGCATACACACGCACGCCTACGCACGCACACGCATGCGCGCATGCACACGCACGCCTACGCACGCACACGCATGCGAGGGGTGGGGTGGGTTCGGTTTCTGGTATTTTTTGGTTTTTTATAAATATTAAGCCTACCAACACACAGGCCCCAAAAACAGCCCGGCCCTAATTACTGCCCTAGTACTAATAGCTGCCATCTACAACAAAATACTACCTAAAAATTTATTGTTCAAGAAAAAAGTCTGCTTTTTTTTTATTTTGTGTCCACGGATTCAATAAAAATACAAGTTTTTATCCCTATGGTACATAAGGACTTACGTCAAGTGAGAAATTTTTTACTTGACAAATTCCAAAAAACATGATATAATATGTTATAGTATTCTTTTTCTAGTTTACAATAATATTATGAGCAGAAAACGTAAGAAATTTGAATTTCCAGCTAATCCTGAGTTCTTTAATTGTGAGGATGCCAATGAAGACGTTAGTTATGGTAATTATGATGACGTGATTAATGGTTTCGCTACTGACGAAAGTGATAAAGAGGTAGTAACCCACGTTAATCTTAATAACTACATCTATCTTAGGGATGAGCTGGGTTATACAGACAAGCAGTTTGAGGATTGGGATCTGGATCATGATTCCGTCTCTGAGTTCTGCTTGCGAAAGCCCACATTTTCTATCGAAAATGTGAGCGAGAGTGATATAATTGATTATATTTATAAGGAGTGTTAAGATATGTTACCATTTGGATTGTTCTTTTTACTATTGCTACTCTAATTACTTAGTAGCAGGAAGATGGGCTGGTGATACACGAGAACTTTGATTTACACTGGAAGGCCATGAGGGAAACTATGGAAAAACAGTTAAATGCAGAGAAAAAACTTGCAGAAGTACGGGATGCGTGGAATGGGCTTATTAACTATCTTGCGGATAATAATGGTCCTGAGCGTCCGAAAGGAGTGTTAGATGTTGTTGATTCTACTTATTTTAAGAAAATACGGAAGATATTGCAGTGAGTAAAGTAACGGATGTTGCTGTTCAGGCGGCTATTATAGCTCGGAGGGGGGCTGGAGAGTCTTGCGAGTCCATAGGTAAGAGTTTGGGGATGCACAGAACCACGGTGCATAGATTCGTTAAAAATCATCCTGATACAGTAAGTGAGATAAAAGAGAAGATTTTTGCCGATAATATAGATAATTATACCGAAACACTGGAAAAGGATGTCAAGAACAGTGGAAAGATAGCTGATAGCTATGCAGAGACGGGTAAGATAACAACGGCTGAAGTTGCCTATAAAACCACCACAAACAAGGCTATAGCCCCTGTATTGGTGGATAAAGGTATACATCCCAGTTCTGCGTTCTTCCAGATGAATATAGATAACTCAAAGAGCATCAATGTTGATCAGGATGTGTTTAATGCCCTTGCCAAGGGTTTTGATACAGGTTTCGTAGAAATGCATGATGTGATAGAAGTTGAGGCTGAGGAAGAAAAAAGTGCCGGCTAAAATAGATCGTTGCGTGCGCAAGCTTATGGATAAGGGTAAATCCAAGGACAGTGCCTTTGCCATATGTACAAACGCTATTATGAAAAAGAGAAAGAAGAAAAAGAAGGATTAATTTTATTAATTGCTAAAAGGGGAAAGAAAATGGCGGGATATACAGGTACAAAGAAAAAGAAAAAGAAAACAAAAGGAGTACCGGGCTCTGGTACAAGAAAGGGTAAGGCAACCCGTACAGCACATGGTAAACAGGGACAAGCTGATATAGGGAAGGCACTTAAGAAGGGCTTTAATAAGGTAGGGGAACTGGTAAAGAAAGGTGGCGATTGGCTGGAAAAAGGAAACGAAGGCAAACCATCTCCGTACATTGGTCTTGAAAAGAGTTATAAAACCAAGGAAGAATGGCGAAAAGATCAAAAAAAGAAGAAGTGAGTTCTAATGCCTAGATTTACATATTTAAATTGCGAAAGACATGTATATAAATTTCCTACATCATGTGGATTTTTTCCCGAATTTCATAATGTGGTTTATTGCACTGCTACCCGTAAGTGTGGGATACCGACCAAGCGCAAGTCAAAGAGGAGAAAGAAAAATGAGAAAAATAATATTAGCTAGTATTTTAGGCTTGGCACTATTGTCAAGCGGTTGTGCTGCTATGATGTCAAGGGCTCTTATGAATACGGATTCACGTACACCCCAGAAAGAACTTGACTTCAATCGTACCATTACCAAAGATGTACTGGCTGCCTATGAATCATTGAGCGGCAAGGAAGGTGCTTCTATAAAGGGTATTGTCAAGGCTATTGACCGTGAGGCTAACCGGGCCCATAAGGCAGGTGATCCCTCTGTAGCTGCAATGCTCAGTAATCAGTTGTCACGCCCCATAGTGGAACAGGGACTGCAAACAGGTTTCGAGTGGACCGCCAATACCATATCACAAGTTGCAGGTGGTGCTGTAGGTGGTGGTGGGTTGATCGGTACTATCATAGGGTTGGTACGTAGTAGTAACAGGAAGAAAAAAGCATTAAACATATTCAAGACTGAGTTGACACCGGAGGAGATGGCTAGGGCTAAGAAGGCCGCGGAACATACAGGCCTTGAAAGGGAGGTTGGATAATTTATATTGTTGTATAACTTTTTAATCTATAAGGAGATTAAAGTATGGCAAATGGTTGTGTAGTGGAGATAGAAGCGCCGTTGGAAATATTTGCAAGAAAGATTGATGAGAGTAAAAGATTTAAGATTGTTGGTACGGATAAAAATGATACAGTATTAGTTCTCCAAGATACGACCATTGAAAAAGGCGAATTAGGACACAGGCTGGATATAGATATAGAAGAAATAGAAAACAGTCTTGATGATATGTTGTCTGTGTTGCTTGATGGCAGGAAAGAAATAGTATTAAATGGTGTTAGTCGTATAGTAGGATATTATTCCAGAGTTAATAATTGGAATAAATCTAAAGTTGGTGAGTTGAGAGATAGGATTACCGGCAGACAAGGTGGTGGATATGGGTTTAACAGTGTACCGCTGGATACTGAAGCTAATCATGATGCTCTTGCTACCGTAAACAATTTATAAGAGAGGTACTTATTAAGGGATTTAAAGCAGTCATACTCCCAGACATCCATATTAGCGACAAGGGATATGATAAGGTCTATGATGTTGCTAAAAACTTTATTAAGAGTTTCAAACCTGACATTACTTATTTATTGGGCGATTTTGCTGATTGTTCAAGTCTCAGTCATTGGGACTTGGACAAGAAGCGAAAAATGGAGGGTAAGCGGCATGGCAATGAAATTGCCATGATTGCTAAAGAATTGGATTTTCTTCAGAAGTATAGCGGTAAGGTTGTTTGGTTTGAAGGGAATCATGAGAACTGGGTAGAGAGGTATGTTGATACACACCCCGAAGTTGAGGGTCTTATCGAATACGAACCTCTTCTTGGTCTTAAAAAGCGCAAGATAGAATGGATTAAGTTTAACGAGTTGTATCGTGTTGGTAGTTTATACCTTACTCACGGGATGTATGTTGGCGAGCATCATGCTAAACTTCATCTGACCAAACTCGGATGTAATGTTGTATATTGCCATACACACAGATCTCAGGTATATGGAATCAATATGGTAATGCAGAACTCATTAAAGGCATGGGGGCTTGGTTGCTTATGCGACAAAAAACCTTCGTACCTACACAACAAAGCCGGTAGTTGGGATCATCAGTTTGCTGTATTATACATGGCCACTAACGGGGAGTTCAACTTATATCCGATTGATATTATCAATCATAGATTTTACTTTAACGGAAAAAGCTATGGACGAAGATAGGGTACACACGGCGCAGGAATATGAGAGGTATATGCCGGAGCTTATTGAGTTGTTGGATAGTACTGCTATATCTATCATGTCTATTGTTGAAGAGTGTGATTGTGATAACTATGAACATACAGGTGATCGATATATAATTCATATTACTAAAAATGAATATCCCGAAGAGATTTAAATTATTTGGACATACTATTGAGGTTAGTACGGAATCTGATTATGAAGATAAAGAAGATGGTCAGGGAACTGCATATTTCAATAAAAATCGTATTATAGTACAATGTAATAAGGCACTGAAAAGACCGGTAACCAGAATGGAACAATGTTATCTTCATGAGGTCATACATATGATATTTCACGAATTACATTATGCAAAGGAAACTTATAACGAGCAGATGGTTGACCAGATAGCATCTGCATTACATCAGGTTTTGGCAACATCGGAATATAAATAATGTTTAGCGGAAAAGAGAATTTCAGACTGTTAAGTAATATAGACAAAAGTACTGCAGTTACATCTGAAAAGGTAGAGCAATTAACCAAGAGGCTTGACCACAAGGAAGAAGAAGAGGCCAAGTGGCAAGGTAGAGTAGAGGCGGCTATGGCAGCATGTCCGGAATCTGCCCATATTAAAATGCAGAATGGTAAGATAGATGATATGACCATTACATTAAAAGCCGTAAAGCTTTTAACCAAAATTATATTAGGTGGTGGAACCATTTTAGCTATAATACTTGGCTATATACAATGGGCCGGTTCGGCAGAAGAATCTGCTCCATGTCAATATATAGAGCAAGGTGAACAGGTTGCCAAGATAACAGCCGTGCTTAATGCAATGAACAGTAGTCCTGCAGCTTTTGAGTGTAACATTGTGTTTACGTGTGAAAATAAAGATTCGGAATATCCTATATTAATTATAAATATGACAGATTCCTGTCTCGAGTTGGATTGCAGGGAATGTTATATTACAATGGAAAACATAAAACCTCATTTTTCTAAAATAGGTAGTGAATGGAAGATGATGTTTGGTACAGAAGAAATGTATATACGCAATAAAGATGGTATAACAAAATACGTGGTAACAATTAAAGACGAGTCATTAAGAGAAATTAAGGAGTTATAAATG
>Ga0208156_1000432_pt1 | contig 16540 bp, 19 predicted proteins | sample 1_EtaG_FD_184073 | JGI IMG/M metagenome (GOLD analysis project Ga0208156, IMG submission 184073) | Marine viral communities from the Subarctic Pacific Ocean - 1_ETSP_OMZ_AT15124 metaG (SPAdes) (version 2) | ecosystem: Environmental > Aquatic > Marine > Oceanic | place: Pacific Ocean | collected...
ATGCAGTTGTATCTCCTATTGCTAAATCAGCAAAGGTTAAATTATATGTAATCAGTATCATTTCAAGTCTAGCTGGTGGTCGTGGTTCAATTGCGGTTGCATTTCCAATACTATTAGCCACGTAACCTACTGGAGGATGAGTTGGCATTGTTTCTGTAGGATCTGGACTATTTGGATCAAAATAACCGGTTGGCTTTAACGGAGTTGGATCATCTTCAACTATCATTTCATCAGCGTATCTAAGAGATACCTGCACTCCTTTACCAGCAACTGTACTTTTTACATTAAGACTCACATTTACAATATCACCGTGTGTAACTCCTTGTCCTTGTAAATTATTCATCTGTTGACTTATACCTAACCAACGATGAGGTATATTACTCGGCCAAATATCTAAGTCAGTAAACATATCATTCTGATCGGGAAACTTCATAGCAGTTCCACCCGTCATGCCTTCTCCTATTACCCACTTAGCATGATAACCGACAGCAGCAGTTCCTCCAGTAGAGTAATTCATTCTTGCAAAACTATTAAATCCAGAAGACCAATTTTTTACTAAAATTGCGTCTGCGTGCAAACTAGCATCCCATTCATATTTATTTTTTAAATTTACCGGGTCACCAAAACTATCCGTATAGTATGATTCGCCACTTGGATTTTTAATAAAATTCGTTTCAGTTCTTGCTGCTATCTGTATTTCATTTACTTTAAAAGTGTTTGGTATAGTTACTGTACCATCTACCATTTTTTGTGTAAATAGAAAACCTCCCGCATCAGGAGATATTGTTAAAACATTAGAATCATTTAAATCATTTCCTATAAAATCAATAACAGAATCTATTTTAGTTATATTAATTGATGTTTGTATATCCACAAAATCTAATATATAATCACCATTTATATTTTTTGCTTTTAATCTAACTTCTTTACGAGATGGAGAAATTTCATCTATTTGATATCTTAAATCTTCAATTGCTAATTGTTCATTAGTATTGCCATTGTCTCTAAATTGTTCTTCTGTACCAATATAAACTTTACCGTCATCTGTTATATAGATATTTGTTAAGTGATTATAAATATCTCCTTCTAATCCTGTTTTTGTTCTAACTAAAACACTAATATCGTCTCCTGCTAACTTTCTTAAAAAATGATATTTTACTTTAAAAGTACCACTATCAAATCCCAATTCTGTTATATGTTTTCCAGGATAAAATTCTATATTACTATTTGTATTTACAGAAAATTCTGCCAATGAAAGATTTTTAAATTCAATAAGATTATTTTGGCTATCGAGAATTTCAAAATAAACAAAATCTCTATTACCTTGAGTTCCCCATAAACCATCTTCATATGGTTTTTGACCTACTCTTTTAGTAATATGAGCATTCAGTAATTCTATATCTCTCCGTTCAAGCTTACTTGCCATTACAATTCTCTCAGTTTTCTATCTAGAATACTATTAACAACTGTTTCGTTATCTTTTAATTGGTTTACTGTTGTATTATGTATTATTTTCGAAGACGGATCTTCATACAACTTACCTGTATAAGGATCTTCGAAAAGCAAAATGTTACCTTCTCGATCTTTATATAATAGAGATCCATCATCAGCTGAGCCCGAAGCTGCTGCTCTTTCTAATAACAAGGCTTTTCTTTGTAAATATTCTTGTTCATCTCTGTCAATCAACTGTTGATAAAAAGTAGAATTTTTTAATTCCTCTTGAGTATAAGGCATTTTTTATCTCACTACTTTAAAAACAAAATCATCATCAAAATATTGTATCGTTTCCTCTGAAGTATTACTACCACTTACAACTTTAAATTCAAATTTATAATATCTTTCTGACTGCAGCCCATTCATCCAAAAATTAAAATAGTTGCCAGTAGAATCACAACTGATTAAAGAACCTGTTCCATAAGGAACAATAACATCTTCTGTCTGGGTATCCAATATAGAATAGTAAGCTCCATCTTTACCAATATTTGCTTTACTTCCACTCGGTAAATATTTTGCTGTAAGATATTCTGAAGCAGTATTCGAATATGATTTTGTTGGATATCTTTCTCTTCCAACAACTCTAAATTTTGTTTTAGATTTTTCTTTATATTCAGGTCTTAACGCTTTCATATAAAAAACCATATCTTCTAATTGTGTGGAAGAAAGCGCACTAAGTGAACCAGTATTCCATACTGTATCATACCACTCTACTTCTAACTTTGGCGGATAAATTGTATGAGTATTACTAGAGAAAAATTTAAAATTTCCTAATCTATCAGTGCTACCTTCATCAGTACTTGTATCTGTATTCGATAAACTTCCACTTCTTTTTATAATAAATCCTTCATTTTCATATGTTTTATCCATCCATTTAGATACAATTGGAGTAACATCCATTCTCATATCTGTAGTACCATATGCAAAAGATTGTGAACTATAGGAGGATGTATACCAAGTACCGCCGGTCTCAGAACCACTGACCCAATAATTTTTTGCGGTAAGACCGTCTCTATAAGCCCAACTTGCTCCTTCTTGTGTGGCTGGGCTATCACCTAAAAATCCTTGACCAACTACCCAACTTTGACTAACTGGGTAGGCATAAAGTGATTGACTATAGTTTATATTAACCGGATTTGCATCATACATATTTAAATAAAATTTTGCATCTCGTGCAATAGTTCCTCTGTGCATTGATTGAGAAATATAAGCTAAGTCAAATTTCATTAAAATACGAGAAACTCTAACATTTCCTCCTGAAGCATTCATACTTTTATCTATTTGTAATATTTCGTCAAGTCCAGTATTTCTACTAGATGAGGCTTGGTACATAGTTGTGTCTGCGTCTGGAAAAATAAAATAATGCATTAGTTACCTCCTGCTGAATCACCAATAACTCGACCTTCAACGTCTATTGATGGATACTTTAATTCAAATATACTTGGATCTAAAGATGGATAAACAATTCCATCTTTTGTAGCCCCTTTAATATCATAAACATTTCCCGAATAACCACTTGATTCTTGAAATTTATTGGTTACTAAAACAGGATGACCAGCAACATTATCTTCTTCAGGTGGTATAACTGCTGAAACCCCATCTACAAGAGATATCTGATAAGCTAAGTCTGCTAAAATAATTGGTTGTCCTATTTGCCATTTATCTACATTAAAAAAATCTTTAATTTTTTGTATTGCTTGTAAAATAACCTCTTCTTTATTATAACCAACTTTTGTAAGTAAATTAAATTTAATTCCAACATTAATAACAAACGCATCTTTAATATTAACTGCATCAGTTACCATTCTAAATTGAGTTAAATAAGTTTGTATATTTTCTTTTACAGCCTTATTTACAGTAGTCAATTTCTTTCCAGCATCAAATCCCAATGTATATAAATTCAATGCTAATGGATTTATAATTCTAGAATCAGAATTAGCTCCTGATTGACTATCTAACTGTGTATCTTGTACGATATAACATTTAGCAATATTACCATATTTAGGTGGCAATGCATAGACTCTTGTAATATAATCTTCTTTAGTTACAGCTCTCTGTTGAGCTTGAAAATATGCTAAAGCATTATTTTTTACTTCTATAATACTTTCAGCATCCTTTCCACCAGAACCTGGAATAACATTATTTACTGCTACAGATGCCTTTGTTTGGTTTACTAAGCTCGTTGTAAGTCCAGACTCATCTAAGGAAATTTCTATCGAATTAATATTTCTTAAACTGTTAGATCTAACATTATGATTAACTCCACCACCATATCTATATGTAATAGTTAATTGAGTATTTGAAGGTGCTTGTCCATATGCTTTAGTTTTTAAAAAATTTGAAGGATCAAATGCTATGCCCAATTTAGATGGAGAACCAGGAAGAGAAGAACCAACTTCATCTGGATTAGGAATTATTTCCTCGTCAGGACTGTCTGATGTTCCAGCTCCAAATCGTAATTCAGTTTTACCATCTTCTCTAATAAAAGTTGTAAATCTACGAGCAGTTTTAAGTAATTTAAGTAAATATGGAGCTTGATCACTATATGTATATAATTCATCGTCATTTTTTGCTATATTTGTCATATCAGTATATACTGTGTCCTGAGCTAAGAAAGGAACTTCATACCAATTATTTCCATCACTATCTGTTACTTTAGTTATTTCTGTTACATTTTTATTAGCTAATGCAATTCTACTATACTTTTCAGCAGTATTAAAAGTAAAATATTCTGTAGCAATTTCCCCACTAGAAACTTTAACAGATTTTTTTAAAAGATAAGTTACAGGAACATTATCACTACTCTCATAAACAGTTATCTCCATTGGATCATAAGAACTTGAAAAACTAAAATTACAATCTTCTTGTGTAATAAATTTTATACCAGTATCTGAAACTATTTCCATTCCAGATTTTACTGCTAGAGCATAAGTTAAATCTGCTTTAGTAGAATAATCATCACCTTCGCCGGCACCTATAGCCGGTACAGTTTGAAAAACATCTAATCCTGTCGTAGCAGGCGTAGATAATTTTGGTGTATACCCTAAAGACTGAACCATATTATAAACGGTTTTCTTTTCTTCAGCAAATGCTAAAAGACTTTCTTTAAATTGGTTATCTATATAATAAGATAATACATCACCCACATATGCTGCCATTTCAATAAAAATCATACCAGGAGAAGATTCATTAAAATCATTATACTCATTAGGAAAATATACTTTAGCAAATTCAATTAAATTACTTTTAAAGGATGTAAAATCTTTATTTAAATATCTAACTTCTTTTACTGATTGTTTTGGTGCTGTGTATGGCATTATTTATCTCCGATAATTACTTTATTGTACTGCCAAATAAGTATTCTTTTGGTTCTTGACTTTTAAAATCCATAGATAATTTTTCTACTTGAGTGCTATCTATATCTAATGAAAAATGGATAGATACATTAATTGCGTTTCTATTATTTGCAGAAAAATTAGTTTCAATGGATTCTATCCCAACAAAAGGTAGCCATTCACTTACAGATGATCTTATAGTCTCTTCTATTCTATTTTCTAAATCATCTCCTTCTTGTTCAAAAATAACTTTTTCCAAATCTGATCCAAATGTGGGATTTCCTAATCTTTCACCTTTTTTAGTTAATAAAAGATTTTTAATATTATATTTAGTTTGCTCAATAGCTTTCTGCGTTCTACCAAAAAATCCTTGGTTACCGTGTTCCAATGGTAATTTGAGCCCTATATAAACACTTGGATTTAAATCATTTTCAATTACACCCATTATACACTCTTCTTTTTATTTATTGCTTTCATTACATCTCTATAATCTCTTGTTAATGCTCCCATAACTTCTTCTGAAACATTATTTGGATCTACACCAGCCGCTTGAGCAGTATCAATAGCAGCTGCTTTTCTTCTCATTTCATCATCACCGCCTACAGAACTTCCATTGTAACCAATTAACTCAGTCATCCTTTCAGTTGTATAAGGATTACCACTTATTGTCGGATATTCTTCAAACTCTTGAGACTGTGCTGTTTCATTTAAAATTTTATTCAACATCGGATTTTTGGTGTAACTTACTTCTTTTTTAAATTTTTTAGGCTGTAATTTTACAGAAGTATCTTTAACATTCTCTTTAATAAATATCTTCTTTACTTCTTTTTTAACTTCATGCCTAACTATTTCTCTTATTAAAGAAATAATTTTTTTAGTATTTGCCATAACTAACTCCTATTTGTATATAAATATATTAAACTAACATATTCTTACGTTCATCTGCTAAACGCTTTTTCGCTTCTTTTCTATTTTTTTCTTTTTCTAATTTACGATTAGTATTATCTACAAATTTTTCTAAATTATCTAATATTGGCGGCACAACATTAACTGCATCTCTTATATCTTTTATTTCTTTGGTAGCTTTATTAATTATAAATTCCAGCCCATGTGCTATAGCCGCCCCCATTGGATTTGCAGCAGATCCAATTAAAGAAGCTTTTCTACTAGCTGCAGATGCATCTTTACCCGCTTTTAAAGAAGTTAGTATAGATTTAACTCTATCAACTGCATCCCTTACTTTCTGTTTAACTTCTTCTAAAGCATTCATATCTTTTTCAATTTCTGCAAGCTTATCAAGTTGCCCTTCTCCAGATCTCATACCCTTAATAACTTTATTAACTTTTCCATCCATATTTTTTCTTGTACCGACAATTTGATCATTTATAACTTCTTTTATTTTATCAGAAACCGCACTCATAGCTATTCTCCATCATTTGCTATAAAAACAGTATTACTAAAAATAGTTGGTAAAGTGTCGTTTTTCATTCCACCGCCATCTTCTTCTCCAATTAATAAGTTTTTTAATTTTACAGCAGCATCAGATATTTCTGTTATACCTATTTCAGGTTTTGAAATTTCATTACAAAAATCACTTAACGCATCAATTAATTTTTCAAATAAATCTTCTAATTCAAATCCTTTTACAGCTGGATTTATTGCATCAACTTCACCCAATTGTATATGACCATTTTTTCCAGGCTCTAAAGTAATTTCATAATTAGAAGTTAAATTAATATTTCTTACAGCAAACATATGAATATCACCGTTATTCTTTGCACCATTCTCATTTTCACTTGGATTGCCTTTTGCATTTATAACTATTTTATCTGAATTAATAGTTATCATATCTCCATCCATAACTCCTCCAAGAGTAGGTGGATATTTATTGGATACAGCAGCTGGATTTAAAACATCGCTTTCAGAATCTAATGGACCAGATGTTAAATAGATTGAAGAACCATCCCCATTTATATCTTGTACATGAGGAAAGCTTCTGTTATATATTTTTCTAGGATCTATCCATTGTCTATTTGTTATTTTTATACTTGGATTTTTATATAAAGTATCACTACCTAACTTTATTCCTTGTCCAAATCTACCATTTATAATTAAATCACCTTGTTGACCCAAAATTTTTCTATTATGTTTAGTTCTTTGTGGTAAAACTAGTCCTTCACCCCTTTCTCCAGCTACACGATTCATATTTACTTGATTTCGTATATTTAAAGAATGATAATAAAAATATTGTCCACCATGACGAGCTACATTCACAACTTCACCTTTTGTTGGATAAGCTGTTATATGTGCTGATAACGGTTTTATATAGTCACTTATTTCATCACCTTCACTTTGACTATATAAAAATCTAGCCTTTATTGTTCCTAAATAAGAATAATCAGGAATATTTTTATTATTTGTATCTTTTATAGTAGGAAAATCTTTTGGGTCAAGTAAAACTTGTAAAACCATAGCAGGTTCAAGTTCATAAAATTCAGATATTTCATCTACATTATCTTTAATAATACCATAAACATCATCATATGTAGTAAATCCTGTTTTACTTATGTCTCTATTTAAAATAGAAGAATTTCTACGATAAGCCATTAATTACTCACTTTTTTTATATCTACATTAATTTCATCTGAGCGTTTTTGTAAGTCTGTTGCAGCATCTTCTAAAGCACCCATAAGTTGCTCTTTTTCAGAATCAGATAAACCAAATTCTTCTCCAACTCCCCCTCTTTGCTCGGATGATATAATACGTTGTACAACTGCAGCCATTTTCACTAACTGGTCATCATTTTTTACATTTATCTCTAAATATTCTTTTAACATAGGAATGATCTGTACAGCTGTATCGCCGTCTTTTATAAAGCCAACAACCTCTTGCATTAAAACTTCTAGCTGTTTTTTATTAGTTTGTGTATTGTCATAAATATCTTTAAATAAATCTGATAAGGATTTACCATCAAATACTTCAAAATCGATAGCCATTTTTTACTCCAATTAGATAATATTTTTTAGAATTGTTGTTATATATAAATATTTGACTTTTTAACTTTTGATTAATATATATGATAGTTATATATAGGGTGGAAATCCCTTTTTCAATAACTAACGGGAGAAAAAACATGAAGGAAATAATAACAATGGTGAAAGGCTATGTAGATGATTTAGCTCATCTAATGATGTCTTTTGTAGCTATAGGTGCTGTGTCTGAAGTAATTTTCGGAACCGGTGTCTTTGGCGTCAACGTTATTGGTAACCTGACATCAATCATAAACACATTCGGTGAGTCCGGATTTGCTGGGCTTGTCGCCTTGTTGGTGTTGGTGGGTTTATTCCGTAAGTAATATAGGAGTAAGTAAAAAGGGGATTGAAAAATCCCCTTTTTTATTCTTTAATTTCTAATTAAAGATCCAGTATAATTAACATCAACCACACCATCCTTATCAAATTCTAAAAACAGTCTTTTATTAAATTTCTTCATTACATTTATTATACGAGTTATATGTTGAGTATTAGAACCAGTCATTTCACGAATCAAAATATACAAAGCTTTCTTATTAAAATTTTCTATATTTCCTTTTATACGAAATAAATGTAACACTGAATCAGCAACTCTAATATCTTTATCTCTGTGAAATATATTAGTCAAATTAACATTCCAAAAACGATGCAATTCATTTATAAATAATTCAGCATCTGTAGATTTTTCAAGTTCTTTCTTTTCAGAAGTAATATTTCTTTTATAATCTAATACATCCATTTCAGAATGTATTTTACCCATTTTATAATTTTTATTATTATTTAAAATGAGATAGTTTTTTGCTACAATACTAAAGTAAGAAAAAGCTTTACCTTTACCTTCTTTAAATTTGTGTATATTTAAAACTAAAAAAGAAACTACTTCGTGCTTTACTTCTACTGAAGATACATCAAAATAATAGAACTTAAATGTATGAATTATATTTTCAGCTAATTTATCAAAAGCTGCTCTAATATGTTCATTATAAATTGTATTTCTTAATACAGGATTATCTGATTTATTATAACGAATTATTGCATCTTCAGTTCCTTGATGAAAATAATAATTTTTCTTTTTAGCCTTCTTCTTTTTAACTATTGGTTTAACTGGTGATTTTACTTTTACTGCAGATCCTGATTCTGTTGCTGTAACCATTATTCTTGTTCCCCTTTAAATTTATCTAATTGTTTTATTATAGTTTTTATTTGTTCATATATAGTTCCCGTTTCATCATCAGATTCAAAGGATCCTAAATAATCTATTTGCTTTAATTCAATATTAACTTTTTCTATTGTTTGAATAAAATCTTCTATCCATGTTTCTAATATTTCTTGTTTAGTATTTAAATTCCAAATTATATAACAAGAAGATAAAAACCAAAGAAATAATATTACAACACTTATTTCTAAAATCATCATTTGTCTCCAAATAATTCGTCAAAAAGGTCTTGTGATTTTTGACTTAGTTTAGGTGAAGGTTGTTCAGTTTCCGTTTTAGGCTCAACTGCTTTTTTCATATTAGTTGTAAGTTGAGTATTATATTCTTCATCTAAACGATTCCATTCATCCGATTCAATATGTGTCGCCATCATATCAGCTTGATGAAGTATGTACGCTATATTAGACTTTAACCCCCAGTCAGGGTTGTACGATATATAATAAGATTTATTTGCTTCCTCGTATAAACCATCAGTTAAACGTATTCCGATGTATTCCCATTGTGTCATAGAAATTCCGAAGTGATTTAAAAGAAAAATAGCTCGGTCGGTAACAGACATATATTGAAGTTTCGGATTATGTGTGTATATTTCTCCTCTATTCTTGCGATGCCATTCGGAGTCTTGTGGAATATAATAATCTTGATTTAAGTCACCTACCTTACCTAAGTCATGATGCATAGCAGCAAAGATAAGTTCTTCATCGGTGAAATTAATCTCAGCACCATTAGACTCCCACAACTTTTTAAGTTGAATAGCACAATCAGTTACATGCAGTACATGCTCTACATAACCACCTACCATAGCATTATGATATGCTTCTTTACCACTAGCTGGTGCTATTGACATTCTTTCTTCAAAGTACTGATACATATTAAGAAGTTTTTCTCTTCTATTATTAGGATAATCTTCTGAAAATGTATCTTTAATTAAGTTTATAAGTTTAACCCAATTCTCATGGACTTGTTCTGCTGTTAATTGTTTCATTACTATAACCGCTCCCCTATTAAAGTTATTATATTATTATTTGATTCAAATTGTTCACTATATACTATTGTTACTAACATTTATCTTCTCCATTCATAACCATTTTTGGTAAATTTAATTTCATCATATTTTCTTAAAGCATTTCTATAACCGCTAAACTTTATTCTAACACCCCAACCGAGATAATCAGTTATTTGTCTTTTTGTTACAAAACCTTTATGCTTAATAAAATCTCTAATCTTTAAAACACTTTCAGTTTCTCTCATATCTTTTAAGTCAAATACGTTTTCCCAATTACCAAACCACTTAGATATTCTTTCTTCCCACAACATATTTTTTGCTAACGTTGTTGTATCATAATCAATAGGATTATCTAACATAGCATTAAATTTATTTTTAAAATCTTTTCTATTATCATATAAGAAAGGATAAGGATCCTTTACCACACTTGTCATTTCTGGATAGCATAGTTTATTTGGCAACAAATAAGGAACTCCTACAGAGAATCCATCGGTAGTAGAAATACTCCAAGCAGAATAAGTTTGAAATGTTCCTACGCCAAATTTCATTTGCGATAAGAAATCCATATAATCATCTCTACTTTCACAATTAACTCTTTTATTCCAAGGTCTATCTACTTGCGTCAATGTAGTATATACTTTAAAATCTTGCCTTTGTTCCCATATTTCATCAACTACCTTTACAAACCATTCCCAACCTGTATAACCAGCACCTCTATGATTAAATACAACCGTTTTATCTTTGTATTTATCTCTTACATTAATTCTATCTACACCTAAATAATGTGGTTGGATAATTTTGTGTAATCTATCTATAACCTTATCATTCCAATGGTGAGCTGCATTTTTAATTGTAAGTTGTTTTAACCAATCACTATTAACACCACATTCATCCATCATAAGTAATCCAGCTACACTTTCATATAATGCTCTAGCAGGAAAATCTTTATGAACACCATCTCTGTCACCATAAGGAGCATTTTCAGGTACCTCAAACCAATGTGAATACCCAATAAATTTTGGTGTAATATTAGAATTGTTATGTAAACAATTAGCCATCTGTAAAGTATGTTCTGGCAAATGAGAATACACTATATCAAAATCATTGTTTCTCCAATCAACATGATTCATAAATTCTATAGTATTAAAATGTTGACGCATTTGATTTATATAGGTAGGTAGTTCATATATTTTTACGTCTAAGTTACTCATCTTATCAGATAATGTCCACGGACTTAATGAACCAATTAGTTCTGGGATTAAAATAGTAAAGTGTATCTTCCACCTTTTACTCATATATGGCAAAACGTGGCGAAGGACCTCTACCAGACTGTCGGCCTCTAGATTTTGTCTATAAGTATAATTTCCATAAAGCAGTATCTTATAGTCATACTGTTCTGTTGCATTAGAATCATCTAAAAATTTATCTATATCTTTTATCATATTAAACTCCTATTTAATAGAAATCTAATATTTTAAAGTATGATTCTAATTAGTTTGTGTATTAAATATACACTTAGCTTCCTTAGAATTAATACATCTGAAATATTACGGGGGCTGCATCACCTTAACACAGCCCCCTCTATTTTCATTTTATTTTACATTCTTAACCTTTACCACATTACATGGAATACATGAAACAACTGTATTTTCTATAGTAGTTTCACCACTATTAGAATGTGCTACTTTATGAGCCTTTACTGCGTCAGACAAACCTAACACTTTACCACATGCATCACCATTCTTTTTAGATACTTGACATTTCTTATCAGCCATAATCCACATCCAAGCAAATTCGTTGTCTGTAATCACTCTTTTTCTATCTACAAGTTTAACTCCGTCATTTTCGTATAAACCATTCATTTTTAGAATTGTGATTCGCATATCTAATCCATTAGGATCTTGACCAAGTCTAGTTTTCTGATGATAGATTGTTTCATTTAAACCAACTGCTATTTCTTTTTTAGTAAGTTTACCCAATTTTATATGAGTTTTGTAAAACCAATCCCAAACTCTAGACCAATCAGTAACCTTTACATCTGAATTAGTAGTTAATTCATGAACAACCATTACTAGATTTAAGAAAGTACCTACATTAAACGCTTTATAAGTTTTTGAATCTACATCTTTTATCATTTCAAAACACTTATCCAAAATGTCAGTTATTTTCTTTTGAATCTTAACTTTCGATGCATATTCATCTGATGCGTAAAGACCATCAAGAACTGATTTATTCAAACCGCTGGTACGTCCCATTCCATCCACTATAGCAACTATTTTGGCTAAAACTTCATCCTGTCCCATTCTTTTAAAAGGAAAATTTAAATACTCTCCTTTACCAGAACCATTTATTGAAAATATTGGATGTAAATCATACTCACCACCAAGCCTTGCCGTTTCACGAACAAACACAGCCATTTCACTAACAATTGCGTTTCTTTTTTCTTGATTCGACATTTGATTTAAATCATTCAAATCAATAAACATTTGGTGAATAGCTTCATCCCCACCTTTTGTTGCAACTACAGTAAATTTATAATCCATATATTTTTTATATATTTTAGGATATAAATTCTTCAGATCTGTTATATTCAATCCTTTAAGTTTGACAACTTTCGGTAGTAATCCTCCACCAAAATCTTTTTTTGGTATAGGTATCAATTCCACATCACCTAAAGGAAATTTAGCATCAATAAAATCAATATTAGTTCTTGATCTTTGTTGACCATCTATAACTTCAATTAAAGCTGCTATAATCTTATCTCTAATTTCCTCAGCTTCAGGTGTATTTTGCATCAATTGACCGTTTAACGATTTATATTGAAAAAGATCAATGTCGTTATGAACTCTCATATACAAGTATGGAATTACTGACTCTCCTTCAACAATATTTTTCATTAGATTTTGTTGCCAAGTTTTATTATCTTTAGCAACATAATCTCTTTGATACGCAGGATTCATATTTAACTGACCTTTATCAAACAAATCATATATTTGTTTAACTGTCATATCAAAACGAACCTGTATCGTGTTTGTGTAATATCCCATGATATTATCTCCTATTTAGTGTTAGTATTAAACAAGCATTGATAACGATAGGGAATTTCCTCAACTCCACTATTGAATTGTTATATACTTGCATTTATCTACCTACCTCTTTGAGATACTTAGATTTGGTCTCATCCCAGGTTTTCCCTACTATGTCGCCATAGAAAAGTTTCTCTGGTTTAAGTCTATTCTCATCAAACAACTTAGTATATCGTCTGATAGCTTTTGGTTTCCACCACTTCATTATATAAGCACTATCATCAGTATACTTCTGTTTCATCTTTAAATCTTTTTCTTCTATTTCACCTCGTAAAAATTCCTTACCATTCTCATAGATATCAGCATAGAAGATACCTCTTTTAAATCCGTGTTGGTATTGTGAAGCCTTAACTCCAACTGCTTTAAAAATCATACCAATAATTTTTTGTTTAATTCCCGTTGGCGGTCCTGCGACACCTTCTTTTTGTGTATTTATTTTTTTATATTCGTCTGCTCGATTTTCTTTTAACCAACCAACCCAAACTTCATAAGTTGAATCGTCCGGCTTTAATGCTACTCTGCCAACTGATTCGCCTAAAGTTTTCCAATGTGGTATGCTATTGTACATAGAATGTATACCATACAAAGATGTAGTTGAAAGTCCTACCAAAGTTTGTCCATAAGTTTTTTTCCAAGCATCTCTAACTACTGAAGATGTTACTAAAGCTGCTACTAATTTACCACCTAAAAAATTATATCCTAATGGTTGAACACAACATATTGTTGTACCAATAGAAGTATGTTTCAATTTACCATCTTTATATTTATTATCTAATGACCAACCAATAAATCTATCTCTAGCTCCTAATGAAGTTACATCAGAACCTAAACAAATAACTCCTAACAATTTACCGCTTATTCTATCTTTAACAAAGAACTTCATATTTCTTCCAGGATTAGCAGTAAACTCCATTGTATGAATCAACTTACGAACTAATGTCCAAGTCTCATTATCTTTAGCATTACCCTGTTCTAACATTTCAACGTAAGGTTCTAATGCTTCAATTTCTTTAATGGTTTGTTCTTTATTATTTATATCAGTAGGACACCAAAGTGAATTATTAATTCTTTTGAATTTAGATGCTTTCTGAGTCATTGAATAAACATCAGCATTAAACTCTTGCCATTTTTTGTAAAGTGTTTGTTCTTGTACAGACATAGACTTTAGATAATCTAAGTTATCGATAAACTTCTTGCGTTCAGCATCGAAATCAAATTTTTCTTCATCGAAGAAATTATTAAAACCCATTTATTTCTCGTTAATTTTCAATAGTTAAATAGCCACGCTGGCCAAATTTGAGCGGATGGATGGAGTCGAACCAGCATCTCTTCGATGGTATCGAAGCGTGTTTCCTATAACACTTCATCCGCAATAATAAGTATTTTTATAATTTTCCAAATACAAATATATTTTTGAGCGAATGGACGGAATCGAACCGACATCACCAGCTTGGAAGGCTGGGGTATTACCGTTATACAACACTCGCATTATTTTATCGAATATTATTATATTTTTTTCCATATGTGAATATACAAAGAATTTGTATTCAAGTCAAGCCTTTTTTTATTTTTTTGTGGAGCTGCGGGGAATCGAACCCCGGTCCAGTCTGTCTTTTTCAATGAGTCATTTACAGCTTAGTTTGGTTTCCAAATCGGTAGTCAACCAACAAACCCACCATAACCTCTTTACTCAGAAAGGCTTAACTAACAAGTCCGTTTTACTTCACACTTGCAGAAGAAGATTGTCTAACTTATTTTATACTCGGGTGTTAAACAACCCAAGGACTTATGCGTAAGCGTAAATCGGTTGGCTATCACCGATTGGTGTAGCTGGGTAATCATACACAGCTAAGTGCCAATCAATAACCAACCCGTCTAGCGAACTATCGCTATTTGAGTTTGTGAGCCTTTTGTAACAAGACCTGCTCAATCTCTGCTGCACTCTATTGTCAAATAACATCTGTCGATACCATTCAGCCCCATATTTAATCATCTGCGCCTTTCCACCAATCTTCATCTTCTTTATATTGTTCAAAGACATCACCGTCTTCTAAATAAATTATTATTTCTCTTACCAAATCCCAATTTTCTTCTTCCGTAGCTTCTTTTAAAGTACTAACTATCCAATCTAAGTCAAGCATATTTATCTCCAAATTTGGAAATAAATAGTCTAAGCCTTAAATTGTGATGTGATATTTTTTAAAACTTCTTCTAATTTTTCATCTACATTATCAGTAGATACTGTTTTTTTATTTTCAAATCCAAATGGTCTTGGTGCCAATAACGTAATTAACATTGATAATCCAAATGCTTCAAAAATATTAATGGTTGGTAAACCAAATATACTTGGCATTAACCAATTCCATAATAAGCATACTGGTATACTTAGTACACAACCGATGCCAAAAAATATTGCTAACCCAAATAAAACTATTTTAATGAAATCCCAATAAATACTAAACGAACCAATTTTCATTTTCACTCCTATAATAAATGTGGTTTTGCTTCAATTGTTCCTGCTTGGGTAACTCTAACGAATTCACATTTCGATTGAAAATCCAGTATATCCCTCGCGCCAACATATGAAAAAGACGAGCTAAGACCATCACGAATATCAGATAAAATCCGTTTAACTTTACCTTTATACGGGATAATTTTAGAGTTTCCCTCAATATTATTATACTCTCCTCTATCACTTTTAGAGTCAATAGAAGCACTTCCTCTATACTTTTTATATAACCTCTCATTTGGCCATTCTCCTACTTTTGTTATATCACCCGGCGTTTCCTTTGTCCCAGCGAGAAGGGACCCGAGCATAACTGAATCAGCTCCACAACCAAGTCCTTTACACACATCCCCAACATTACGAATGCCACCGTCAGCAATGACAGGAACATCGTAATCGTCAGCAACGGAACACACATCAAGAAGAGCAGTAACCTGAGGAAGTCCAACCCCGGTTCTGATTCTCGTTTCACATAATGAGCCATTACCGACTCCAACTCGGATTCCGTCAACTCCTTTTTCACATAAGTATTTGGCAGCGTACCTCGTCGCAATTGATCCTGCAATAACTTCAACTCCTGATATGTTTTTTTTGATTTTTCCAATTGCATCTCCTACAAGATTGTGATGTCCATGCGCTACATCTATAAGTATAACATTACATCCATTAATAACTAATTCTTCTGCCCTTTCTAAATAGTCTCCTGTAACTCCTATTGCAGCACATAATGGTTTCTGTCTCCATCTCTTATCCATATCCAGTCTATCTTTAACAAACTTAATATAATCATCAAAATCTTCTTGTGATTCTTTATCATTAGGTCTACCATTTGTTTCATAATAATCTTTTCTAGCTTCAATAAGTG
>Ga0208156_1000435_pt1 | contig 16458 bp, 7 predicted proteins | sample 1_EtaG_FD_184073 | JGI IMG/M metagenome (GOLD analysis project Ga0208156, IMG submission 184073) | Marine viral communities from the Subarctic Pacific Ocean - 1_ETSP_OMZ_AT15124 metaG (SPAdes) (version 2) | ecosystem: Environmental > Aquatic > Marine > Oceanic | place: Pacific Ocean | collected...
CTAATGCTGTTGGAATAAATACACTTCCAACTACAACAACAGTTATATTTAATACAAACTCTGCTTGGGATACAATATTTTGGCAGGCAATAGGACATTAATAGGATTATAAGAGGTTAACACATGGGATACGGTGAAGGAAGATCATTATTATATGCTGATAAAGCTGAGGAAGAATGGTTTGAACAAGATCGTTTGGAAAAAGAACTAAAGGCAGCGGAGGATGCTGTTTCAAAAGAGTCTAAAGGAAGTTCTGCATTAAGTTTTCTAGGTTCAACACTTGCAGCAGGCATAACTTTTCTTACGACTAAAGACTTAAAATCTACAGCTAAAGCCTGGGCATTGGGGGGGGAAGCAGGTAAATGGGGTCATAGACTTGTTTCAGGTTATGATCCAGAAGATTATGCCTTAAGTACTGATATGGGAACATTTGATGTCAGTAAGGGAGCAGATATTGAAGAAATAAATAGAGATTTTGAAGAAGCACAAAAAGCTCAATTCTGGAAAGATATAACTGGTACTGGAGCAACACTTCTTACTCTAGGTGGTATGAAATCAACAGGAATAGATTGGCTGGATAAGTGGATGTCACCAGTAGTTCAAAACGAAGGTGCTGAACTTTTAGATTTTCAGCACAAATTACAACTTAAAGGACACGACATAGGAACACGTCCCTCAAGAAGTTATGTTTAAAGTGAGAATATAAATTATGCCGCAGCAATGTAGTGATTTATTAGGAGAAGGATATACAGGTGTATGGCCTGCTTGTACATATAATCACGACCCTGAAGAGATTGATTTAACTCGTCTTCCAGAGCATCCTTCTGGAGAGGATTGGTCAATGTATTTTGATGCTTATGATCCTACTAAACAAGAGATGGCGGAAAGAGATGCTGGAATTGATATTGGTCAATTACAGGATGTTTGGAGTTTGCAGTCAGGTCAATTAGGTGAAGCCTGGGAATTACAGAAAGGACAAATAGGAGAAAACTGGGGATTAAAAAGAGGTGAACTTGGATGGGGAGCTGGACTGGGACTAAAAGAAGCTAGAAGAACTGGTATAGGTGCAAAAAGAAAAAGTGGAATGGCATTTTCTGGAACAGCAGAAGAAATGCAAAGACTTGCTGAAAGTAATGTGATGGGTAATTATGAGAGAGGCTTAAAAGCAGGAAAAACAGCATATGAACAAGCTCTGGAATCAGGTCAAATGGGTTATGATCAAGCTTTAGCAACTGGGGAGTTAGGTTTAACTCAAGGTACAACTGATATTTATCAACAATTAGGACAAGATATATATGGTTATGTTGAAGATTGGGAAGATTATCAAAGAGATACAAGAAATATGCTCTATAGTTCAGGTTTAGACTGGAGTAATGAAGAAGAGGAGCAGCAGACCACTCTCACTTGTGAACAGCAAGGTATGCAGACGTGTCCTGATGGGTCTTGTGAACCTTGGGATGGCTTTTGCGGAGCAGACCCCAATGCGTGTCCAACAGGTCAGACAAGATGTCCCGATGGTACTTGTCAATCTGGGGGTGACTCACCAGGAGACCCATGTGAAAATCATGGTCTTGATTCTGCTGGTTGTCCTGATGGATGTTCGATGGGCTCATTTGGCACATGCATGGATGATACTACTGGCGGTGCATGTTTTGGATAGCGATACAATTCAAAATAGACAGGGGATTAAATGAAATCTAAGGGACTAGGAGACATTGTAGAAGCTGCTATAAAAAGAGCAACATTTGGAAAAGTTCGCCCTAAAAAAGACTGTGGTTGTGAGAAGAGAAAGCAATGGCTCAATGAAAAGGGAAATAATGCTTTAAATGCAATTGATAAAATACAAAATAGGAAAACAGGATAATGGCTTGGACACCCAGACAACCTAGAATAGATTATTCAGCTGCTGATGCAGTGCGTGAATTGTCGACATTAATGTTAACAATGGCATTTCAGCAAGAGGAAAAGCAAAAGGAACGTATGCATGAAAAAGCTTTGCTTTATGAAGGGGCTAAAATAGATGAATATTCAGAAGCAAAAAAACAGTTAAATTTTTTAAAAACTTCTGCTAGAGAAAAGGGTATTCTTTTTTCAACTCTTGATAGATTGGATCCTGCACAAAGAACAGCTGGTGGTGATAGTATACCAAAAGATGATATAGATAGACTTAATACTCAAATTGAGGATATAAATAAATTAGCTTCCGAAATAGGTACAGATTTGAGTTGGTTTAATAGAGGTGAAATTGTGGGTTTGGATGTAGATGTAGATAAGAGTGGTACTATAGAGCCTGCTGAGATAGAAACATGGGTTGGAAAACAGCAAGTGAAAAGGGGAGATCTTAATTGGCAGCCACCTGCAGCTTTTGGACTTGGTCTTGCTAAATATCAATATGATCCTATGAAAATGGCAGAGTTTAGAGCATTAAAACAGATAGAGCAGGCTAGAGATATAGAACTTGGCTGGCTATCTAAGGAGAAGCAGCAAGCATGGGATTTGATAGAGCAGCAGCTTTCTTCGGGTGAAATAACTATAGCGACAGCAGAAGAGAAGTATGAGGATTTAAAAACGACAACCTTGATGAATAAATTAATATATAAAAATATGCCTGAAAAGCTACGATTAGAACTTGCAGGGATTGTACAGGATCAGACATTAAAAGGAATTGAGATTAATATAGCTGATGCATTACAGCAGGTCACTATAGATACTGGTGAAGAAAGCTATCAACAATTGCTATCTCAGGGATTGATACTGGATGAACAGGTAAAAGCAGCAGAACATGAAGTTATAAGAGGCGGTTTAACTACTGCGCTGATGCAAATAGAAATAAATAAAGCAGGTTGGGAGTTTGATGAAGAAAAAGCAGCGTCATTAAGAGAGAATGCTGATGCAATAGGTGCTGGTTCTAATAGAGCACAAAGTTCTCTTGGTGATGTGATGATGGGGACATTAAAAGTAATTGAAGTAGAGACATATAAAACAAAGGGTCCAAAAGCAAAAGTAAAAAGTCTTAATTATTATTATTCATTAGGTGTTACTTCTGATCCAAGATTTCAAACTGAAATTGATGCTATTCCTGGAAATACACGTTATGATTTAATAGGATCTGACTTAAGGGACATGGTTACTTCATTGGTTTCTGGATCTATAGATGCTGAAAAAATACCAATACAGTCCCCAAGACATAACTTCTTGGTAAAAGTAAATGAAGTATATACTGATATTTATCAGCCTGTAGCTTTAATAGCATGGAGAGATCCTGAAACAGGAGAAGATACTACCATAAAAGATTGGGTAGATGTGAAGGTTGATGAGCATATAGATCTTTTAAAGTCTAAGCATAGACGTATTCCAAAGATTAGTCAGATAAAGGACAAGATAATAAGGGATGCAATAGAATCAGAAGCTATGACTAATGACGATGCATTAAGGTATCAAAAGTATGATCAGTGGGTTGATACTGGAATTTTTGATGATCTAGGACAGTTAGAGATGGTTAGAAATGCACTTATACAGCAAGATCAGTATTTTCAACTTTCAGATCAAATAAATCAAAGGCTATTAATTGCATCTGTTAAAGAAGAATCAACGCCATTGTCAGAAGAACCTCTACTAGAAACAATTGATCCGATATTAAATACAAGTGTTGGTAGGTTGATGGATGTAGCAAAAGATGTAGCAGAAGAAGAAGCAAAAAACAAACAGTTTTTTAATGGAGAAGAGATTGTATTTGAGGTTGGATATGGATATTATGTAAGGACTGCTGGTGGTGATGTTGTCTTTAGAGGAAAGTATTAGATAATATGGATCGTAGAGAGCTAGAAAGAATCAAGGCTCTTCTTATATCTAGAGGAATTTATAAAACTGATCAACAGATTATAAACCTCTATGGAAAGAAGAAAGAACCTCCTTCACAGATTCCCAGTATACCCACATTACAAGAACAGGCTTTAGGTACAGCAAAGCCACCTACAAAGATAACACCAAGAGAAGATGAATCTCCTGTAGGATTATTAGGAGCAGCTGCAACTGTTACAGAAAGTGTATTTGATGCAGCAGCATCTTCTTTATGGGGGGCATTGGATGTTTCGCTTTTTGGATTGCCAGGTTGGGCATTTGAAGCTGTTGCTCCTGAAACATATGAGGCATTTGAAGAAGAATTACATGATACTTTAGCTGGGAGGCTAGGTGCTGGAGTAGGTACAGCAGTTGGCTTTCTATTGCCTATGGGATGGACTTCTAGAGGGGTTAAGCTTGCCGCTACTACTGTTGCTAGGGGTGGAGCTAAGCTTGGAATAAAAGGATTTGGAGAGACTGCAAAACAGACTACAAGAGGATTGCAGAAACTTGCAGGAGAACAGCTTGCAGCAAGATCAGGACTAAATGCTGAAGCTGCCACAAAAGTAATAAAGAATGTATCTGATGATATTATAGGATTTTCACCAACTGGAGCTACTAAGAGAGGAAGGATGTGGGGGCGTATCAAAGGTACAGCACCAGCACATCAGCTTGAGGGTAGGGGAGCAGACATGATCAGGAATGTGAAAGAGTCTATGAAAATAACTCTTCCTGATAGATTGGCTGCAAAACTTACAGAAGCTAATGTTAAGTTTAGTAAAAAACAGCTTCTTGGAATGACTGATGAGATAGTGGAGATCCTTGGAAAGGCACCTATAAATGGCTTAGAGGGTATGGTTGCTGCTAAGTTTAGTGGTAGATGGTTACCACATATCATGAGAGCAACTACTGGTATAGCACAGGAAGGTGCTAGTATGGGTATGGTAATGACTACCATGGATTATATACAATATGAGAAAGGAGTTCCTACTTTAGTTGGAGAAGAATCTTGGGGGGATCGATTTCTTAAGAATACAGTATTTGGGGCTGTGTTGGGAGGTATTAGTCATTTTCCAGGTGGTAGAAATGCAACGTGGGGATGGTTTAATAAGAAAGGAGATATATGGAAAGCACTTGGAAGAACAAATAGTAGGCTGAATAAACAAGTAAGTAAGATGAATGCTAAAGATACAAAGGCATGGGCTTGGACAAATATGAATACTAATTCTACTTTTCAACCATATATGAATGGGAGAGCTGTGACAAGAGCTGAGCTTTTAAATCCAAAAACATTTAAGACTGCAGCTGAGATAGGAATACTTAAAAAGTCTATATATAGTGCTAACAATAAGCTTTTAAGAAATTTTAGGCAGGGTGTGGATGGTACTAAGGGAAAAGGTATACGACAGGAATTATTGAGAGATATTATAAGATCTTCTCCAAGGTATACACTTGGTGCATGGTGGATGAGTCATGAAAGCATTGAAGAGCATGGGTTAATGAATGTTATTAAAGATCCTGAGTTGGCTTTTCATTTATGGATTGGAGCATTCATGACAAAGAGAGGTCGTAGTTTTGTACATGGAAGGAAGCAAAAGTTTTTAGGATTAGATATAGGTGACAAGCCTTATTATTATAATGAGTCAGTTGCTAAACAGGTTGGTCAAATGGATCGTGCTATTGGTAATGCTGAGAATATAGGAAAGATTACTAAGCAGTTTGATGGACGTACATATTCCATGATGCAGGATAAAGCTATTAATCCTGATGTAGATAAAGTGTTAAGGATACTTGAAGATCATGGGATTATATATACTGAGGAAAGTAAAGATATCGGTAAGCTAAAATCTGATCCTGATATAAATGATCCATTGTTTAGTCCTAGTCCAGACCTTTTAAATTTTATATCTCCTTTAGATGGTATCATGAAAATCAGAGGATATCATGTTAATAAAAATGCTACTCCTAAACAACAGATAGATGCACTTAAAGCTGTAAGAAGCACTCCTTCAGAGATGTTGTCAACACCTGAGAATACTATAAATCTAACAGAGCCAGATGTAATACTTAATTCTCAGGAAATGGCAGTTCATAGAGAGTGGCTTAAAGTTGGATCAGATATGCTTGATGTTTATAGGAATATAATGACAGTTGTAACTGATGGAGATGTTCAGTTTGTAAAAGATAATGGAGATACATGGAAATTTAGACTTATACCCCCTGGTGAGAATACAACTAGAGCTTTAACTCAAGATCAGGAACAGGTAGTAAGGAAAATTCATGATCTGAGAGAAGATCTTTATAATGCTGATTTTATTTATGAAAGAAAGAGACCTTTGCAAGGTGCAGAAATGTTTGAGTTTGGAAGAGGATGGAGTAAGGATGCATGGGAATCAAAGTTAGAACAGATTGCTGATATACAAAATAAATGGGAAGTAGAACTTGGTGGAGAGCGTTGGGGCTATACTACTAAGGATCCACATCCGCATGCAGGTGAAGATGCATGGGATATATGGCATCATATAGCAACAGCAAAGCATGTTGTGAATATTAGGAATGTATATGATGTGCTTGTAGGTAATAAAACAGATTATATAGGTGGAGATGCTGTTAGGTGGACTCAAATACAGGATGGAATTATTAAGTTGTTGAGACCATCTGAGAGCGAAACTGATGGAAGGATAATTGTTGATTCTCCGAGGAGATTTTTTGAGAAAGGTCCTGATGATAAGTCACCATTAGATCCCGATTCTGTAACCAGAGCACTTGAGTTAGGAGATTATGGTAAGTTAACAGAATTTATGAAAGCTTTATGGAGAATTAATACTACTACTAAGAAAGCAGAAGGTTTTAAGAAGGATGAAATTATTAATCTGGATGATGTAAGAAATCTATATGAAATGCTTACAGCAAATGATGTTGGTTTTCCTAAAGCTGAATTTACTGATTCTAGAATGGATGATTATTTATATAAGATGTCTGATTGGGGTATTCAGAAGAGAGTAGGAGGGCTTGGAGCTAATAGAGCTCAAACATATATTCTTGCTAAAGGTATGGAAGTTGGTTTGTTTAAGAATGCTGGGACTGAGCAGGATCAAGGATATGGTATAGAGGCAGGAAGTGAAATTACAATTCAAATGATTAAGAATGTGTATCCAAGTATATCTAATGAAGGAGCTAATCATTATATTAAAGCATGGAAGAATATTTTAGATGGTTTGAAAGGAATGATTAATACAAGAACTGATATCCAGATAGAGCAGTTAACTGGAGATCAGCTAAATTTTATTTATGGCAATGAAATATTACTTAAACCTGAATTTATTGAAAGTGCTCAAGAGAGAATGAACGGCAAGTTGATTGCAATGACGGAAGCTGTTAATGAACAGATAACTGGTTTAAGATCTGAATTAGATAATCTTGTACCAAGAGTTGCAACTGTGGGTGTTGAGGGTGTGGACCCAATGAATCTTATTAAGGCAAGGATAAAAGATAAGCAGAATACTTTAAAGTATATTAGTGATTTTAGCCAGGTATACTTAGGAAGTATAACAGGTAAAGGATTGCATAGAGCTGCTGCTTTTATTAATTATGTCAACAGGTCTGGTTTATTTGATGTATTAAGTTCATTGCCTGAGGTTACTACGCCTGGAGAATTTAAGTCAGTAACAGATCAAATAAAGAATATACAAAGACTAATTGCTGATGATTTTTCAACTACTCTTGTTGAATCTGCTGATATGTTTACACTCCATAGAGATGAAAGTGTGATAAGGGAGAGAGCTGAAGAGATAGAAGGAAGAAGTCATATGGAGAATAAGATTCGTGTTACTCCTGATACTTTCTTTCAAGAGTATGGATTGACTACAGAATCATTTACAAATGGAAGGTATGTGCCAGCTGTATCCTATGAAAATAATTCAAAAATATTTCAAAAGCTTTACGATAATACTGTAAAGAATAGAGAAGCATTTCCAGAGCATCGTGATGGCATGGTGGCATTTAGAGATGAGCTTTACAGGGTAGCTGGCTTTCAATATCCATCTGATGTACGTCAGATGCCAGGCGTTGTGTGGAGAAAAAATGAATATTTCCAGTATGAGACACCACTAGGTATAGGTGAAGTAAGAATTTCTGATTATCCAACTGAAGCTGCAGCTCATGCTACGGCTGAGAAAAGATCTAGAATGAGATGGACGGAGACTACTCTGAAAGAGCCAGACTCAAGAATAAAGAATCAAGCTGTAAGACTGTTTAACATGTTTGAGAGACAGGTACATATTAAATCTATAACTGTTGCTGGTGATGGTGGTCATTGGGAAAGTAGAAATATGTCTAAGGGACCTTTGACTGATTTGTATAACGAGGTTTTTGGTGAAAGAGGTTTTGACTTAGTTCTGTTTGATAGAGAATATATAGATAGGGAAGGTAAGATTCAATATTTTGATGGGGTTGAAAAAGGTACGTTTTCTCATGTTGTTGAGACACTTGCTAATCCAGAATTTAGAGCTGCACAAATGGCTGGTGGGTCAAAGATTAAAAGAATTATGGGACAAGCTCTTCATGAAATGGTTGAAGGGTCTATGGATATTAACAGGATGCCTTATGAAAAAGAAGAATTGACAAGAATGCTTGAAGGCTCTCATTATATGGTTCCAGCTGATGAGAATATCATGATGTTAATATCAAGAGATCAATTCAGTCCATTAGCAGAAAGATTTGTTGAGTGGTGGACTGAATATGGAAATAGTGATTATGTTAATTCATATAGGAATAACGATCCAGATGGCAGAGCTATGAGCCATATAAGAAATCTTGATGCAATACTTGCACAACTTGAACAGTCAAGATTAACTGAAGGTGAACAGATTAACAGACCTGGAGAAGTTTTTGCGGCTGAGAGTATAGAGGGAGCTAGTGGTACACGAAATGCTGATGCTCTTAGTAGTACAATTTATAAGATGTGGGATTCTATGTATTCTCAACGTACAAATGGTGATTGGCTTAACTATATGTTTGAAGCTCCTGATAAATGGTTGAAATATGAGAGACAGGCACAGAATTTAGGCTACAGTAGGGATTCCGCTTTAAGGAGAGAATTCTTATTAGAAATTTGGGGTGATGAATATGGATATATTGGTGATATAGTTCGTAGGTATGCAGGCCCAGAAAAGGATATATTAGAGAGTTTTATTATTGATGACAGCAATATTTCTGTTAAGGGCGAAGTAGTTAATGGGCTTATAACAGATAATCGTTCAGCTGCTGAGTGGAATTTAAACCAGCAATTTAAAGAAGGAAGAATAGGTGAGATTCAACTGCGTACAATGCAGAATTTCTATAGAGAAAGTGATTTTATTAATGCTGAGCAATCCAATGCTGCTACAGTTGTTAGAAGAGAGAGGTTAGATTATTTGTTGACTTTAGATGGGCAGTCTGAGTTAATAGGGGAATCAGCAGGACAAAAACCTGTTGGGTTTAGTTCTTATACAGATGCAAATGGCACTATACATGTTTTTATGAATAAGACTCACTATTTTTATAATAGTCAATTTGATAAGTTCTTTGAAAGGAATCTTAATATTGATGAGCTTTCTCTTAAAAGTGGTTCTAAATATGCAGGAAGGGTAAGGACTGGAGCAGGCTTGCGTAACAATGATGAGTTTCGTGCATTCTCTGAGATACCAACTATTGAGGCTCTTGAGAATATATATGGAGCACAAGAAAATTATTTTAGGGATCCTATTCCTAGAAATTATTTTGCAAATTGGGTAAACAGTATTAATACAGCAGAACATCCTGAAGCTATTGCATTATTAGATGCTAATCAAATGGTGACTGGTACTACATATGGTACTCCACATGAAGCTAAGGTAAGTAAGCAGTTTGGAAACTGGGGAGATAAAAATATAAATGCACAATTATACGATGCATATAGATCAGATGCAGCAGATAGGTTTGCTGATAAAGCTATGCCATTGTATGATGTTACGAATACTCATTTACTTAGTGATGAAATGAGAAGTATAATTCAAAATAGAGATGATGTTTCTCGGGCTATAGATACTCAAACAGATAATGCAAGTACAGCTGCTATATGGATAGAAGCTGGAGGTGCTCCATTAGATCCTATTTCAAAATCTTTTACTGATAATCAGATGAAGAAGAAGTATATCATAGATGCTGGAATTCTAGATGGATTTACTACATCTGGTGGTTCGACAACTATGAGAAACAATGCAGATTTAAGGCTTGAAGTTCCTACTTATGTTTCAAAAGGAGATGGAACAAACAGGCAGGTTACTTTAGGTGAAGGCAATGTAGGCCAAACTTATTTACATAATCCTATATTATTTGATGGAGATTATGCAGTTAATAGAACTAAGGTGCCTGGTGTTGTTCCAAGAGAAAAGTTAAAGACTGCTACTACTCAAACATTATCATTTAGACAGGAGGTGGAGGTAAAAGGTGAAAAATATGTAAATGATTATCTTATAAATATGAAAACATTAGAAGTTTTTGATCCCATGTCAAAGAAAGGTGATCCGTACTTAGAATTAAAAGATGCTCCTTTTAGTGATAATGTAAAGAATAGAATCAGAGAGATGCGGAAAATCATGGGAATAGATATTACTTCATGGGGACATTTATTTTCAGAGGTACGCAATGTATTAAATGAAGGTCTGCCAAAAGGAGAGGGATTTAATTTAGTATCTTCTTGGTTAAGAAATCCTAAAGCTGGATCTCATGATTTGATTGTTCAAAGGATAAGGGATTCTATTGTCAGTAGAGATGGTGGACTTTCTGAGCTTAATCCACATGATGCTACAACAAGATCTCAAGGTGATTATGATACTGATCATGGAAATTTTCATATGGATATGCCTTTTGATGTTTTAGTACATGCTTATAGACATAATGGTGAGGTGATGGAGCCTGAAATGCTAAAGTTAAGTCAAAAGGATAAGTTTGATTATGATCCTACTGACTGGAGAAGTAGTATGATGCAGTATGGCAGGATAAAAAACTATAGCAAGAAGCGTGGTCATCTAATTAAAACTCCAAGGAAGCTTACTTTTGGACAGTTATTATTTAATGAAATAGATGGATTGACTATTGGTAATCATGATATAGTTTTTAATGATACTCCTCAAGGGAAAAGAAATACTGCAACTGATAATCAAAGTGTGTTGGATCTCTATGATGGTTTTGCCAAGAATATAAAAAAACTTCCTGAATGGTTTAATGAGACATACTTTACTGGTGAGTATCCATTTTTTAAACTTCGTGTTAAGGATAAGAATGGTAATCTATCTTATAAACGTATTAGTCTTGAAAACAATCCAGCTGAAGTTAACATTGTTTACAAAATCTTGTCAGATTTCGGAAAGCTTTTAACTCTTGAGGGTAATATATGGGAGGCTGGTGAACCTATGACTCCTAGGTATACTGATTTTGTATCAAGAAAGAGGGCTTTTGGAAAGGAATATAGTACAAGAGACAATAGGGTAAACTTTAACTTTTATAATTATCTGGTGGCAAGAGGATTGAAGTCAGAAGCTAACAAGTTATTTTATAAAAATGATTCAAGAAGAATGAAGAGTAAAGATATTGAAGATATTATGGGCCCAATTGGTAGAGTTGTCAGAAAGAATCTTACTATGTTTGAAAAGTCATTAGAAGCTATAACATCAAGAGATTGGCTTGAAGCTCAAGAACGAAAGTATCCTGATACTACTGATTACTTTTCCAGTTCAATAGATAAGCTTATTGCTAAATACAGAGCTGAATTTTTAAAGCATTTTGAAGTTGGTGGTGAGAGACCTGATAGGGTAGAGCCATGGGATGGAGATAGTATTATAAGACAAGAGTGGGATGCTATCAATGAATTTAAAAGTGCAGAGATGAGCTTGGCTCAGACTACAATATTAGAAGAGCAGGTAAGAAGATTAGAAAGAGTTCTTTCTGATGATAAGCGTAAGAAGGGTATGGATGAGCAGGATCTAAAGTATTATACAGATAATTTAACTCTTAAAAAGGAGTTGCTTGCTACTATTTTAGGAAAGATTTCACTTGGTCCAGATTTTAATAAAAGTTACGGAAATCAGAAGTTTATAACACAGAAGAAGATTCCTCGTGATAAAGAAAACAGGCATATATATCGTGCAAAAGGTGGAGAGGTAGTAAGAAATAGTTCTGGTAAATTTGTAAAAAGTTTAAAGAAAGGTGATGAATACAATGTAAGGTCTAAAGAGGTTGTTGTTATTAATCCATTAGAGATTGTACCAGTAACAACAAATGAGATGATTTCAGGATTGGCTCATGCAAAAACAGTATTAGGTATAAATTCACAGATTATAGGAGGTCAGGAAGCTACTGAATTTGGTCGAATTCAGGATAGAACACGTGGTAGCATCAAAAGTTTAACATATAATTTTCTCAGGAAGAAAGGTTTCAGAGATTGGACAGAGCATGAAGTTCAAGTACAAGCTATTATAGATGATGGTTTAAAGCAAATTGCCAAGTTAGCAGGAGGTGAGTTACCAGCAAGAGGACAGTTTCAAGAAACATTTTTAGGCAGCGTTGCACGAGAAAGAGCTGAGTATGGTAAGATTTTTCTTCTTGGATTGCTAGCACATGGAGATAGTGGTAACCGAGTACACTATATGAAGTTTAGTGGTAATATTGTAGAACCTGTCAGAGCACCATCAAGTACTGTTATAAGGGCTGTCTTTGATGCTATAAAAGCTTATGGTATAGTTCCTAATTATAGAGATTTTGTTACAAACTATGCCAAGGATCATAGAGCTTGGTTTGATGTATTAGTTCAGAATGAAGGTTATGATAGAGCTTTTAGAGAATTAAGTAATAGTGAGCTTGGATATTCTTTAACAGCATCAAATATTCAGTCGGCATCTAATACACCATTCCTTCCTAAAGAACAGTATCAAAATATAACTCGCTACATGGAGATGAAGGATGCTATAGATTCTCAATTTGCAGATTTGTTTACCCAGATTATTCAGGATAGAGTTACAGTTGATCCTATAACAGCAAAATTGCTGAAGGATAAATTTATTAGTGAGATGGAAGCACAAGAAACAGGAAGTGGTTGGAGAAAGTTTAGGAATTTATTTCAAATATCAAGAGGACATTTGTTTTTTGATGGAGTAAATATGAATCAGTTTGGAGTCGGAAAAGGAGAAGGACTATTTCTTGGAGAGATAGTTGGTCCAGATCCAAGTATAACAAACAATATTATTACTGGTCAAAAAAGAGTTGGAAATAAAAGATCTTTGTGGAAATTTATAGATGATGTAGCAGGTGAAAGTAATCAAGTAGAGTCTAAACAAGATGGACAAACAAAGAATGGCTGTTAGTAAATGAAAGTTAACGAAAAAGTTATCCTGTATATATCAAATTTTCAAATTGATTTTAAAAAGGTGCCCTACCCTACGAATCAAATTTTGAAACTTAATTTAAAGGAAATCTAATGGGTTGTTTTAAAAAGAGCGATCTTTTAACAGAAAAGAATATCGCAAGAGATATGTGGATGTCTCCTAAATTACATGATTCTGCACGTACTATTGAAAAATGGGGATTCACTGATGATAGAGGGTTGTGGAAGAAGTTTTTTGAAAAAGCTACTGGTAAACCACATGAAATTGGAATCAAGATGGAAGCTTCAGATTATATAAAGATGCAGCTATATATCCAGGAACAAGCAGAATTGATGAGAGATCCAAAGAATATGTCAAGTGATAGTGTTTTTAAAAGATTATATATAGGAAGGGCAAAAGCTAGGTTAAATCCTCTCCTTGGTAATTTTTATGAGGCTATAAGACATGCAAGTGGATATAGAACTAAGCATGTTAATACAATGACATCTAATTTTAATGATATGATTAATAAGTTTATGGATTCTATTATAGAGTATGATGGCTTTTCTGCTGAACATCCTATGCTAGAGAAAATTCCTGGTGTAAAGAGATACCAGGCAGGTAAAGTATTTAAAACGCTGAATAAAAAAGAACAAGCTTATATTATAAATTTAAAGAGTGGTGGTAAGAAGGGAGATAGATCTGCATCAAAAGATTGGGGGAATATAGAAGCATATTTGGCTGGTGAGGGAGCTGTATTCCAAGATTTTGTTGATCTTGTTACTGATGGTTCTGATGGAGCATTAAAAGATAAATATCGGGAGTTTGAAAATAAAGGTCAATATTCTAATAGTTTAAATCAGGCTATGGCTGCTTGGAGAAATATACAAGAACATGGAAGGAAACTTACTATAGATTCACTCAATCAGCTTTCAGATCAAAAGAAAACAGATAATAATAGTGGTATACTTGAGATGAAGTTTGGTGTTGGCAATAAATTTGTTAATAAGATAGCTGAAGAGTATAAGTCAATAGCAAAACAATTAACTGAATTTGAAGGAGGGTATATTCCACATTATGTCTTGGATTTATTTGCAGGTGCCAATGAGATGAGAGAGATGATGGTCGAAACAAATAATAATCCTTCAAAGATGGAACCTTTTTTTAGAAATTATATCACTCAGTTAGAGTCAGTTAATACTAATCTTATTGGACGATTAAAAGGAAGAAGTAAAGAACAGGTAGAACCTTTTTCAAGAAATCCTTTATTGTATGCTGACAAGTATATAGCTGAAGTAGTAAGGTTTAATCATTCTACTTTTGTAGAGAAAGCATTTGTATCTGGATTAAAACAGTTTACTGAAGTTATTTTAGGTAATCCTGGAACAGCTGAAGCTAAAGCTGCAAAGGTCTATCTTGAAGTTTTTCAGGAAATGTTTCGTGATTCAAAAGGTTTATATGGGAAAGAGACAAGTCATGCTGAAAAGAATCTTGATGCTACAGTAAATGCTTTATATTATTTTTCAAAGATAGGTGCTTCATCAAGAAGTCCAGTTAGAAATGCTTTTCAGAGAATACATCATTTAACTTTGTTTGGACTTTCAGAATGGAATGCTTCACGTAGAGCTAAAAAGAATGATTCTTATGATAAAATGTTAACAATTGAAAAAGATAAACATGGATTTCAATTTCAGGATATATCTAAAGTTACTGAAGGAGCCCTGGATGAAGTAGATTTTAGAGCTTTGGGGATTGATTACAAAGAGGGCATGTTAACTGATAGTGATAGCAGAAGTATAGGAAATTTAGTAGCAAAGTGGTCTCAGAAGTTAGCAACAGCAAGTGCTCAGAACTTTAATATACCTGGATTACAGAAAATTTCTATGGCACATGTAGAATTTGGAAACAGGTCTAATGGTTTTGATCTTGCATTTTATCATAGATATAATCAGTTAAAAAATACTGATAAATATAAAGATGTTGTACTTGCAAGAAATAAGGAAGGAGAATTTATAGATCCAAGAGTAAAAAGACTTGCAACAGAGGCTGGTACGTATGCTGAAAAAATAGTAGAGTTTGTTCATGGAGATTATAGTACTGCAGGCAAAGCTGATATTTTAAAGAAAAAGTATGGAAGATTTGGATTTAAGTTTGTTCATTATAAGATGTTTTTTCTTGACTTTATGAACAAACTCTATAAAGATGCAAAGAGATCTGTTAAAGCTGGAGATTGGAATGGCCCCCAAGTTCAAAAAATGCTTTATTTAGGAGCTATTCAAGCTATAGCTGAAGCAGGAAGTCTTATTGGTAATTTTAATTTAACTACTTATATGGGCAATGAACTTGTAGAACAGGTAAAAGAAGCTGCAAAACTATTTACTGGTACGGAAGAAGAACAAGAAGAAGCATTTTATGGTGGTGGAATTCCAAGTGCAATTGGTGCTGTACCAGTAGTAGATTTTACTAGAGTATTTAATGCAGGTGTGGCTCATGGGTTATGGAAGCATTTTATTAATCCTCATTCAATGGTAGGGAAGTATGTAGGATTTAGAGATTTAGATCATATGGACGATGATGAATTTCAACAAGAACTTTTAAGAACTGGATGGGTAGAAGGTGGACGATTAGTTAGTACTTTTTCAACTTTTGCTAAACATGGGGTATGGCCAGCCATACGACAGGAATTTGGGTTATATCCAGGAACAACAGCATTGGGTATTGATACACGAAAAACAAGAAAGAAATTTCAAGAATCTGAAGCTTATAAAAAAGTTAGTGAAACTTATGAAAAAACATTTGGAATAGGATTAATGCCAAAAGAAACAAAAAGAATTTCATTAACCGACCAACAAAGGAGGAAAGCTTTATCCTCCCTTGCCAGTTGGTAGCTAGGAAATTTAGTTCTTGACTATATGATTAGATAATTTTTCGCTAAAATCACTAAAGAGTTTAGCTACAATACTAAGGATTTCTTTTAATGAGTAAATAATTACTTGTAAATCTTCCTCAGTACCATTTTCATTCAGAATTTTAGTTAATTTTTTATCAATATTCTTAACATAAGGATCTAATTTATTTTGGAATAGTTCCATATTGTTCTCCTAACATTTTTTTATTATTCATTATCTTCCTTTCCATTTATAAGTTTTAACCAATCTTCATAACGTATTACAATATATGTATTTCCTCTATCTTCCTTTACTGCAGTAACATCACAGGATTCAGGAACTTTTATCCA
>Ga0208156_1000436_pt1 | contig 16453 bp, 30 predicted proteins | sample 1_EtaG_FD_184073 | JGI IMG/M metagenome (GOLD analysis project Ga0208156, IMG submission 184073) | Marine viral communities from the Subarctic Pacific Ocean - 1_ETSP_OMZ_AT15124 metaG (SPAdes) (version 2) | ecosystem: Environmental > Aquatic > Marine > Oceanic | place: Pacific Ocean | collected...
TTTTGGAACGTGGATAGTATCGCCACCTGCCGAAACCATGCTTGATAGATCGGTTACCTGATTACGTAACTGGAAAGCCCGTTCTGCATAATCAAGGATCATTTGTTGTAGTGAGTTTTTTATCTCACATCTCCATTTTTCAATGAAGTATCGGCATATCTTTTCAACTAACGTGAGTTGTCGGAGTCTCTTGGGTGAGTTATATCTTTTCATCACCTATGCTCTGCCCCTGAATACACTTGATGTATCCTTCGGTTCGGATTGCCTTATGCTTTCGCACTTAGGTTTCCCGCTTAATACTCCAATTTTCACTATGCTATTCCTAACATAGGCGGCATAATCTACCGTCTGACCACATTTCGGGAATGAAGTTTGCTGCAGTAGTTAATGTTACTTCTGCCATTTTTAATTCCTATTTCGTGTAACCCGCTACAATACCTGCCCAGTTGTCACGCCTTTCATCTTTACTCATCTCAGACATTTTCTTTGATGGGGTAGTTGAAACACCTGCAACTGATGAATCAGTCTTGGCGGGTTTAGGTTTTAGAATTTTCCCATGAACTTTCCGCAGGGCGGGTGTTGGAAGTTCCTTGAAATCTTCCCGATCTTCCTCGGAAAAATCAGAGAGCAGTTCTTCTCGCATGGTAGCATCGTCAGCTTTCGCCCGTTCCACGATGGGTTCTAATTCAGCAATCTGTTTACCCCGCTCTTCAGCGAGTTCACGCCACTGGTCATTTTCTTCCATCTGTTTCTGCCTATCTACATCCATTTGCTTCTGAAGTTTGCCTAACTTCGTCTCTGCTTTCTGTGCCCGTTGCCGATACTTTTTGCTTTCTGCTATGAACTCGGCGTAATCCTCACCTGAAGTTGATTCCTGTACTTCTGGTTCTGGTGCTTGACTCTCCTGAGTCTCTTGGGTTTCTTCGGTCATGCTGACCTCCTGTTTGTTATATCTTAAATCTTATAGATTAAAAGGGGATGGTGGGAATCGAACCCACGCTTATATTTAAAGGTATATATTAGAGCCGTTCATCCCCTGCTGTCATCCAATCTTGTGAGTGGTGGGTTTGCTCGTATAAGTATTGATGTTCTTATCAAGCTGTCGCCCAATCATATCTTCAATCACTTTGTAATTTTTATCTCTTAAATCATTCAACACATATCCACGCTCGGCATTTCCTTCTATAATATCCCCATTGGCAAAGACAAGTTTGAACCCGTCCTTGATTGACTTGGCATTGATTCGCCTGAGTGTTTCCCCCGTTAATCTCATGTTGACAAATGCTGTGGTTGTATCTGTTGACTTGCCTTTCAGTCCCTTGAGGCGATCTCCTCTACCTATTTTCTTTAATCCCCGCCCTATCTTTCTCATGCTCCTCGCTTTATAGCTGACATAAGAATAAGGATTCTCAGGAGAGGCATAACTAAAACCGCTTTTATCATTCTGGAATTTTCCCTTAGAAGCATCAAGGATAATCAATGACTTGGCTTTCTCTGCGGCTTGTTTGAACAGCCCCCTTGTAATCTTTGGAATATCTGCCGCCCTACTCATGCCACTACCCAATCATGCCGACAGTTAAAGCCACCCCTATCAGTTAAGCCCACAGGCAAGGAAGCTATTTCATCAACCGTGTAGCCTGTATCATTCTGAGCGTCATCAAGAACATCGGCACATTCCTGTCTATTTAGGTTGTCTCTGACTCCCACATAAATAAACTTCTGATCTGTATCCTCTTCAAACGCCTTAAACGTAGCCGAGTTAGAGAACCGTGAGAATGAATCATTGACTATCATGTTGACGTTACTACTGGACAATTCTTTAGCTACTGTTTCCCCCAATCTCTGAGCGATGGATTGACCACTCTCACCTGATATAATACCCTTGAGCATTTCAGTCCTGAGTTGATCCGAATATCCCCTTGCCCGTCCTAAAAGAGTCCTCGCATCTAATTCCTTTATCAATTCAAGAGATTCAACCGAACCAACTGAGATTTGCAACCCTTTCTTGGATGCCTCAGAAAATACCTTTGCCGCAACATCGTCATAATTATCCATCAACTTCTGGAGGGCATCGCTATATCCAAGCCTGTTCAGTTCAGCAAAGAAATCCAACTCCCTTGCTATAATCGCCAACTCCTGATCGCTTAATTTGGCAAGACGTGATGCGAGGGTAGGGAGTTCCCTTGACAGTTTGCTCTGAATCTGCTCAAGGACTTTCATAAAATCATCTGCGGGTTTAGGCATTGACTAACCTCTCTACTAATGACTGAGCAGGTTGAGCCACTTGGGCTTGTGCTGTTGTCTCAGCCTGTGCCTCGCCAAGCCGTTCATCTATCTCGCTGTCATCCATATCGGGATTATAATGCCTGAACCAATCCTTCTTTGTAGCCAGACCATTCGACCACTTCCACTCCCATTCTTCTCTCTCCTGTTGAGGAGATAGGGGTATGTGCGGCTCTGAGAAATTGCAATTATATTCATCGGTTACATTAACCCCATTCGTTTCCAGTATTGCTCTATCCAGTTCAAATCTTTGGTTCTCAAACTTCCTCCATCGCTCAAAGTCAGCCATGACAGCTTCGGTGAGATCAACCTCAAGGATACGCTGATGCTCTCCTGATGTAGAACCCGCATCACTACCCCATTTGACTTTGAGATGTAAGGCGTGGGCTGTTGTCTCCACCACCCATTTCATGTTATCCCTGATCTCATTTAGCGATCCCGATGGGCTGACGATCTGGTAATTCGCTCCTTCTGGTAGGACTAATAATTTCGATACGTCCATCTTGATTCGGGTCGCTTCATCTACTCCCGTTAGAACACTTTGTCCCAGAGATTGATACATATTGCCAAGCGATAGCTGAGTGCCGAACACGTTGTAAAGCTGATTGGCGTTTGCTACCATGATCCCATTACCTGTTCTCCACCATTCATTCCCCATCATAGAATAGAGATGGCTGAAAACTATCGGCATAACACCCATCGGATTAATATCTTGATCGTTCACATGAATGATCCGTCCACCCTTCAACATCTTGAAATGTGTTTCGTCAGACCAGAATACCCACTCCTGTTCATTCTCCTTCGCCCGTCCATGACTGAACAGGGGATAGACCAGACCAACAGGCTTCGGATTATTAGGGACAAATAACGGCTCAAAGTCTGTTAAGATATGTGAGTCCAGTACCCCTTTATCCTCATCATAGAAGCGAAGCATGGCAATACTCCCGAGCAGTCCCGTGAGCCTATCCATCTCCACCATATCCTGATCTAAGTCCCCAATTATATCGAGGTACTTGTCATCAGCCTTCCGCTCTGGTGCGGTCTTATATGAAATGAAACGACCATCAATCAGCTTCTTGGTGATATTGACCGCCATAGGCGGTGCGTATTTGAGTGCATTACTATCGAACCACTTACGGGTCTCCCCCTCCAGATTCACGCCCTCATAGTAGTTCATCGAGTTGATTCTATCTTCTCTTTCCCTAACATGAGACTCATCTATCCAGTTCTTTATACTTGCTACAATCGCCTGTTCGCTTAAATCGGGAATAACCATCTACCAATACCTTTGTACTTCAATCGCCTCCCGTTTAACGATCGGAAACCTGTTAATAAAAAAATATCTCACCGCATCCATGCCATGATCGTGTCGCCCATCCTTGAGTGGGTCGTCCTTAAGCATTTGATTCTCTCTCTTCTCAGGATAGCGGTAGTTCTCAAAATCTTCTATAATGCCTTTGCACTTGTCCGAGACGAATAGCCTTGTCTTCCCTTCTGCGTTCTCGAGATACGATCTAACCAGATCAACACCTGAAGCGACGGAGCGACTGACCTTGTCCTTTCTAAATCGCGGAAAGATGCCCTTTCTCTTAAAGATTTCAACGTCCCCGAGTCCTGATGTTGATTGGACTCCCGCACCTGCGGGGTCGCAATAGACGTGTAGAACGGGGTAATTCTTTGCAAGAATCCTATCAGCCAACTCTTCAGTCTTGATGTTGGTGTCGTGGATGATCTCATCTATGATGTGAATCTCAACGTCCCCATCCACCTTGCCAACCTGTAGCCAAGCAACAGAGGGCATACGGAAACCAAAATCAACAGAGCAATAAGTCTCCCAATCAGGGTTGAAATCATATCGACCAACGTGTACGTTTCTATCGAAGGGATAGACCTTTCCCGCAAATGAGGTGAACTGTGCAAGGTACTCCTGTTCAAAGGTCTCTTTGGTGAGTTCGTTCTTGAGGTCATTTATGTTATCCCTGAAGTACCTCGAACTTGTACTGGCGTGTTGCCAAGAGTCCCATTCTGGATAATCATCAGAGATGCCTCTCGAGTAGAGATCATATAACCAGTTGTATCCCCGAGGGGTTGACACGAATAACGCCCATCCTTGTCGGTCTGCGAGAGTGGGTCTGAGGTATTGCTCCCAAATAATTCTTGAAATAAGAGCGGCTTCATCAATGATAAGCCAATCAAGTCCCTCTCCGACAAGCCCTGTATCGGGTGAGTCGGCTGACTTGATCCAGACCTCTGCATTATTGATGAACTTGGCATAGAACAGTTGTCCGTTGATGACCTTCTTGGTGACTGTGGGGAGTTTGTATCTGAGGATAAGGTTTTCGTGAATCTCCCTGCCAATCTTATTAGCCAACTCATAAGAAGGTGCAACAATCCACCCACGACTATCTTCAGCAAAGATCGCCATCTCCGCTTCTCTTGCCGCTCCAAATGATTTTCCACTACGTCTGCCCTGTATGTTTACTCGAAATCTTTTTTTGCTGTTATGGATATTCCATTGGATAGACTCAGGCTCATATCCTATCCGCTTGAAGTAATCAGCTTTCAGGCTTGTATGCTTCTTTCACGACTTCCTTCCACTCGTCAGAAACTACGCTTCGCTCTATTGCTTTTCCCTCCGTCCTGTCAGCTATGAACTGAACCGCCCACGCTCTCCCATCAACAGCAAACCCGAACACCTTCCTCAATACCACCTCAAGCTTAGACAACCCATCAACCGAGCCTTCTTCTGAGCCGATCTTCCTGAGTAAGTCAGGGATTGATTGAACACCCTTTGGTCGCCCTTTGGGATTGCCTGATTGCCCCTTCTTAAATCCTTTGCCTGTGATTCCACCGTCCATTTGTCCGTTGCTCTACGTTGCTTTAACAACGTGCGGATTCCATCCTCAAAGCTTCCTTCCCTGTAAATTCTTCCCAACGCTTTACAATCACATCGCAGTAATGCGGGTCAATCTCCATCCCGTAACACTTACGCCCCGCCTTCTCACAGGCGATTAGTGTTGAGCCAGAGCCGAGGAAAGGCTCGTAAACGATACCACTTTGTGGGCAAGAATAACCAATTGCCGTTTCAGCTAAAACTGTTGGCTTTTGTGTTGGATGAAGATAATCCTTACTGTTGTCTCTGTTGAATTGCCAAACGTCTGACTGTTTCCTATCTCCATACCAATATTTGGTGCTTCCGCCTTTCCCTGTCCATCCAAAATATATAAACTCATACTGACTGTGGTAATTATTTGGTCGCATCACAAAGGTTTCTTTTACCCAAACCAATATTTTCGGCATTTGTTGGCAATAACTATCAAAAAGGCTGAAATACATTTGGGCATTGTTTGAGCCACCGCAAATATATATCCTTGCATCTTTTGAAGCCGCAGAATGGATTATTTCCTTAAAAGATAACGGAATTGTGGCTTGGCTTAAATCTCCACTTATTGCGTTTGATTTTGAACTTTTATACATTACACCATAAGGCGGATCAGTAAACACCATATCAGCCTTCTGCCCTTCCATCAGCCGTTCAACATCTTCCTTCTTTGTCGCATCCCCGCACAGGACTCGATGTTCCCCCAATAGCCACAAATCCCCTGCCTGAGTAACCGCTTCCTCAACTTCGGGGACTTCATCATCTTCAATCAGTCCTTCGGTGGGTTCATCCACCCAGAATTGGAGTTCATCTTCCGTGAACCCCCACTCTGTCAGTTCCCCCACATCAAAGTAATTCGCCAGAGCATCGTAATCCCACTCCCCTACATTACGATTCAGCCTGACGTTCAGTTCTTTCTCTTGGTTTAGATCAAGACTCAGTTCAACACAAGGGACTTTCTCAATCCCCATGTCTTTGGCTATTCTCAATCTTTGGTGTCCCCCGATCACGATATTCTCCCGATCTGGATGCTTGTTAATGATAACAGGATCAACTAAGCCAAACCTCTCCATTGAATCACGGAGACTCTTGTACTGGTCTTTGGTGAGTTGCCGAGGATTGTATTCGGCGAAGATTAACGCCCCAACAGGATGGTAAACTGTTTTGAGTTGTCCATTCTCCATATATTTGAGGTAGCTACCTCGATTGAAGGGTGGTCGGTTTCCCGTCCCTTGAGAATACTATATGACGGTTGTCAAACCCTTACAGGTATAGTGATCTGGCTCGTTCAACACTCTCAGGGCTAACCGAAAGTGTCTGAGCAATTTGTACATCTGAAAAGCCTAAAGTCACAAGATCAGATAATCTTTGGGGATTTACATAATCAAAAGGTGGTTTGGTTCGTTTCCCAATGTCCTCCTCGGGATCACCAAGAGCATGAACATATTCCTGCGTATCTTTGGAATCTCTTTGCGATGAAGTAAAAGAGCATCTTGAGTGATTGGCTTCAACTTTCTGCCAATCCACATGATCCACTAAATCACGATCATAAACATCCTCACCATTTTCGCTTTTGTATTTAGATTCATCATCTGGGTATTCATTGTTGGTTTCAACTATCTTTTCAGCGGTGAAGTAATCCACCCCGTAAGCCTGTTGAATTGCCCCTATTTCCCCACCAATTCCCTCATCTTCATCAGGGACAACATCTGTCATATCAACCATCATGTCTCTCATAGTATAGTGAGAAATGGCACTCTTTTTAAGGGGGAAAAAGCTGTAAGTTAAAGAATATAGAGAGAAAAAAGTTTTTCTAATGGCACTTCAAGGACATTCAATTCCCCTTTTTCTTATTCTTGTAATATGGTTTCTCACTGCCCTTCTTGAAATTCCCATTTTCTCAGCAATCTGTGCTTGGGTACCCCCACAACACCTATCCCATAATACATCGAACTGTTTTCTGGTAAGTCGCCTTTTCGGGGCGTAGGGAATATCCGTAGCCGCATAGGGCGGCTTATTTGTGTTCCGCATCTATATCTCCCGCAAGATAGAGGTTATTTGTTCTTCAGCAATTCCTGTATTGTCAGTTGATCTCCTATCCAATCGTTCAGTCTCATATCTGCCCTCCACTTGCCTTTATGCTTGTAGATCAAAATGGAGGTCTTATCAACAGGGCAATCATTTTCAACCTGTTTGATCCATTGAGGGAGGATAAGGCTTTTGGTGTTCTTGATTTCAAAGTGATAGTTGTGAAGGTGGCTGTCAATGTCAATATCTATAATATCACCCTTAAAAGACAGCCCTCCTGAGTTCGGTGTCCTGCGACAATTCACTCCGAGGGTCTTGTTGATTATCTTGGCGACTTCCCTTTCGCCACGTTTTCCTTTAGCGTTAGCGTTCAATCATGCACTCTCTTTTCTCCCTATGTTATTTGACCTGTATTTTTTCCAGTGTCTCTGTTTGCTGTTTGCTTTCAATAGCCCGTTTGCTCGGGTGTATTCTTCCAGATGTTTCTTAGCCTTTCTCACTAAGGCTTTTGCTACTGGGTTCTCATGGTCAACCACATCAATCAAGTTGTCTATCGTGCGAATTAATGTGGTACAGGTTCGAGACTGTAAAACGGTTGTGTCTAATTGTGACCTCATTTTTTCTCCTTTTGATTTAAGAATTGCAAGGGAGAGAACGTGTAATCATGGAGGCGGCACTTGGACGTGCCTGAAATTTGTCCTCTCCCTTTTAATTTTTGTAATCTTCCCATTTAACGCTAAAGAAAATCGCTTTGTGGTTTACCCATCTCGCCAATTTCTTTTGATAAAAATCATTCTTGTCATAAGGCATCACATAGGGTTTGCACCCATATCCTCGCAATTTCATAATTCTGTGCATATCTTCTTCGGGTGTCGTGTCATAACCAATTAATACATAAAAACTCATTTGGTCAGGTTTGAGTCCATTATTAAAACATCTCTGGATTCCTTCATCAATCAGTTTTTCATCTTTAATCTTATCCCATGCGAAATGCACATATTTTTTTTTCCCACTTATTGTTGAGAATCTTACACTTGCCAATGCCTTCACTTGTTCGTCAGTAATAATTCTGATGTTTAATCCCTGTGAAAAATTCACCTTCAAATTGAAATCTTTTATTTCATTAATTCTATCTTTCCATTGTGGATTCCCAAAAAAGTCATTGTCCAATAGTACAATAAAATCAGAATCTCTATTAGTCCAAATCTCCTCAATCGTATTGTATGGTTTTGGTCTGCCTTCCTTTTCGGGTACTACACAAAACTTGCAATTAAAGCGACACCCACGCATCGTAAATCCAATAGAATGAGCATATCCATAAAGCGAATAGTCGGGAGTCTCTCGCTCGAATTTTACGGGTAGTGCTATGGATAAATCCCACCCTGTTCCTCCGATGTTCATTCGTTCTGGAATTAACATTGAACCATCTGAAAAGTTGAACACCTTACTTGCGAAAATTTTATCATAGGAATCCAACCAAAGCGGACTATACAATTCCACGCTATCTCCTTTTGATTTGTACCATTGACTTATTTTCATCAAAGCAAGATTTGGAATTTTTGAATCAACATCATATATCCCTATTCTCATAAGATAAAAACCCTTTAATTGTTTCGCCTTGTAATAGTCCAATTCTTTATCGGGACAACAAGTTTGTCCTCACCTTTGAAATTGCCTTCCCAACCACTACACCACGCATCCTCAAGATCAATCTCATAAACATTGGCTTCCGTCTTGTAGCGGATACGCTCTATGTCATGATTTTTAATCTCATTGGTTGGAATTGTCCAAGAGCCTCCACCCATTCTCAGCTTCATCTTCTCAGATTCCTTCTTGTAATAAGTGCCGTTCTCTATGAAGCCGTGTTCAGTTTTTGTTTTGCCCATTTCATTTCCTCCGCTCTTGCTTTGACAAGTATTTTGGTGAGATGAATTGCCATCTCTAAAGCTTCAGTAACCAAGATCGCAAACTCACTCTCATCTTCAAGCCAACGCAATTCAATATGCTTACCAGATAAATAGATTATCAGATCAACCCCTTCTTCCACAGATTCAGACATTTTGTAAGTCCCATCCAAAGGCATCTCTCGGCTGAATGTAGCATTTCCCTCATGCAGTCTTTTATTAGCCAGACCAACAGTTGCGGCTGATGCCCCGTATTCTCTCAGGACATTTAAGATGAGATCATTATTCCCCACCAAAAACCTCCCCCACTGCAACCTCTTTGTAGTAAGAATCAGCCATTCCCAACGCACCGATAGGTGTGGAACCCGCTTCGCCCGTTGGTGCTTCTGGTCGTTCTTGATGCATGGCTTCATATTTGTCTTTTAATGCCATGATCTGTTTTGCAAGATGTTCATCGTGTAACGTGTTTTCGAGATAATGTAATGAAAGTTGGAACACCTTGCTCAACAGCTTCACCTCTTCTGTGGTTAGTTTCATCGTGTTCATGGTATGAATCTCCCGCTAATTTTTTTCTCACGCTTTGCTTTCCGCTTGATCTGGGCAGGTGTCCTGCCGTGTGTACTCAAGTATTCATCCCTCTCTCGCCTCTCCTGCTTCCTTCTTTTTGCTTTCTTATTGGGCATTACTATCATCCTTCTTTTTAGATAATATCCTCGCCTTGCAACATTTGGAATCTCCAAAGAGATCATGCTTTGCATAAAATTCAGTGTTCCCACACTTGAAGCAATAGCCGATATAGAATCCCGCTGTATCCATCCTGTAATCATCTACCCTCACTTTGCTACTCTTCATGGGTTTCTTGGGGTCATATTGCCTAAAATCACCACCCACGAACCATTTAAGCTGTTTCTGGTCGCCTCGCTTGTGCATCTCATCAATGTAGGACTTCCAAATCTCCAAAGGGAACTGCTCCAATGCTCGAACCATTAACTGACGTTCCACTTGGTTCGCTACTTCCTGTGGCAGTAGTTGCCTGTCCTCTTTCCAGTTGTTAAAAAGTTTCCAGAATGTTAGTACAGGCAGGGTTGGCTCTCCCCCTTTATTTACATTATTTCCCTTATTACCCTTATTGATTGTGTCCTTTTGCTGTTCTTTTGCTGTTCTTTTGCTGTCCTTTTGATGTTCGTCAGCGTTCCGCAGGTTCTGATAAGTACCGTAATTACAGATAGTTATGTGTGTCGCTTTGTGTCCGCTTTTCAGAACAATCATGGAATCTTTTTGCAACAACTTTAGAAACCGCCTAACCTTCGATCTTGACCACTTCCATTTAAGCGAAAGGCTCTTGAGCGAAGTGATAAATTCACCCCTGCCAACAAGGATAAATTCGCCATCAAAAAGCATTTTAGTATCCTTATGACTTGCTCGAAATAGAAGGTCAATCCACGCTCGTACATATTCAGGCTTCTTCCAAATCCAATGTTCTCTCAACTTTCGATGAAGGCTTATCCAACCTCTATCCATTTATCGGCTTTCCTTCTTCGTTGACCCACGTCCCGCAACCACAGAGTTGTATTCTTTCTCCAGTGCAAGAACGACAGTCATCACCTCCCGAGGGGAGCATTGGTGGGTCATCTTTCCTCCCACTGCTCCCCTCTTGATTATTATTGATCGTGCATTTCCCTTCTCGTACCCCAATACTTTGCATAAGTGCTGTTGTCCAAGAGCGAATTGCCTTGCCCATCGTAACCACGAATCTTCTAAAATGGTAGGTCTTCTTCAACTGGCTCTGTTGTTCGACCGTCCATAATATAATTAACCCATGCTTCCATTTCATTGATTGTGTGTTCATCAAGAGTCCGACCCTGACTGATGAAGGCTATCCCCACACCATGCCGAACCTTACCCCTTGCGATATTTTGCCAATCAGGCTCAACATAACCTTCAGGAACAGTCCCGTTAGGTATTGAGTCTGACAGAACCACATCTGCGAAACTGATTTGGTAATCATCGTCATTACAAAAGATTGTAACGAAAGCCCCTTTCCTGTTTTGCCCTAACTTATTGATTAGGGTTGAGGTTTGTTCATTCTTCTCAATAAAGAGATTAGATGATTTGCCATCATGATCCACACCAAACATCACAGCCCCATTGGAACACACTTTGCCTTCACCGTCAAACGATTTAACGAATTGAAGCTGATCCCCTTTGGGGATTTTATTCAAGTTGATTGCGGGTCTTTTTGCCATTTTTGTTCTCCTCTTTGTTTTATTTCATCCCATAAGTACGGCTCACCCCTCTTCTTGCGAACCACATCAACTCGTAACAAATCTGTGATTGCAGTTTCCTCACCCCAACCCGTGAAAAATGCGGCTGAGAAAAGGTATGGGTCAGCATACTTCTTTATCTCTTTATGCCGACCCTCAACTACGTCTATAATCAGACAGACCGCCTGATCGTGAGTCTCGGCTTCATGCAGAGTTCTTTGATATATTTTGCCCGTGTGCGGACAGGTCATCTCGAAGGTGATCTTATAGTGCTTGGTAAAGTCGCTCATCTATTTGAAATCTCATTTAACCAAACTCTTAATCTTCTATATAATCGCTTGTACCATTTTAATTGAAAACGCCTAAGATTCAAAGCCCAAGATAGGTTCTCACCGATCTGTCGATAGGCATCCAGTTGCATCGCTTTATTTATCTGGCAATCATCGGGTTCGTAATCCATGATTTTCTCCTTGTTGTATTTGGGATCATTAGCCTCTGGTGGATCAACCATATCACGCTCATCAAATGGAAGATCACCACACTCCAGTTCATACGCATATTCAGCCATTCTGGACATTGTAACCTCCTCTTAGTTTATCAACGATCAATGCTTTCCAATATCTTTTAACTTTCAAAAGCATTTTGACGTTGGCTCTATATTGATCTGCCATTTGTTCACCCTGAACAGCACCACGATCGAAATTGGCATCCCATTCTCCAGACCTATATTTCTTATAGAAATATATTTCATTAAAGATAGCTGATCGGATACAAACCAACACGTTATCAGCGATCTCTAAATCAATCTCAGGTGATGACCCGCCCCTTTCCCATTTGAACATTCCACCCGTCCGACCTGTTTCGTCAGGATTATCATGGAACTGATAGTTCGATTGCAACCACGTCAACCCGTCTCTGATCGCATGGGCTTCCATGTAGTGTTCAACCACACAATCATCTTCTACTTCAGGATCGAAAACAATCCTCATCATAGGAATCCAACCTATTGTGTGATGCTTATTTGTCTGCTTCATCGTGATAGCCTCCTTTGGATTGGCTTACAGGTATTTTATAGCTTTCAATATCTCTACCAAAACTATCTATAATGGGTTTATCAGAAGTGTCGTAAACACTCACTTCTGGATCATTATAGAAATCATCAAGGTCTTTCATCCGCTTGGCGATTCTCTTTCCACCTTTGCCCGAGTACTCTTTTACATCTGATAAAATATCCCAAATGTGCATCACGTCATTTCCGCTCAATAAACCGTGTAGTTTTTCAAGCAAAGAATCAACGCCACCTGCGATCTCAGCTTTCTTTAGACTCATTAGTGTTACCATCGTTATTTATCCTCCACGATATAATCTTGATATAGTCCACGATTCGGTTTGATTGGAAACACTTGAAAAGAAGGATCAATACCAAATCGTTTTGATTCCTCAATGACAAGATTTTCCAATCTGTCCGTTGACGGGACTCTCTTAAATCCCGCCTCCTTTAATTTAGACTCAACGAAATGAAGATTCACCATCCCAAACAAGCTGAAGCTATCAGAGTGATTTAGAACCTCCCTTATTACTTGTCTTATTGTCATTATTATTTTTCCTCCACTTTGGGCGTTAATAATTCATCCTTCAAGGATTTATTTTCTTTCTTCAGCTTATCACATTTGACTTGTACTTCAGTCACTTTCATTTTCCAATCATGAATCTCATTTTTCAATCGTTGAATATATGGTGTTTTCGTATCGTTTTCTAACATTCCCGCTGTTCATCCCCCACTTTGATTAATACAACACTTTTTGAATTTCTTTCCACTATCACAGGGACAAGGCTCGTTCCTCCCAACCTTCTTGACTCTTCTATTCAGTAGCCCCTTTTTCTTACAGAACTCCATATAAGCCCTCCAACCGCCAATCTTACGGACAAACGTACCATCGTGCTGGGGCATCTTCAGCATTATTTATTTATCCTCCACTTTGATTCTGATTAGTCTCGTTTCTTTTTCGACAATATCCTCATACTGGAAATCGAGTGTCCTATCTTTAGCATCCTTTACAAGTTCATCACCATAGACCCTTCTGCTATATTCAGAGTGCTTCACGGTTGCTGATACCTTGTAAAAGGAATCGTCCTCAATCGTTGTGTACCATTTCCCGCTCTTGGTATAATGATCCTCCAACTTATTGAGGTCGGGTGGGCAAGTGCCTACATACTTGAAAATTCGCCCACATTTAGACTCATAGACTCGCACGTTGCAATATCCATAAAGCCCGTCAAAACCAAACGCCTCAAGCGTTCTGAGTTCGAGTTCGACCTTATCTTTATCATTGAAGAAATGACCTCGCTTCAGATTTGCTTTTCTTGTTTCCTCCGCTTCTTGTTCAAGGATTTCATCCCGTTCTTTACGATCCCAATAACCATCACGGAACGGGACAAGATCATACTTGCTGTCAAGTTCCATTAATCGCTTAACAGCAAGTTCTTGTCTCTCAGGAGTTGTTTCGGATTTGGCGGCTCTTTCTAATTGCCAAATCTCATCTGAATCCATGATCTTGAAGTTCCTGCACATGCCGAACGAAAACTCATCAGCGGCAGGTTCAGGCATATCCATACCCCCGCCACCGTAGTCCCAAGTCGTGCCACGTCGCTCCAAATCAACTTCATATTCCCCTTCAACCTTAGACTTGGCAATATTTAAATCCATAGACAGGTTCTTGACATAAAACCCGTCCGTCTCAGATTCGTTTACCATCCAAAGGGTGTAGTATTTTTCAGTGAACCCAATGACCTGTTTCATCGTTTCGCCCTTTTCCAGTTCGCATGAAGAATCTTGGCATAATCTTCAGCGTTGGCTCTTATGGAATAAGCTACATCCATAATATAATCGGGGACTGATCCACAGCGATTGCAAATGGGCTGTTCATCAACTGTTTCATGCGAAACATTATGGACACCATTTGAGATGTGCGTGTGTTGGGCTTGAAGGGTTTTCATATTATCCTCTTTCACCCGTTTGCACATTAGAGAGATCAGGTTAATTACTTCACGGTTAATTCCATCAAACGATTCAGGGCTGATCCTTAACCCCTGATCTTTGATGATTTGCTTTACCTTGTTTTTTTGAACCATTGTATTATCCTCCGAAATATGGTTTGTTATTCTCTTTTGTTAGAACCTTGCCCAAGTACTCAGGAGTAACCCAACCCTCAAAAAAAGGGCATAGAGGATCAGGCTCATTATTTTTCCACCCATATTCCTCCATCACTTTTCCATCTTTGTCTTTATTCCAAAGGGCATATCCACCATTCCAACAATCAGCAATTTTCCATTTCTTGCCTTGAAACCAGACAGTCTCACCTATTTTGTAACTCATGGTTATTTATCCTCCTCGTCCATTATTTCATCAAGCAACTCCATGTCTGACTGTTCCTCACAGTATTCGTTGCAGTATTCTCTAAAGTCAGTTGATTTGACTTCATTCCCACAGTAAAGACATTCAGCAGTTGCTTTTTTGCTTTTTTCGGTTAGTTTCATTTTTACATCCTCCATGAATGAAAAAAGGCTCAACGACACAAGATGATTAACGTGAAAACGTGCCGCCAAGCCCGAAATTGGTTTTTGAATTATGTTAATCATCTTAAGAGTAAAGATAACCACCGACGAGTATACGTGTCAACAAAATTATTACAATAAAAAAAGCCGCATCAGGGAGAACGATACGGCTTCTACTAAAACGAATCTGAGTGAGATCAGGTTTGTTTGGAAGTCTAATTTAAGAAAGGATTGAAAGCCCTTACAATTAGTGAACTTAAAATGTTTAAGTTAGCCGAAAAACCACTTGGATCGTAGGCTATACCAAAACAGACCCGATTAAGTCCTTTTTTATGCTTATAGATTCAACCCAAATCAATTATTCCAATCTTTTCAATTACAACTACGAATAATCAGGGATGTGGCGTTAAAACGCCTGTCTGACCGCTTCAAACCGATTTGACCTAATTCTGAAAGATTTTAAGTGAAAAGGCTGTTTCACTTAAATAATTAAGGTTTGGACTTTCAATTAAAATTCCTCGATAACTGAAAGGGCTGTTGAATATACGTTACTTGCTACCTGTTGCGATGCCCATTCATCTTGCCCGAACCTTCCAAAAATGTAATCGCCATTGGTTGTAGAACTTCCATCGGGTGTAAATACAAATGGGATATGACTGCCACCTGTCCGATTCCAAACCATGTTATAGAATGAATCGGTATCGGTCGCTGTAGATACATCGCTATTTATCAAATCGGTATCGGTCAGGTAGCTGAAGTTCATATTGAATTGAGTTCGTCCCCCGAACCTTAATGATGTAGAAGTCCCCGCACTCTTGAACGGTTGACCGCTTTGAGTAGATGAAGATTGATTTCCTTCAAGCCATTTCGCCTGACTGAATCTTCTCCCTGATGGTGTCTCCATTATATCATTCCCAAAACTGACAGACCTTGTAACTTGGAGATCAGGAGCGAGTGGCATATCAAAGTATTCACCAATTAAGATGCACCCAACTTTCAAGTCATAAGTAGAACTGAAAGTAGAATCACCCTCAAATTGGACAGCCACATATCTATTGGTGTCGGCTGTATCGAATGTAATAATTGAATCCCCATCAGTTGCGGGGGTGAATATATTAGATGAATCAGCGGCGTTCAGAACTGAAGCACTTGCTTCGGCAGTAGGATCGACAGAGGTTATAGCACTGGCACTCGTTCCCACCCTAAATTTTCCTTCAGCCGAATCCATGTTATGATTCAAGATCGCTACGAAGTTAGTTGATACAGAGGTTGCCTGTTTATCAATCGTGAAAAGAACATGATCGGCTCGGGTCGCCGCTGAATCTGAAGTTGAGAATACTACCTGATTAGCGGGGTTCATATCGAATAATTCTTCATCTACATAATCTGAATCGTGATTGAGAGAATCTGATGCGGCATGATAAACAGCGAACTCTGATGAAGCTACGCCTCTTGATACGAGCCAGTTAATTGTATCCACATAAAATCTTGGTGTCTGTATTCGTTGGTAAGTCATTTAGTCTGAAACCTCTGTGCAA
>Ga0208156_1000437_pt1 | contig 16452 bp, 24 predicted proteins | sample 1_EtaG_FD_184073 | JGI IMG/M metagenome (GOLD analysis project Ga0208156, IMG submission 184073) | Marine viral communities from the Subarctic Pacific Ocean - 1_ETSP_OMZ_AT15124 metaG (SPAdes) (version 2) | ecosystem: Environmental > Aquatic > Marine > Oceanic | place: Pacific Ocean | collected...
GAGCAAGTAAAAAACCCAGAGGCATTTGAAAAGGAATTTCAAGGAGGGGACACCTTTAAAGAAATGAAAGGAGGATTCAGGTTGACAGCGAAGCAGGCTCGACATATACTTAAGAACGCTGATTTTGAAAGGATGATGATGGAAGCCAAGGATGACAAAGAGGTGGCTGAACTTATTAATGATGTTGGAAGTTTAAGAAAAGTAGCTGAGCAACTTACTCCCGAGAAACATAAGCAAATATTAAAAAATGTAAGTCCGACTAAAAAAGATTTAAAGAGAAGGCAAAAAAGGAATTTAGATACACAGATGCAAAATATCAAGAAGGGTCAAAATCACCTATCGCCAGAGTCGGTAGGTGATGCTTTTACTATGGGCAAACTTGTTGATAGAAGCACTATGGGAAGCCCCCCTGCTACAGCAGAAGAGATAAGGCGTGGCTTTAGAAGGATATAATATGCCGACACATGAGTATAGTCATTAATATAATATGAAGTTAAAGAAGTCATATGAACAATTAGCTAGAGAACTTGCACAAGGCGATTTGGAAATTCTTAACCTATTCCGAAGATTAAAAGATTTGAAAGAACAAATAGAAGAAGAGTCCGGTTGGATTGTTGAGTTCTCAGCGTTCAAGAAACATGAAAAAAGGTAAAAGATGAACACAGGAACAGAGATAGCAAGGACAGGACTATTGGTTAAATCCGGGGATACAGAACCATTTGAGAAGATGTTGACCTCGGCTTTAGAGGCTAGTCCATTTACTGAAGAGAATAGTGAGGGGATGAAGAAGCACTATAAGAAATATCCCTCTAGGTATGTGGATGACCTAGTAAAGCTAAGAACTACATTGCCCCAATATGGTGGTACGCAACCTATTAATACAACTAATAACCTTATACTGAATCTTGGTGAGCTTAGTTTAAGCCAAAAGCAAAAACTGCTCGATGAAAAGCTCTCTGAGCTGGGTATAACAAAGGAGATGTTAGAAGGTGAACGAACAGGAATACAGGAAGAAATTAGACGAGGCGATATTAGTAGCACAGAATGTAGCGGAGGAGAAGTCGACAGACCCCCTGCTGAACCTGACACCTCATCCTAAGCAGAAGGAGTTTATAGATGCCGTACTCTACGGAGAACAAACGGAAGTCTGGGCATTTACATCGAATAGATGGGGGAAGACACTCGCCGGAGGGGTATGTGGAAGCACCTTTGCCCGGTTCGGTGACCCAGAGACTGGTAGGGCTACCACTGGTTGGGTCATTTCTCCTGATAACAATACTTCTCGTGACATTGTTGAACCAGTTTATTTTGACAATGGCTTTGTTCCTAAAGACCAAGCTGTCGCTCCTCTTATACCGAATAGCGAGATACTTGAATGGCGAAAGAAAGACAAGATATTAAAGTTAAAGAATGGTTCTTTTATAGGATTTAAAAGTTGTGAGTCTAAGGGAAGGAAGTTCCCCGGAGCAGAAAAGGATTGGATACATTATGACGAACCACCAGACAAAGCAGTTTATGACGAAGGAGGTATCAGAGTCGGGGCTGGAAAAAAGCTACGAATCTTTGGGACTTGCACTATCTTACCGCCAGAAGGAACAGTTGGTGGGATATCTTGGCTCTATCCGCACATTATCAAAAGAGAGTTCCAACTCCCCCATGTTAGAATCTTTAGGGGCTCAATCTATGATAACCCATATTTAGACGAGGTATATATTGAAACGCTCAAAGCAAGATATATTGAAGGAACTCAACAGTACAGAATCAGGATTGACGGGGAGCTTTTACCCGGTATTGGTGGTGCTAGGGTTTACTCTCCTTTCGATAGGGGCATACATATTCCTGAGGTTTCTCTACCTTTTCATACTGGGAGACCTCTAGCTTGGGTATGGGATTTCAATGTAGAACCTATGGTCAGCTTGGTAGGTCAGAAGATTGGTAATAAGTTTAATATATTTAAGGAGTTGATTCTTGAAGAGGGAAATGTCTTTGAGATGGTGGACTTATTTAGAGACCACTATCCTACGCATGGTGCAGAGATTCATGTCTTTGGTGATGCAACTGGGAAGCGAAGAGACCACCAAACTAGGCATAGCAGCTATTCTTTGATAATGAAGGCTATGTCTAACTATCCAGTACCAGTAAGGTTAAGACTGCCAGAGAAGAATCCTAATGTGCCCGACAGGATTAATGCAGTAAATATAGCACTAAGAGACCCAAGTGGTGTGGCTAATCTAGCCATGACCAATCATTGCCCAGAGTTAATGCAAGACTTTGAAGAGGTCTTGTCAGATAATAAACAAGGAATAAAGAAGACGCATAATAAGAAAGACCCTTACTTTAGGCGTACTCATGTATCAGATGCAATAGGATACTGGATATGGAAAGAAGCTCCACCTAGAAAGGTAATGGCGATGAGACCCAGAGAACGGTTTAAACTTCCGGATGTTCCGGCTTATGCGTTTAATTAGATATGAAAGAATGTTCACATTGTGGCGGAGAATTACTTAAAGGACACGAGGACATTGGTATATGTGCTTGGTGTATGATAGAGATAGACAGGCAACAGGCATTTATAGACAGTATGCCAGTGCCTTCATATTGTAGTGAGGATGACCAAGAGATTAAAAAGGAAGATAACCTTCCAACCCCAGAGGAGTATATGTAAGAATGGCTGATAAGGATAGTAAGATAATACAGACAATAAAGATGTATAAGAAGGAATCCGAAGACTCAAGGATTACCAGAGATAAGTTAAATAGGCGAAATTGGGAGGCTTATCACAGCAGACAGGACTTCTCACATAAGACTAATACGCAAAGCAAACAGTTCTCTCCGAAGACAAGTATGGGAGTAGAAGCTGTTACTGCATTTATAAAGAAGGCTCTGACGGGATTAGGTGATTACTTTGCTGTAGATTTAGAGAACCAAGACCTTATGACTAATCATCAGGCTCGTGAATTGTTAAAGTTCCACCTTGATTCCGATGAAACAGACTTTGTAACAAAGATAGCTGATGCTGTTAAGATAGGTTTGTTATCAAGTCTTATGATATTTAAGGTTAGGAGTGAGACTAGGGAAGGTCAATTTAATCTATTAATAGATGTTGATAAACCTGAGTTCTACTTCCCTGACCCAACAGGTCGTGGTTTGTACGAGATACATGAGGTTGTTCGTGACCTGCATGAAGTCAAACAGCTTGCAGAAGATGGTATCTATGATAAGAAAGAAGTTGAGAAACTTGTTAACAGTATGATAGACTCTGAAAAGAAATGGCATGAAGAGAAGCAGAGGAATCAAGATGCTAATACTAAGAGTTTTAGAAAAGAAATAACATTGCATGAGGTTTGGGGTACTATCCTTGATATGGAGGGCAATGTCCTAGAGGAAAATATTGTATGCACAATAGCAAACGAAAGAGTACTTATTAGGAAGCCCATCCCCAATCCAAAGCTCCACAAGAAATCACCAATCGTAACCTCTCCTATAGTTAGAGTTCCTAAGTCAGTATGGCATAAGGCTCTATATGATGACCCAGTAAAGTTAAACCTCTTTATCAATGAACTTCAGAACTTGATAATGGATGGCGGTACTGCGGCAGCCCAGAATGTAAAGGTGTTAAAAGATGATAACCTCAAGAATCCTAATCAGGCTTCTGGAGGAATCCCTCCGGGTACTACTTTACTAATTAAGGAAGATACTCCTGTCAATGAGAAGACTATGCATGTTGTAGAGACAGGTAAAGTTCCACAGGATGCATTGAATGTAATGAACCTGATAATGAGAGACTTTGATATGTCCAGTATCTTTAATGATATCAGGGCAGGTCTATTACCTCCACGACAGGTCAAGGCTACTGAGGTTATTGAAAAACAACAGTCTTCAAGTGAACAACTTGATAGCTTTGCTAGGGAAGTAGAGAAGGCATTAGTTAAAGTAATAAGGCTGTCATGGCTTGAGATATTACAATTCAGAGAGGGTTTTGCTACTCTTGAAAGTGTAATCGGAGCTAGGGCAGCTCTAGTATTATCAACGATGTCGGCACAAGAAAGATATATAGAGTTTGGAATAAGAACTAACTTCAAGGTAGAAGGTATAAGTGGTATCATAACTAAAGGTAGGAACTTCCAGAAGCTCATGCTTGCAGTTGATACTATCTTTAAGAACCCTATTCTTGCTGAGACATTCGCAAAGAAGTTTAGTCCGAATAAGATACTAGACCAGATACTACAGGGTCTTGATATTAATCCGGCTAATATAGAATTACAGGAAGGCGAAGACGGTGTAAGCCCTGAAGCCTTACAGAATACATTTGGAGATAAGAAGACAGGGGAGGATGCATCTGAGATTTCAAGGAATAAGTTTCCACAGGAGCAAGTCCCACAACCAGCAGCAGGTTAAAAGGTTATGAAAATACCTAAACGGTTTAAATTGTTTGGACATACTGTTGAAGTTAAAACTGAACCTGATTATGAAGACAGGGAAGACGGTCAGGGGATAGCACAGTTTAATAAGAACCGTATTATAATTCAATGTAACAAGGCATTGAAAAGACCTGTTACCAGAATGGAACAGTGTTATCTTCACGAGGTTATACATATGGTGTTTCATGAATTGCATTATTCAAAGGAAACCTATAATGAGCAGATGGTTGACCAGATAGCAAGTGCACTTCATCAGGTATTGACTACATCAGAATATTAAATAAATGACAATTATTGGGATTATGATGAGTTGCTTGGTAGACACTGGAGAAAGGTTATGAAAATAGGAAAAACACTTAAAAATATAGGTCAATCGTGGGATAAACGTGTAAGGGATGATACTGCGTGGTTTGATATGATGAGGGCTAAACGTGGTACAGGTCATTTTGGTTTTCCCGTCTTGAGTGGTTATGATGCGAGGGATACGATAGAAAGATTGTCCCCAGATTCATACGCTGCGAGGAAGGACAAAGTTCCTCAAAAGGAAGAAAATATGGCAGAATATAATCCTTATCAGGCTCTTGTTAATAGAGCTAAGCCCAAGTTGTCATCAAATCGTAAATATGGTCATGGTAAACGAATATCAGATAAATCGTGGCGTGAGAGTTATGACACACCTTTGACCAAAAAAGAAATGAAGGAGTTTAAAGCATGGGCAAAGAAGGAGAAAGTGCGATGGGAAACTGATTTAAAAAAAAGGGGTATAAAAGCCACATGGGATTTGGAAGACCAAAAAAGGACTTATGATGTACAGGGCTATTGGAAGGCACTTAATAACGCTACAACGCAAGAAGAAAAGAATATATTGTTTGACCCGGTATCAGGACATGCCAATGATATGTTTAAAAAGCCAACCCATCCATCATTTTCAACGGGGTCTATTTATGATAAAATTAGTGGAAGCCTTGGCGGTCAGTGGGAAGGTGAACATTTTACCCCAACTGCACATAATATAAGAAATCTTGGAGGCGTAGGCGATGCTTTAAACTGGTTCGACAAAAATGAACCGGGGGCAACCATAGGATTTAACGAGGATAACTTTAATAAATGGGCTGATGAGTGGGCTACTAAAAAAGCAACTGAGGGAACTAGGGGTGATATTAAAGGGCTTGCTTGGTAGGCATTAGAGAAAGGAGATAATAATGGGTTTTATTGGACCGTTTTTTTTATTATTACTTTTGCTATAAGTTATTATTTTTACTATAAATACTTTATAAGGGGAGACTTATGAGTGCAGAGATGGACAAGAAGTTTAAAGAGTTTAACCAATGGTATCAACATCACCATGCAACCCAGCAGCCTACTAGAGACTTGGGCAGACAAGTTGCTTTCTTATCTGATGCCTTAGATGAGACTATATTCTTACTGGCTCACGCTTGTAAAAGTATAAGAGCTTTGGAGGGCAGAGAAGGTTCTGGGCTGGTGCTGCCCGGTGCTGTAGCACAGCACAAGGGGGTATCTTATGGCTGATGCACAAGGTGAAGCACAAAGGAACGCTCTTAAGAGAGAGTTTGAGAGAGCAATAAAGAAACGACAAGACCATATAATAAACAGAGCCGTATCTAAGTATAGAGATAATTTAACTGCACAAGAAGCCTTTGCTGTAATAGCTTCTATCGCAGAGTTAAGGAGTACGGTGAATGACATTGGTTGAGAAAAACTATAGTAAGCATAGTGACAATATTATACCGAGAGAAGATATTGTTATAATCATGGATGAGTTTGCAAAAGATAAATCCTTTGGTGGCTTTGAAGTTAAGTATGAAGCTGGAAAGGTTACCTTCGTAAAAGATTGGCGAGGGAAGAAGTATTAATTTTATAATTTTGCCAAGACCGAAAGGAACAGTAAAATGGAAGAAGAGAATGAGCCAGTTGATGAGCCGATAGAAGATATCGTTGTTGATACTGGTGAACAAGAAGAGTTACCTGATGACTCAGGAGTCAGAATTGTAATGTCAGGACAAGAGTACGAAGTCCCAGCTGCAGTAGCTGAAGCCATTAATGCCGAAAGGCAGGGCATGGACAGGAAACTGGGAGAGACTTCGGAAGAGCTAGGCGAGCTTAGGAAGTACCAAAGGGATTCAGTTAGTCAGGGTATTGCTAGACAAATTACATCTGATGACAAACCTGCTGGATACGACTATGAGACCGCCATCTATGAGGATGCCAATGCGGCTATTGCCCATCTAAAGAACGAGATGCGACAGGAACTAAGACAAGAATATAGCCAAGACCAAACCCAAAGGGAGTCTGGTGCTAAGTTCTGGGATAACTTCTATCGTGAGCACCGTGATTTAGGGCGTAGTGATATCCGAGCAGATGTTCAGAGTAGAATAATGAGTGAGTTAGCAAAGTATCAACATTTACCAGATAACGCAGCAACTAGGGCTAGAATGGCTGATGACACAAGAGCCTACTATCTTGGTATAGCTAAGAATTTTGGTAACAATGGTGCTGGTGATAACAACAATTATTCCGAAGGAGCTGGCAACAGAAGTGCATATGGAAGTATAGGCAAAAAAGAGGAAGGGTTTGAACGCCTAACAACAACACAGATACTCAAGAAGAACAGGGCAAAGAAACATCAAGCTCTTATAGACAATAAGTAATGGAGGATTTTTAACATGGCTCAGTACACATGGGGATTTGATTCCCCTTCAGGCGTATTTAAGAGTCACGCTATGTCATCTAAGATTTACGAAACGGCTGTAGCTAATACTAAGTTCATGCCTTTCGCAAAACCTGTAGATGGATTCGGTAAGAAGAAGGGTGAAACTGTAACTCTTACTAGAATAGCTGCAATATCAGAGCCAACAAGTGCGGCATTAACTGAAGGCACAAAGATTAGTGAAGATACATATGCAATCACAACCACTAGCATCACTGTTAGTGAGTATGGTCGTTCTGTACCTTTCACATCTTTGGCTGAAGATTTATCGGTTGTTGACATTGAGAACAGCGTACAAGCGAGACTTAGAGAGCAGATGACCTTAAGCCTTGACACAGTTGCTTCTGCAGCTTTCAAGACTACACAGGTAAAATATACCCCAACAGGTATTACATCTGCTGATACCACAACTGGCTCTTCGTTTACCTCCGCAGCTACTAATAACATGAATATGTATCACATGGAGCAGATTTATGACTTGCTCTATGATACTTACTTAGCACCGCCTTTAGAGGGTGACAAGTATATTGGTATATTCAGGCATCTCGCAGTTCGTGGTTTAATGAGGGATTCCGATTGGGTGGAATGGCATAAGTATGTCGGTCCAGCTGCTAAGGAAAATGGCGAAGTAGGTCAGATAGAAAACATTAGAGTTATTGACACGAATCATGGTAACAATGCCGGAACTTTAGGTCTCGGTAAAGTAGGTACATCTAATGTTCTTGGTGAAGGTGTTGTCTTTGGACAGGATGCAATAGCTATTGCAACCGTTCAAGAACCTGAACTCAGAGCTAAGATTGCTGGTGATTATGGTCGTGACAAGGGCGTTGCTTGGTATGGCGTTCTTGGTATGGGGGCAATCTGGACAGCTGCTAATGCTGGTCAGGCTAAGATTGTTCATGTTGGTAGTACTTAATTTTGATAAGGAGATTTTAATATGGCTTATGGAGATGAATCATGGGTAAGCCTTCCGCTAATTCAGGGTGTAGTTGTTTCAACCGACTGGGGTGTGACTGGTGCTAAACTGGATACCATTTCAGCAGGTGAGGCGATTGCCGTAGCGGTAGTTCCTTACAAATGTGTAATAAAAAGATTTGGTTTTACAGTTGGTACAGTTGCAGCTGGTACGACCACTACTCCTACTATTAAAGTATTTAATGGTACGATAGCGGCTGGTACTCTGATTGGAACTTTAACTGTCGGCACAACTGCAGCAGGTAATTGTGTTTATGAAGACCCTTCAAGTCTGCTCACAGCAGAAGCAGGTGATATCATAACATTTGAACTTGATGTCGTTGATGCAGGTGGAACGCCTACATCAGAAGGATTCCCTTTTGTTGTTGTAGAACCATCAGCAGAAACCGCAGCTAATATTAGCACGATGACTGCTGGATAAGTAGATTTATCTGAATGATAAAGAGGAGTTGGGATAGGGCGAGAGTGAAAGGCTCATCGTACTTTATTACTTCAGTTTTATAGGAGGATTAATTATGGCAGCACTAGCAGTTGGTGATTGGACAGTAACAGTAAATAAAACAAGAATTAAAGGTGGTCAACGAGAAAACGAATGTACGCTAACAATAGGTGATGGGTCAGATACTTATCCCACAGCAGGGATACCGTTTCCAACAAGAGAAACATTGGGAATGATTGAACGTATAGATAGTGTGATAATTGTAGATTCTGCCCTTGATGCAGGTACAACTACTGCCTATGTATGGGAATGGGATAAGACAAATTCAACGCTGAAAGGTTATGTAAGTAAAGACCCTGCAGATGGCGGTGGAGCAGATATAGTTTTACAGGAAATCGCAAGTTCAGTAGCACCAGCGGCAAGTACATTTGAGATTATAGCTTATGGTTGGTAGGAATCAAGTTTTGTGAAACTTTATTCATTTAACATTATAACCTAAGGAGGTTAGTATGGTAGAGGTAAAAGAAGTAGAAGGATTAACTTTAAGTAGGGTTCATGATTACCAGAGAGTTGAAGGCAAGATAGACGAGGTAAAGTTGGTCAATGAGAATCATTACATAAGACTATCTGACCGAGTCAATGAAAAAGGTGAACCTGATAAGGATGGTAGGGACAGAATACTATTCGCTCAGAATGGTCAGGTATGGACAGGAGAAGGAACTCCAGCCCTAAAGTACAACGAGATTCCCGAATGGTTCTGGGTACTCGCTAGGAAGTGTAGCAAGGAAGGCAGGGATAGGGTTGGGTTAGTTCTTCCTGAAGAAGAAGAGAATCATTGTGAAGTATCAATACCAAAGTATGATTGTCCTGAGAAAGATTGCATGGCATCAGTTCCGCTAACACAGAAGGGTATTCATATAGGTATGCATACACGCAAGAGGAACGCAGGTAAAAAGAAGAAGACAGTGAAAGCTGTTATAGGAAAAGAGGTTAAGGAAACACCAGTAGAAGCCGCAGCTAAAGAGGGTATAGTCTACAAGGTGGAAGGGGATGAATGAATAGAGTAATTAATTGTCAATAATATAGGAGAATAAGAATGGCAACGATAACACCAACAGTAGATTCAAATAGCAATCCAAAGGGGATTGTGGTAGTTACATGGGCAAGTATAGGGGACAGTGATACTTGCACTGGCGTGACAACGGCACAATATAACAGGAAATGTTTTCAGGTAAAAGGAACATTTGGTTCAGCGACAGTTATAGCACAAGGTTCAAATGATGCCGGAACAACTTATGCAGCACTAACAGATAAAGGGCAAACGGCTATAGCTTTAACCGCAGCTGGCATAGAAGAAGTAGGGGAAAACCCATTGATGATACGACCAAGTTCCAGTGGGGGTTCTGGTTCGAGCACGACAGTAGTGCTAGTTTTAAGTAAAGATTAGGGGAGACTATTATGAAGAAGAGTATATTATTTTTTTTTATAACATTATTTATTTCTGTACTACTTGTGGGTGGGTGTACAATATCTGGTGTTAAAGTAGACCATGCAACTACGGACAAGACAGTGAATCCGTTGTTATCACCAACACAATAAGGAGAGACTTATGAAAAGTATTTGGAAATCAAAATCATTTATAACGGGTGTCGTTATGATGGTATTTGATGCCATTAGTACATATGGCATTGAGATTCCAGTAGGAATATCTAGTCATATAATTGAAATTGCAGCTATCTTTTTAATTGGTAAATCAGCAGCAAAGAGAATGAGCAATGGAAGTTGACAAAGTTGTAAATAAACTATTGAAAGCAATGGGAATCCCAATCGAAATGAAAGAGCCTAATAAGGCAATGTTTGATAGAAGGGTAGTGAGGGAGATTCTTGTTCAATGGGAACGAGATATAACTAGGAAATTTAAAGAAAGAGGGAGTTAGCATATGACTATAGCGGTATTGGATAAGTGCGAAGTAAGTGGTATAGAAGGATTTGTAAATTTAATAGATAAAGATGAAGTATTGGAAGTACATTGTAGCGAGTTGACAGATGATGGAGACGCACTTATAATAAGAAATACTGCTATAAACGAAGGAATAGAAGGAGCATTTGCAAGGATTTCTGTAAACGAAATACAGGAAGTGCCCCCTGCACAAATTGTAAGTTGTATTAAAAATGAAAGAACTCCGATTGTACTTGAAGGCGTAACTAGAATAGTAGGTTATTATTCAAGAACTAATAATTGGAACAAAAGTAAAATTGGTGAACTTAGAGACCGAAACCAACAGAATTATGCCCTTGGTGGAACTACTCCAGAGTATGATGAGGCGAGGCATAAAGCAATTAATGGACTGAGTTAAATGAAAAAATGGTGGGGGGAAAATAAAGGGTTTAATTATTATCCCAAATGTGACAAGGTGAAGGAAGAAATAAGCGACCTAGAAATATCATTTACCAAGAAGTTAGACGATGTAATGATTCTTATTAAAACTAATGAGGTTGGTAGGAAAAAGACAGATGAACGTATAGATGATTTTTTAAATAAGGTTGATGGCTTTTTATTTGGAAATGGTGGAAAGGGAATTAAGACTGACATAGCCTTAATGGAACAGAGAGAAATAGTGATGGAAAAGGATGTGAACACACTGGGAGAGAAGATAGTTTCTAATACCATTAAGGTTGCTGAAGAAATAAAGACAATAAGAAATAAAGTTACAGAGGTTGACAAGCAGGTAACTATCAATACAACAAAGATACTTTGCTACACAGGTGCTGTAGGAATAGTAGTTGGATTGATAGCTACGTTTGTCCCTATGTTATTTGATTAAAGGAATATTTATGGCTAACTTTAAATACACATCAGACATTATAGGTTACATATTATTTAAGGCTGGAGAAAAGATAGACGGAACTTCCGACTATGACTCTAAGGCTGTTGAGTATGTAAACTCTGCATATAGAAAGATATGGACTGGTGGTGGTGAGTTCGATGTTGATATTAATGAGGACTGGACTTGGCTTAGGGCTAGGGATACATTCACATTGCAGACAGCAATAACTACTGGGACTGTATCGGTAACCAATGATTCAGTCACTGCAACATTGTCTGCTGCTCAGGCAGTAGATATGGATAACAGATATTTTAAAGTAGATGGGCATGAGGATGTATTCAGGGTCTCGGCTCATACAGCATCATCGGACACGCTAACATTAGATTCGGTATATACAGGGAGCACGGATGCGACAGCTTCTTATACATTGTTTCAGCTAGATTATACTCTAGCTTCTGATGCCATAGAAATCTTAGCACCTATGAGGGTGAACAGGTCTAATGATAACGAAGGAAAGGTTGAAGGTGTCAGTTTAGATAAGCTACCCCCCCTGCAAAATGTTGCAGGGGGAGTACCTAGTAAGTTTGCTTACGTTGATGACACAACAATAATGTTTAATAAGTATGCAGTAGATGACCTTGTTAGGGTTAATTATTGGTATAAGAAAAGACCGGCAGACTTAACAGATAGTGGTAGTGAAGAACCAGAAGTCCCTCTTAGGCATCGTCATGTCATAGGTAATATAGCATTGTTTGATTTACTTATGGATATGAATGATGACAGGGCAGAGACAGTTGGCTTGGCAGCAAAGCAAGGACTACTTGCTATGTCAAGAGAAAATCAATCAAGAATTTCAATGATGAGTGGTACTTATGGTGCTATCGTTCCAAGGTGGGATTTATTAACTCAACTTGATTATGAAGCAGAACCTTATCAATCATAAAGAGAAGGAGAATACAGTTCTCCGAACTGAATTACTATGGGATACAAAGGATTTATAGTAGAACTACCATTAGGTACTGATGGGTTTACAGGCTCAAAGAACCTATCAGCCACAACACCAACACAACTTATTCAAGCTAATAATATAGAATACTCGGAAGGCTTGATGAGAAAAGAAGGCGGTAGCTCCTTGCATAATGCAAGTGCTATCACTGGCACTCCAACTATTCTTAGTGGATACGATTGGAATCCAACAGCTGCTATTCAAAGAGCAATTATATATACAAGTGGTGGGAAGCTAATCAAAGATGCTGATGATGCATTTGTAACACAGACAGAACTAAAGACTGGACTTGATACATCTGCGATGGGAGTGTTTGTTGCAGGTGGTCTTGAGGCATCTGGGAATACCAGAAAACTATTCTTCTTTAATGGTGTTGATGCACCTCAGGTATTATCTGCCGATGGTTCAACAACCGCAGATTTAGGTGCAACAGGTGTAACTGCTCCGGGTGCAGTAACAGTGGCACTGGCAGGTGCAGGTGCAGGTAACCTTGATACAAGTGTCGTTTATACTTGGAAGGTTACATATGTAAATGCAAATGGTGAGACAGAAGCTGGAACAGTCAGTGCTAATATCTCACCTACTGGTGGAGATGGTCAAGTGGCTTTAACTGCGATACCAGTATCATCTCACACAACAGTAACATCAAGAAAGATTTATAGGACAGAGGGTGGCGACTCAACATACAAATTACTCACAACTCTCGCTGATAACACAACAACAACTTATACGGATAATATAGCAGATGGTTCACTGGGTGCAACCGCACCATCAACGAACAGTGCTGGCACTCAGCCGTCAGATTGGTCAGGAACTAATCAGCCGTCATTTGGTGTGAACCATGAAGGTAGGATGTGGACAGCAGGTAACGCTAATGACCCACACAGACTTTACTATAGCGAGACAGATGACCATGAAGACATGACATCTTCCATTCCTGTGTATGCAGGTGAAGGCGAAAAACTTATAGCTGGCATTTCCTTTAAAGGATTTCTTATTGTTTGGAAATTTCCACTGGGCGTATATGCTGTTGACACTACAGACGTTACTGCATCTAACTGGAAAGTTGTCAGGCTTAATAATAGTACTGGATGTGCTAGCCCACTGGCATTAACAGTTGTAGATAATGACGTACTGTTCTTGGATAATAGCGGTAACTTCCAGTTGCTATCAGCCGTTCAGGAGTTTGGCGATGTATCAGCTAGGAATTTATCCAAAGAAGCAGAGATGGATACATGGGTAAGAGATAATATAAATCTGTCAAGGCTTAATAAGTGTCAGGCAGTATGGTATCCAAAAAGAAGAGAGGCTAGATTCGCACTGACAAAGGCTACCAGTTCAGTTAATGATGTGCAGGTTATTGTAGATTTTAATAGACCTAATGTTGAGAGGTTTAGGCTTAGTGACCAGAATGAGTGTACCTCTATATGGATAAGGAAAGAATCTGACAGTACATTCCTTCCATATGTAGGTGATACTGCCGGCTTTATTCGCAGTCTAGACAGGGCAGAAAGAATAAAAGATACAAGCACTGGTTATGAAGGTAAGTTCCAAACATCACATGATGACTTTAGTTGGTTTGACAAGTCACTAGCTGTAAAGAGAAAGAGGGGACAATTCCTAGAATTAGTATATGAACCAATAGGTCCATTTGACCTTAGTGTTGATATTCACTGGGATGGTGTATATGAAGATACTTATGCATTTAGTATGACTACATCTCGTGCATTAGGAAACTTTGTATTGGGAAGAGATGCTCTTGGTGGTAGTCATGTAGTTAATAGAAGAAAAAGAATTACTGGTAGCGGAAAGAGATTTTCAATGATAGGCAAGAATAGCAATAGCGATGAGGACTTTAAAATTTCTAAATTCTTATTGTACTTAATGCCAAGTGATGAGAGAGTTTCAAATTAAACAATGCTTTTAAATAAAAGTATCTAAAGGAGAGATTAATGGCAGCAGGTTATACACATACAACTAGGGCTGATGGATTAGTACTCACACATACTATATACAATGCCGACCATCAGAACCATATAGACAATGGAGTACCACTACAGTTAGATGATTATTCTACTGATGTGACACAGATGCGAGTAACAAGAGACCCATACCCAGCTGCTACAGAGTCACTAGCAACTACGCTCGGTGGTGAGTTGGCAAGTATAAGATATGTACTTGAGCAAATAACAAATTCGGCTAATTGGTATATAGACCCGACTGGATTGGATAGTGCGATAGTATCGTCATCTTTAACTTCTGTTGGTACTATTGTAACTGGTGTATGGAATGGCACAAGTATAGGTACGGCATATACGGATGCAAAAGTTACAAGCGTTTCAGGTTCAACAGGAGCTGTTTCAGATGGTGATATAGACCATGACTCTCTGGGAAACTTTGCTGCAAATGAACACTTCACACAAGCTAATATTACTGCGACAGGAACGGTAGCCTCCGGAGTATGGCAGGGAACGGCAGTAGATGGTACTTATGTGGATTTAGAGGGTACAGAGTTAAAAAGCACAGGAGAGGGTGGTGGTACAAAATTTTTAAGAGAAGATGGTGATGGTACATCTAGTTGGCAAACACCATCAGCACATACACCTGAAGGGACTGCAATTCTTTCTACTGGTGAAGGTGGTGGTACAAAATTTTTAAGAGAAGATGGAGATGGAACATGTTCTTGGCAAGCTGCCGCAGGGGGTATAGCAAGTGTGGCTGCTGATGGGTCTCCGCAATTAGGCGGTTTTCTTGATGCAAACGGTAATTATGTGCAGACAGAAAAAGGTGGAGACATAGCATCGGCATCGCCACTCGTAATTGACACAGATGGAGATTACTTTGATGTAACTGGCACGACAGGTTTTGCAGCGATGACTGTTGCAGCCGATAGACAGTTTACATTACAATTTGACGGTGCTTTAACAATGACACATCATGCTACTAATCTGGATTTGCCAGGCGAAGCTAATATCACAACAGCAGCAGGTGATGTAGCAACCTTTCAGTCTACAGGTTCTAATACGGTTCAATGTATTAGTTATGTAAAGGCAGATGGAACAGCTGTTGTAAGTAGTGGAGGAATAACTCTTGGAACTGAACAGGCTTCAACAAGTGGAACTGCAATAGATTTTACAGGCATCCCTGCTGGAACTAAGAAAATAACTATAATGTTTGATGCAGTATCGACTGACGGCACGAATGAGTTATCCGTTCAAATTGGTGATGCTGGTGGCTTTGAGGTTTCTGGTTATCAATCAACCTGTTCAGCAGGAACTAGTGGCTCAAGTGGCACTACTGGATTTTTAGCATTGCAAGCTGGTGCAGCAGTAGAAGATTTATATGGCTCTATGGTGCTTTCACTTGAAAACTCAACTGCGTTTACTTGGGTTTCTATGACAATCGTAAGTGATATTCAAACTAACATAGGTAATGTTGGTGGAGGCAGTAAATCTTTAACAGCAGAACTTACACAAGTTAGAATTACTACAACAGGTACACCAGATACTTTTGACGCTGGTGTAATTAATATCCAATATGAATAGGGGGTTATAATGTTAGTAAGAGAAAGAAATGTAGTAACTGGTGTAACTACTGAAAGACCTTACACTCAAGATGAACTAGATGATATTGCAGATAACAATTTTATAAAAAAATTGTTTAAAAAAGTAGTTCATTTATATCCAACAGTTTTAAGAAGTGATGTAACTTTTGACAATCTAGGTTCTGGCGTAGAAATAACATATTGGAATACTGCAAAATTAGGAGCAGAGCCAACATTTGCACAACTCGATTCATTAGTAACAGATGCGGAAATTGAATCTTGTCAGAGGTGGAAGATAATAAGGAATGAAAGAGACAAACTGTTAAAGGAAAGCGATTATCTGATACTTGCCGATGCTCCAGTAGACGAAACTCAAAAACAGGAATGGACAACCTACAGACAAAGTTTAAGGGATATACCACAGGATTATGATAGTCCAGATGAAGTCGTGTATCCAGATAAACCAGAGTAAATAATTAATTTAATAGGAGAAAATAAAGTATGGCGGTAA